>Ga0163152_10007233_pt1 | contig 12203 bp, 8 predicted proteins | sample OliLakLV19MP8IB2_FD_148635 | JGI IMG/M metagenome (GOLD analysis project Ga0163152, IMG submission 148635) | Freshwater microbial mat bacterial communities from Lake Vanda, McMurdo Dry Valleys, Antarctica - Oligotrophic Lake LV.19.MP8.IB-2 | ecosystem: Environmental > Aquatic > Freshwater > Lake... | reverse complement strand
GAGTATGGACACGTCTGCCGTCCGTTGGGTCCACGGTTCAATCCGCCAAAGAAGGGTTTTCGGGAACTGCGAAAGCATGCTCGCCCTGCTGCTGACTAAAAGGTCAGCAGCGATGCGAGCATGGCACCCGACATCGAGAGCCAGCACCGGGTATCAGAGCGCGAGGAGTTCGAACAGCCGGCGGCGCGCCCATTCCCATGCCGTCCAGCGGCCGCAGTCGATCTTGCCCCGTCCCCGACATCCCGTGAGCAGCCCGCCCGAACCAGATTGTGTAGCACCGGGTGACGTCAGCAAGACCCGGACCTCATAAGCGACGACGGCCGACCCGGCCAATGCGTGCTGTGAATCGGTGCGCGTGGGGAGTTCACCGCCGTAGGCCGAGAGCACCTCCGCCGGGGGGGCGATCGTCTCGCTGCGTGCGATCTCGGTGACGGTTCCGGCCAGGGTCGCTTCGGGGAACGCATCGAGCTTGAGCCGGACCGGCTGACCCTCGTCGACGAACGGCACCTCCGATTGTTCGACGTACAGAACCGCCTCGAACGCGTCGCCGGGCAGCACGTCGCACACGGTTGTGCCGACATCCCAGCGTGCGCCGACGTTGTGGGCCGCCAGCGGCGTCTCGGTCCAGGTGGGAAGCTCGCGATATCCATGCACGAATTGTGCGCGCGCGGGCGTGCGTTCGGCGAAGACGATCCGGCCGTCGATCGCCGCGCGGACGGTCAACTCCTCGTGCTGCCTGAGTCGCGACGCCAGCTCTCCCTGCAAGAGACGCAGGAACTCGCGTGTCGCCTGCTCGTCGGCCGGACGACTCAAGGCGGCGAACTTCCCCGCGGCATGCTGCAGACGGCGGGTTTCGGAGGTGAGCCGCGCGATCTCGAGTTCCAGATCGGGATCGGCAAGCTGCGCGAGCATGTCTCCGGCGCGGACCTGGTCGCCATTGTGAACGGCGATGGAATCCACCCGTCCCGCCGACCGAACGACGACCGGCAGTTGTCCCACGGCGCGGATCGTAGCGGCGGCGGTGACGCGGTGCGGAAGAGGCACGAACACAGCAGCCACGACCAGCGCCGCGAGGCACCCGGTCGCCAGCAACGGTGGCGTCCAGCGGATGCCGCCCGGATTGCGGCGGGCAGTTCGCCAGCGGCGGGCGTGTTTCCAAAGCGGCATCAGCAGGATCTGAGCAGCGACAATGGCGGTCAGCATCACGCTGACCGATCCGAGACGATGCGGCCGCAGCAGGGTGTAGAAGAACCACAGAATGCCGACGCACAAGCACCATTGGTAGAGCCAACTGGCGATGGCGTAAGCAATGAACGGCCAGCGGCGGCGTCCGAGCGCCGACAGTTCGACCGACGGCGTCCGCAATCCCAGGAGATGACGGTCCGCGAACGCCTGCAGTGCGTGCTGAGATTTGACGCGGAGGTTCGGCACTTCCATGAGGTCGGAAACGATGTAGTACCCGTCGAATCGCATCAGCGGATTGGCGTTGACCAGGAACGTGTTCAGCGAGCAGAGCGTCATCAGTGCCAGTGAGATGTTGTGCAGGACGCCGGGACTCGTGTGCCACCAGACGAGCGTGGCGAGGGCCGCGATCACAAGTTCGACGTAAATGCCGCCGGCGCTGACGGCAATGCGATGCCACTTGTTCGGCATTGTCCAGGCGTCGGTCGCGTCGCAGTAGAGACCGGGAGAGAAGATCAGGAACAGGATCCCCATTTCATGACATTCGCCGCCGAAGTGCCGGCAGGTCAGGCCGTGGCCGAACTCGTGGCAAATCTTGCTGAAGCCGATCGCCAGCCACAGCCAGAGGATCGTCTGCACGGACAGGAACTGTTCGACCGACTCCAGGCGGATACGGACGAGGAACTGATCGAAGTGGACCAGCGTGTACCCGGCGGCGAACAGGATCAAAGTCACGGCCGCGCCCACGGCGGCGGGGGAGTAGATCCATTTCAACCACGGGTGAATGCGTTTCAGGATCGGCTCCGGATCGATGCCCGGAAACTTGAAATACAGCAGGCCGCCGAGCAGAGAACGACGTCGCGCGGCGCCGAGCTGCAGCGAGCGATCGTGGAGAGCGACGCCTTGTCCGTTGCCGTCATGAGTCACCAGACCCGAAGCCATGAGTTGGTGCAGCATGCGGTTGATGGATTCATCGTCCGGTGCGGCGCGGCCCATCTGTTGCGCGACGGCGCAGATTTCGGGCAACGTGCGGCCGTCAACCCGTTGCAGCAACTGGAACTGAAGCGGCGAGAACCGAAAGTACGCGAGCGAGACCGGGTCTTTGATCACAAAGCACGGTTCGCCGGCAAGGAGCTGCGGCTCGCTGCGCAGGTCCTTGCGCACGCGGAACCGCCGCGCAATGCGCGGATCGTGCAGAGTTTCCGAACTGGTGATCTCGGTCGTCACGGATTGCGATTACGGAGGGATCGACGTGTCTCGCGCATCAGATGTCTGGGTTCGCCGCCGGCATTCCACCACGACCATCGCTTCGCGAAGTTCGTGCCACCGCGGTCAGAACAGCACTCGCGACTGGACGAACTCGATCACTTCCCGGAGCAGCACGAACCCGGCGACACGCTCGCCGCAGTGAATCTTGCCGCGCACGCCTGCACCGTCCTGCAACGGTGGCAGGTCGGCCGGGTCCGGGGCGACGGCGCCATACACCACCGGTTCCGAGCCGGAGTTGTCGGTCCGCTCCGCCATGTCGACCAGCCAGCCGCGGTATTGCCGGTCTGGATGCGTGGCGAGGATGTATTCCACCGGCAGCCTGCGGTCCTGCGGATCGCGCTCCGCCCAGGCACGGCGCACGTAGCCCGCATCGACGTCCGGTATCTGGAGTTCGATCTGCCACGGGCCGTCAGGATTGATCAGCTCGATCAACAGGTGTCCCGCGGCGACCGGCCGGTCCGCCAATTGCTGCTGCGGGTTCCAGGTGGCGACGACTGCGTCCACCGGGGCGGCCAGCGTGAGCTGCGCCGTCCGCCGCTCGAGCAGCGACTGCTGCTGTTTCAGGAATGACTCGCGCTCGGCCAGTTCGGCGATCTCCCCGTCGAGTTGAATCTGTCGCAATGTCGGGAGCTGCCGGTCCGAGCGTTCAACCTCGCGGATGCGCCGCTGATCGCGAACGCTCGCGAGTTGTTCGGCCGCCTGCTGGAGCTGCGCGGCCAGCTCGTGATTCTCGAGCACGACCAGGGCCTGTCCGGCCGTCACGCGGTCTCCGTGCTGAACCGACACGGTGCGAACGGCGCCCGCCTCGGCGGCAAAGACCGCGCGCCGCTCGGCGGCGCGGAGCGTGCCGTGCGCCGGCATGCGCAGCGGCCACGGCACGATGCATAACGGGACGACGACGGCAATCAGGACCAGCGCGGCGAGCAGGCGTCGCAGTCGCACCGACTCTGCCAGCGACCGGCCGACGCGGCCGCGCCAGTCGCGGAACAGAATTCGATCGTGCGCCGTTGCATTCTGCAGCGCACTGGCGGTCTGTGTGGCGATGAACTGCGCCTGTTCGACGATCGACTCGGTGGCGCGCTGGTCGTCGAACTGCTCGACGAGCAAAACCCCCAGTGGCGCCTGTGCCGGATCGGCCGCCGGGAGCGGGACGGCGAGAAGCGTGGTGCATCCGGCCGCCGTGCTGTAAGCCAGGAGCGATCCTTCGAGTTCGGTCGGACACTGTCTGGCCGACGCGCCGCCGATGACCGTCTGCCTGAACGGCAGCAGACGTGTCGCGAAGGCCTCCATGAGACGGATAGCGTTGGCGCGACGATTCGGCTCCGCCTGACCGGAGACCGCCGCCACGTGGGCTGCGTTGCGTCGATTGAGCAAGACGGAGGCGCGGTCGCAGCCCAGCAGCCGCGCGCCGTCATTGGCGGCGACGTACGCGACGCGTTGCGGATCGAGCGACGCATGCAGTTGCTGCACAAATTCCTGCTGGAGTCGGCGCAGGCCGTGCGCGCGGCGTTCTTCGAGAATACGTTCGGCGCGGACATAGTCTGCGGCGCACTCCGCGGCTGCGGCCATCAGATCGAGATGGGCCGCGGATTCGTGCGCGGGTTCGGCCGCGGTGGGAGCACGGAGCGCTTCGAGAATGATCCGCTGCGTACCGACGACGATCGCACTCGCAAACAGCAGCTCGCGTCCGGTCGAATTCCCCGCGTCCCCCTCGGCGAAGCCCGGCGCGACGATCGTGGGAGGGCCACCGCTGGTCACCGAGCGGAGGAGCCGGCCGTGCCGCTGCCAGCCTGCGCGGTCGTGCTGCAATTCGGACGCGGGAAACGCGCGCTGATGCCGCAGGAACAGGTTCTCGCCTCCCGGGTCGAACCACACGGCGAGAGCGTCCGTCTGCAACTGCACCCGCAGCGGTTCGAGGAACCGGGACTCGAACTCGCGAGCCGTCACATTGGCGCGGGACCAGCGATGCAGTTCGGCGACGCGCGGATCGAGAAACAACGGTCCCGCTGCGGAATCGGCGTGGGCCTGGTCGCGACGGATGGACACGGCGAAAGGCCCCTCAGTGCAGTGGACAGAAGACGCGGCAGCGGGCCCCGGCGGGCGGAACGGACGGGCGATGCCACGGGCGTCTCGCCCGTGCGGGCGCGAAACCGGTGTCCAATATCGCTTACGGCCCGCAACGTCAATTCCGAATTCGAGCCGCACCACCGACGGGCGTTGCCGCACACCCCGCTGGAACCGTCGCTACGATCGCGGAGCATCCGGGGCGGACTCAGACACGAACACCGGGGTGCGGTCAATCGTCATCCGCGCTTTGAGTCCCTCGCGGAGAATATTGTCACGGTTCGGAACCTCTGCCACGATTCGCACCAGGCCCGTGACCGGCTGCACGATCGTGTCGACCAGAATCAGTTTTCCGGCGAACGACTGGTGGGTGACGCCGAACCGGGCCAGCTCCGGGGCATCCAACTGGACTTCGACCGGCGCCCCCGACCGGACGCTCCACAGCTCGTGCAGCTCGCAGTACGCTTCCACGTGAATGCGATCGGAATTGACCAGCTCGATCACCGGCTCGCCGTTGCGCACCGACTCGCCGCGCCGCTTGAGCACGCGCAGAATCGTGCCGCCGAACGGAGCGGCGACGTGGTACCCTTTGAGCTCCGATTCCGCCTGTGCCGCTTCGAGTCTGGCCAGCTTGAGATCAAACGCCGACTGTTCGAGCGCCAGGATGCCCCGTTCGAACTCCAGCTTGCGTTGCCGCAACTGGAATGAGTTGATGGCGTGCTGCTGGTCGAGCTCAACGCCGGCGTCGTAGCTGGCTTTGGCGGAGTCGACGAGCTTCCGGCTGTAGCGGACGTTGACGTCGTTCGCCGCGCGGGCACGGGCGAGTTCGAGCCGCGTGCGCGCGGCATCGTCGCGGAGCTTGAGCAACAGTTGTTCCGACGGGACGGTGTCTCCTTCGCGGACCGCAATCTCGGCCACGACGCCGTCGCGCTCGGCGGCCAGCAACGCGCGGTCGACCACCTTGATCAGGCACTGCCCGATCGTGAGTGTGCCAGTGTCGGACGGCTCGACGGCGGCCGGTCGCTCGCCGGCGAACGCCGCGGCGGTCGCCACGAGACACGGCAGCAGGACCGTGAGCGAACGGAACAGGGAATGGCGAGTCGACATTTACACGATGACTTCCGGTCCGCGGCGCCCGCTCAGCGGCGACACGAAGACATTGAGCGGATTGTTGTCGAGCGTGTCGGTCCCGGCGCCGAAGTCGACCACGACCGACGCCAGGAATCTGTCCTGATCGCCCGCACCGGTGTCGAGGTCGAGGTAGTCGTTGCCGCCGCCGAGCGTACCCGTAAATTTGCCGGTGAATGTGGAATCGGAGATTTCGATCCGGTCGACCAGTTCGCTCCCGATGAGGGCCGTTGTGCTGGCAACGTTGAGGTCATCGATGTCGATCTCTTTGCCGTCGCCGTTGACGTCCCCCTGACCGCTCAGCTCGATCCGCAGCTCTCCGCCCACCGTGACGTCGCTCACTTCCGACGCGAACGATCCGCCGTCGCCGTCGATGTCAACATCCGCCGCCGTGAAGATCTTGAGCGCCTTGCCGACGCGCACGCCGAGGTCGTTGTCGTTGTGGAGACTGACGATGTCTCCCGCATCGCCCCCCATGCCGATGGACACGCTGCCGCCGATGTTCACCTGCTGCGCCAGGTGCAGGCCGAACGCCGAGTCGTGGATCAGGACCTGGTCCGCACCGGCTCCGGCGGTGACCAGCAGCGAATCGACAATCCTCAGCGAAGCCACGTTCAAAATGTCATCGCCCGCGCCGAGTGTCGCATTGACGGTCTTGACGCCGACGAACGTCCCCTGCGACACGGCATGCACGAAGACCTCGACGCTCCCCATCACTCCCGTTCCCACGACGGCGACCGTGTCGCTGGCCGCATCACCGGTGATATTGAGGATGCCCTTCTTGACATTCAGAGAGACGCTGGCGGCCAGGAGGGTACGGTCTTCGAGGCGCTCGAAATCGGACAGGTTGTTCATTCTGCGCCTGCGAGTTTCTTCGAAGAGGGAGAGAGTGACGCCGGCCCTGAGCGGACCGCTGCCGGAAGGCGTCCGGAGATTGGACTGTTTGCAGTCGTGATCGGCCGCCGGAGGCCGTCCGCTGTTGCCGGACTTTCGACGGAAGCGGTCGCCTGTCGGGCCGGTGGACGCTGTGTCTGACTTTGACGGTTGGCGCGACTGCGGCAGGTCGATCGGGTGGGTGAGTGGAAGCAACAGGACGCCATTAGAACCTTTTCTGGAAGGTCTCGCCGATGGGGACATGGCAATCCGGAAACGGCTCGATCGGGAAGGCGATGAGTCGGGCCAGCAACCTTGAATCCGGTCACGCGGACCCAAACCTTCAAGGGCAAATTCAGTGCGCCTGGGATATCATGGCTGGCTGTGTGTCCGGGCAGATCTAACGGCGAATTGGAGCGACTGGTCGATTCGCCAACCTCAAGCTCACAATCGAACGGATGCGATGATTGACTTTACTCCCACGCAAGGTCGCTATCTGGCGTTCATTCACGCCTACATCTGCCTGCGAGGGTATCCCCCCGCCGAAGCCGAGATTGCTGCAGCGTTGTGCGTCTCGCCACCCTCGGTGAATCAGATGGTCAAGATGCTGGAGAAAAAAGGCTTGGTCCTGCGCCAGCCGGGCCAACCACGCTCGCTCCGAATTCTGGTTCCCGAGGACGAAATCCCTGCCTGGAACGGCCGCAGGCAGACATCACATCCGGCGTCCCTTTCCACTGCGGCGCCTGTCGTTCCCCCAGCACCTCCGGCGAATCTGTATGTGGTTTCCGTCTTCCTGAAGGGCGGACCGGTCGGCAAGAAGTTTGCGGGCAAAGAGGTCAGCCGCGTGATTGAAATTCGTGGCGACCAGACGCTGGAAAAACTGCATGCTGCCATCTTCAAAGCGTATGACCGCTGGGAAGAACATCTGTATGAATTCCAGTTCGGCGAACGTCCCTTCGATCCGAACGGGCCAAACTATGGAATCCCTGGAGCAGCAGACGAAACTGGAAATCGAGATGCTCGCACAACCACCCTGGATGACCTGAAACTGGAGCCGGAACGGGTCTTTGGCTATTGGTTCGACTTTGGAGACGATTGGTTTCATCAGATCCAGGTCGAGCGAATTGAGCAGGCCATTCCGACGGTGGCCTACCCGCGCGTCATCAAACGGGTCGGCAAATCGCCGCCGCAATACTGCGATGAATAGATTGCATTCAACAGGGATGAGCAACATGGCTGGCGCCGCGACTGTGGAATGGTTGTCCGCAGCGATTGTCCAGGCAACGAAGTCCGCAAAATTTTGCGTCTCCGGCAGTTTTCCGATCGTCGATCCCGGTCTCGGCGTGGAGGGCCTGGGTCCGATCAGGTTGCCGTTGATGCCCCGGATGGCGAAGCCGCTTATCGCCAGTTGTCAGGTCGCTCCTTATGGAAAGGGAACGAAGACCCTGGTCGATAGAGATGTCCGGAATACTTATGAACTCAATCCCGAACAATTCCGGCTGAGCGCGGCTTGGGATGCGGCTATCGCCAATGTGACCCGATCCGTCGCAGACGAGTTAGGACTGCCGGCTGATCGGTTGGAAGCCAGGTTATACAAGCTGCTGGTTTACGAGAAAGGAGGATTCTTCCTGCCGCATCGCGACAGTGAAAAGCACGACCGGATGGTCGCGTCGATGATTGTCGTGCTGCCCAATGAGTTTGAAGGCGGGGCGCTGCTTGTCCGACATGGAGCGACCGAAGAGAAACTGGAATTCGAGGAAGCGGCCACCGGCAAGACTCCCTGTTACGCGGCGTTCTATGCCGATTGCGAACACGAGGTGCAACCTGTCCATCACGGTCGTCGGCTTTGCCTGACATACAACCTGGTGCTGAAACCGCAACGAGAAAAATCCTCCACGGGAGCCGTTCCGCCCACTCCGGTGGATGCCCTGGCGGAATCCATCGGGACATGGATTTCCAGGCAACCAGCCTGTCCGCTGGTCTTCGCGCTGGAGCATCAATACACCCGGCACGGATTGTCGCTCGATCTGCTGAAGGGAGGAGATCGACAGCTTGCGGACCTGATTGCACCGGCAGCGAAGCAGGCAGGGTGCCTTGTCCATCTGTCGCAAGTGGAGCGCCATACGTTGCAGTTCGCGGATGACGGCTGCTTTGAAGGCAGTTATCGAAGAAGTGATCGCCACGAAGAAGCGCGGCGGCGCAAGATCACGATCGGCGAAATTTACGAGGACGATTTGAGCGGAACGCAATGGACCGATCTTCACGGCAAGAAGCAGCCTTGGGGAGCGATGCCGTTCGATTTGTCGGCGATTGTTTCCTCCATTCCTCTGGACGACTGGACGCCGACCTCAGAAGAGTTCGAGGGCTATACCGGCAACGCCGGGAATACTCTGGACCGGTGGTATCACCGATCGGCCCTCGTTCTCTGGCATCGGGATCATCATTTCGACGTGATCTCCAGTTCCGGATCAATCGACAGCATTCCGATGTTCTGCGCGATGGCAGCCCGGCTGGCGCGAACGCCGAAAAAGCGACTGGAAGAACCCCGCAACGATTGCGTTCGCTTTGCCCGGGCCATCATCAGCAGGTGGCCTCGCCAGGGTTATTGGAATCACCAATCGGAAATCAAAGAAACGTCGCCTGACGATGATTTCGCCGAGTCATTGCTGCTGGTGCATGACCGGGGCGCGATCGCGACGTTTCTTTCCATGCTGGCCGAACGAGACCAGACGTTAGGGCTGGACAAATTCATTCTGGCGACAAGCCGCGAGTTCGGATGGAATGCTTTCAACCAGGAACTGAAGCAATTGATCTCCGCGCGATCGAATCGACCCGGCTGGGAAGAGATTTCGCCCCGGAACGTGGAGTGGCTTGCGGCCTTCTGTTGTGACGAGACAGCAGACCCGGACAAGACGGCGCTGGCTCACGAATTATGTGTGCTGGCGATGGAACGGTTCTGTGAACCGCACGGACCTCGGCGACCGAATGGGGCACGATACCGGCGGGGAAAATCCGCCTCGGAGGCCGCGATCCCCCTCTTGCTGAAAGCGCTGGTCGCCATCGGTCGCGACGAGGATCTGTCGCGGTTGCTGAAATTCGTTCACAAGTATCCGGAGGAATTCCGTCTGGACGAATGCCAGGTTCCCTCCCTGAAAGTGCTGATCCCCTGGGCGATGAAACGCTTCGGCGCGGTCCCTCCTCTGCTGGAGTCCTGGCTGGGGACTGTGCGGCACACTCTGGAATCATTGACGGCCGCAGAACCGTCGCCTCCGACGGACTGGGCTCGCCCGGGGGAAGTGGATTGCCAGTGCCGGTTCTGCACGCAACTGAATGCTTTTCTCGCTGACCCCGCGAACAAAGTCGGTCGCATTCCGGCCCGTGAAGACTACCGCAAGCACCTGATCATGAAAATCGACCAACATCAGTGTGATGTCACGCACGCGCTGGAGCGGACGAAGAGCCCTTTTACGCTGGTGCTCACCAAAACGACCGGTTCCTTCGATCGAACCCTCAATCGTTTTCATGCCGATCAGAAACTGCTGCGAGCATTGCCAACGATACCGCATTGACGGGCGGTGTTCGTGTTCCGCTTCGCGGATTGGTTGCTCACAACCGGTGAAACTCGTTCGTCGCAGGTCGGCACGAGACAGGGAGTGAGCATGGCAGACCACTCAAGCTCGGCAAGGGTGTGGCCTTCGTCAAGAGCCGGTTGAAGCGCCTCCGTCAGGAGGACGAAACCTGGGAAGCGGACTTCCGCCTCCCTCGGCGCCGTCGTCGCGATCGCAGGCTCGGCCATTCGGAATTGAACTCCGACAACCGCTATTCTCGCATGAGTTGCGTCGATTTCCGAGCTCCCAGTATTGAACTTCGTGACACTCCCTACGCGCCTGTCGCGCAATGTCCTCATTGACGGGCCGCCAGCCGGGCCCTGCGAGCGGCCGATCCCGCGAACTTCGTCCGGTCCAGCGAGTGATGCGATCACTCCCTCCGCATGCGACGACCAGCTTGACTAGTGATGGTGGGCCGGTGATACTGCGCGAGTTGAATCGGGCATGTCTTCGCAGCACCATTCGGTGCGGAAACTTACAGAGGTGATGGCAAAGGTCATTAGACCCGGGAGCGGGTCAATCAAACTGCGCGACGAGCGACAATCACTCGAACCTGCCAGAAGGCGTTCGTACCTTCTTCCACGTTGCGGTACTTGTGACCGCCATGTCGAGGAATGAGCAACGCCTTATCTCTTGCGCAAATCTGCGGTGGTGAATTGCAGGGCGGAGCTGCCTGCCGGGGCGGAATGGAGAGACACGCGGGAGAGGATCACCCGTGACTGACAGGCATGGATCGTGATCCTGTGCGTCCGCACGATTCGGGCCGGAATGTCCGACCCGATCCGAGCGGACAATCGCTATCGAAGTGCAATCGCTGGTGGAGAACTCGGTCTGGCTCCTGTTTGGGAACCGTCCCACTCCACGCGAGCACTGCATTTGGCAGGTCTGCCGCCGGCCGAACGGCCTGGTGCTGCGCCTGACGACGTCCTGAACCGGCTCGCGTCACTTCCTGGAGAGCACGTACGAGAGTATCCGCCTGTTTGGGCTTGGGAGTTTTACTGGCGTTCGCCATTGCTCCGGCCGGTGCTCAGCCACCGACGGAACCGTCTCCCGCCGAGACGAATTCAACGGACGAGTCCGACCTGGCCGCCATCCGTCAGGCGTCGCTGGATTTCGAAGCGGCGTTCGCCAAGGGTGACGCTGCGGCCGTCGCGGCACATTGGACCGAGAACGGCGATTACGTGGCCGAGAACGGCCGGATATTCACCGGCCGCGCCGAGATCGAGCAAGAGTATGAACAGTTGCTGTCCGCGAACAAGGGGCTGCGGATCCGAGTTGTCATTGATTCGCTGCGACTGCTGAGCGACAGCGCGGCCATCGAGGATGGCCGCGCGTTTCTGGAACCGTCCCCGGTTGGTGCACCCGCCTTCAGCAGTTACACGGCGGTGCATGTCAAAGTCGACGGCCAGTGGCTGATGTCCACCGTGCGGGACACGCGCGTTGAAACCCAGACGTCCTATCACAATCTCGCGGATCTGGAGTGGCTCATCGGCACCTGGGTCGCCGAGGAACACGGATCGCGAACGGAATCGATTTGCCGCTGGGTTGCCAACAAGAGTTTTGTGCAGCGGACGTACACCGTCACGCATCCCGACCACACGACGACATCGGGACTGCAGTTGATCGGATTCAATCCGCAAGGGGGCCACCTGCAGTCGTGGAACTTCAGTTCCGACGGCGGCTATGCCGAGGGGACCTGGTCTGCACGTGAGAATGGATGGTCGGCGGAGATTCGCAGCACGCTCGCCGATGGACGAACCTCGACGGCCATCAATCTGCTCACGCGCCTCGATGACAATGCGTACGCCTGGCAGTCGGTTCAACGGAAACTGGGAGATGAATCGCTGCCCGATTCCGACGAAGTGGTGCTGAAGCGGCAATCGAATTAGTACTGCACTCGTCAATCAACCATCCAATACCAATCGCTGACGCGACCTACGCTAGGAATCGTGACATGACCAAGCGCTCCTGGATCCCGATGTTGTTTGCTGTGGCAGGCCTGCTTGCCGACGGCCCATGTTTTGGCCTCGGCCTGGGAGCGGGAGGCGGTCGAGGGGGTGGTGGAGGATTCGGAGGCGG
>Ga0163152_10007232_pt1 | contig 12204 bp, 16 predicted proteins | sample OliLakLV19MP8IB2_FD_148635 | JGI IMG/M metagenome (GOLD analysis project Ga0163152, IMG submission 148635) | Freshwater microbial mat bacterial communities from Lake Vanda, McMurdo Dry Valleys, Antarctica - Oligotrophic Lake LV.19.MP8.IB-2 | ecosystem: Environmental > Aquatic > Freshwater >... | reverse complement strand
GGAGCGGTGGGCCGTCAGCAGACGTGAGGCGCAAGAAAGGCGATGACGGTGGGTGTTTCGCTGCCGCTCTTTGTGCTGTCAGGCTGTGGGGGGGGGGTCATCGAGCATCCAGAGGCGAGTCACGCGTGGTCGGAATTCGGGCTCGTGAAACCGCCGCATGTCGGCGGTTGGATCAAGGCTGGCGATGGGATCGGATGGACGGTATGCGTCGAACAAGGGCACTACGGGCATATGGCGCGAAAGAAAACCTGGCTGTATGTCGTCGGGTGTTCGTACGATGACTTGCCGGCTCTCATGTGCGGGAGTAGCGGTGACAAACAGAAGATCGACCCGTACCATGCTCGCGTGACTGGAGGCTCGTTGAAACGAATGTCAAAGATTGAAAGAGTTTCAACGCCTGTACCGTTTCGAGACGTCTTGATTCGTATTGCGCAACGTACACGAATGAAAAAGGGAATTTACAAATGGCAACATCAGCCGGCATGAATGGTGTTTCAATCGAGGCGAGAGAATCTGACGACGGAGAATCAAAACTTGTGCGGATGCCGACGAGTGAAGCGGAAGCAGAAGCGATGATGCTGCAATCGTTCAACAACGATCCGAATGCGATCCGAGCGGCGGCTGAGAAATTGCGCGAGCTTGCGGATCGTGTGGGCGGTGGCGGTGATGGTGACGCGATGCGCACGATCGGTACTGCGGTAAGCCCAGCGAACTCGCCGACCGAAACCGAACCAGCTCCGATGTCGACGATTGTGGAGTTGGCGTCTGCGGCGGCTGTGATGCCGGCAACGTCTGCGGTGGTCACGGAAGTACCGGCCGTTGCGCCGGCTGCCGTACCGCCAAACGCAAACGCAAACTTGCAACGCGGTCGTGCGCCTGGTCCTCCTCCGATCGAGATTCCCACCGGATACCTTGCGACACCGGAGGGCGTTTACCTCTGGACGCCGGAATCATGGGGCGGTGTGCCGTTGCACTGTATTCCCGACCGTGTGCAAGAGCGTGAAGGACGTGCAACCACCATCCTTTGCGTGCTCGTTGCGCCCGCATACGCAAAGTCACGTACCGGGAAGATCGTACGGCTGCCGGAGGGTGGGAAGGTACTCGTATACGTGTCGCAAGCGTGGGCACCCGTGGTGCCGTTGACGAAGGGTCCGGCTGGGCGGCCGATTCTGTTCGTTGTGCCGACCACGATCGATCGTTCGGGTACAGCGCCGGTCGTGCGTATCGCGCAACCTGGTGAGGTGCTGTACAAGTTTGAAACTGGCGATGGCGGTTTCGAGTACGGGCTTTCGATTTCGTACGACCCTGACCCAGCAGACCCACGCAGCCCAAGGCTGATTTCGCTTGAGACGCTGCGCGGTGGGTAAAGCCGAGATGACGATCTGTTTGCGCCATGAGGTTTGGCTCGCGTCTCCGCCGCGTGACCATCCGACGATCGTGCGTGAATTCCGTGCGTCGTCGGAAGCGGTTGTCTACGCGCTGTATGCTGAGCAGTACGAAGCGGATCCGACGTTGCGACGCGTCATCGATCACGGTGAGGTGGTCGTGGGTGGTCGAGTGGCGCGGTGTACGGTGATCTGGTGGTATCAGTCGGATGCGCAGGCGGGCGCGAATGCGAACGCTGCGCGGGTGGGCGCAAAGCCGCTCGAGAAGGCCGGTCCGCCGAGCTCGTCGGTGAAGGGTAAGACGCAGCTCACGGTCGCCCAAGTCGCATACAACGCACGGCTGAAGGCGATTGAAGAGGCGGCGATTGCCGAAGTGTCGTCGAGTGAACAAGCGCAAGAATCAAACGAAGTTGAAGCGGAAGGTGAGTCAACATGAGTGCAGGAAATGGAAGCGGCAAGGCGAGCGCGAGTGAGAATGCTGACGTGTTTGGATCTGCGGTTTGGATCTATACGCACATCGATGGGAAAAGCATGGTAGCGATGGTTGAAGGATCGGACGCCTCCGGCAAAGATGGGCCTGACGAAACGGCGCTGATGCATGAATTGTCGACGCATCGATCGCTGTGCGTCACGCTAGTGCGGAAGTACGTGCTAACGCAGTGTGATTTTCCAATGCCGCAATTCGCAGAGAAAAACGGCAAGAGAGTACAGGTTGGTCTGACACCAGCGTTTCTCGTGTCGTGTCAAACGCACGAATCGCGTTTGTACTTTTGTGAGCCGTTCGAAACACATGCGGTGTTGCATTCTGTGACGTTTCTATCGTCGCTTCACCAGGACGACTTTGCAACGATCAAACAATGGATCGTCGAGTCTGACGAATCGCAGGCGCAGCTCGTGCGCATGAGGCGAAGCAACCTGGTTGCGCCGACGGCGAGTAACTTGGTGAGTCTGTAGTGGTATGAGGACGTGCGCGCTTCACAATTGCTCGATGCTGATCGAACGATCGAATCAACGGTATTGCAGCGTGAAGCACGCGAACCTTGCGGCGAAACGAAGGCAGCGTGCACGGGAATACGTCGAGCAGCCGTACGCGTATACGGTGGCGCAATGCCCGGTTGACGGGACGCCGTTTGTCGTGTCGAGGTTTCCGAAAGGCGGTAGGCCGCGTCAGTACGATTGTGACGAATGCCAGCGGATCGCGCAGCAAATCCGCGATGTCGAGCGGGAAATGCGGGGGAAAGCGCTAGGTGTACGGAAACCATGACGCGGTTTACGGACGAGAACGGTTGCGAGCGAATCGAGCGGGTGTGATGTTGACAGGGCACGGAGGCGAATCGGCCGACGGCGAACACCCCTGTTAGGAGCACGCACCCATGTTCAGCTTCGCCAACCTCGCCCGCGGTCGCTCGAGTCACAGCAACTACGGCTATCACCCGAGCTACCATCGCACTGAGGGTGTCAGCCCGGCGAAGCGTGACGCGCTCGTCGAGATGGCGATCTACAAGGGGACTGCGGTTGCGACCGCTGGGCTCGTTGGCGCGATGTCGGCGTACAAGGGTCTGCCCGAGATCAAGAACTTCGCAGGCGCTGACATCATCGTCGGCGTACTTGGTTCGGTCGCTGAAGCGGTCATGATCTGGAAGGGCTCGAGCGGCAAGGCAACGGCCGTCGTCGGCGGTGTGTCCACCGGTGCGTTCTGTCACTGGGCGGCTGTGCAAGGCACCTTGTGGGGCGCGACGAAGGCGAAGGCGGAAACGAAAATCAAGGGCTGGGACTACTACGATCAGGACTACGCACACGACGTTGCTACGAGTGGTCGCGAGCTGCCGAGCGGTGATCGCAACGTGCAGCATCAGCCGCCGCGCACGACGGCGACGACCAACGGTACCGGCTGGGACATGATGGGGACGGCATAAGTCTACTCGTCAACTCGCCCGTAAACAGATTCGATTCGACGCAAACGGCTCACATTCGCAACACGGCAAAGAGGAGAATACAAATGCGTTTCGGTAACACTGCTCTCGTTTCGGTTCGTGGTGGTGGCGCTGCTCCGATGCCCGTGCTTGCGCGCAATGCGATGCAGCGGAGCGGGCAGAGCGGTCCGATGGCAGGCTTTCAGGCTTCGCAAGTCAACGTTGGTCGCGCCCCGCAGCGTGGCTCCCAGCGTACGCAGGTGCGTACCGGTGTGGTCGACAACAACGGTAATAATATCGGCATGGGCAATCAGCAGGGTAATTCGGAGATGGGGGGCGGTGCGTGTAAGACCGGAATCAATTGGGACGAGCTCTGCGAGCGTCCGCTTCCGATTGTGCGCACCAGCATCGCGGCTGGTGCAACCACGATTTTCACCGTGACTCCGTGCGGTCCCTACCAGCTTCGTTGCCTGATTATTCCGGAGAGCTTCGCGCTTCTGTTCTCCGTTACGCAGCTTAAGGTCTGCCGCACGGACTATATCGAGGGTGGCGCATGGCCGGCGGAAGCGTTCACCTCGAATGGAACGTACGGATGTCTGCTCGGTTGCGGCTCGGTCGCCTTCCCGTCTCTGCCGTTTTTGATCGGCATTCGGAACGATTCGGGTGCGGCTGCGTTTTTCTCGGGGCTACTTTATGGTAAGGAAGCGTCGTACTGCCCTGTCTGAAAAAACGCGAGAAACGCGATTCGCTTGGCAAGTGTGCGGTGAATAGCCGTAGTAGACGCACGGTGTAGATCGATCAAACTGGCGCCCTGGATTGGATCAACTTCCGATCCAGGGCGTTTCATTTTCCGACAACGATTCGACTTACGACGCGAAGGAAAACAAACAATGTCCGCTACTGCCGCACCCGTTTTGTGTTCTACGATCTTTACGCCTGCCGATCCGGTCGTTAGCGGCAAGATGCGCAACTGCGCTGGGTCGACGACGACGCTTCCGACAAAGATCGGAAATGGGAACTACCGCATCACGATGCCGCAGGCAATCGATTTGCAGAACGTCTCGATTCGACCTCGCGCTTATGAGGCGGCAGGTGTCACTCTGAACGTTACCGTCGTTCCTACGGTTGCGGGAGATGTTACAACGTTCAACATTTTTATCAAGACTGACGCAGGTGTCGCTAACGATGCTGCACTAAACGTAGAAGTTACGGTGTTCCAGCTTCCTCTGATGTGATCTTGCTAGATTGACTAATAAAGTAGTAAAGGAAACAAGATCATGTCTGATTCTACCGCTCCGGAAGTTTGGGGTACTATTTTCACGCCGGCCGATCCTGTTGCCGCCGCGAGCATGCGTAACTGCGCAGGACTCACGGCTGGAAGCGTATTGCAGGAGTTTCCTGCAATGATCATTGCTGGTCAATTTCAGATCCGTGTCCCGGAGTCGTTCGGACATCAGGACATCTCGATCGAAGCGCGTGCGTACAACGCTGCCGGTGACACTCGGGCTGTCACGGTTGTGCCTACCGTTCTCACGGTTGGTGTGGATGAGAGTATCTACGACATCTTTATTCGAGACGACCTAGGCGCGCTCACCAACGACGCGCTGAACGTCGAAGTCACCGCGTACCGTCTGCCGCTGGTCTGATCTACCGTTCGCTGATGAGCGACAAAGACCATGGGATACCGCCCTACGCTTTCGATTGACGCCATCGGCCGTGACGAGCCGGCAGCGCTTGCTATCGGCATCGAGGCAATGGGATACGTACTCGATGCGCTCGTATCTGTGAATCGAGCTCACTTGCGACGGTTCCCGAATACGGTGCGTCTGTATCTCAGCGACGTCCGGTACGATCCGATGGATCCGCCGGAAGGCTCGATGTGCGGAGATGACGACTGGGCGGACATCGTTACGATCCTCAAGACGCGCAACACGAGTGACCCGAATTCGCATCCGGTCGGAGATTGTGAAGATCTGGCTTGTTGGCGCGTTTCGGAACTGATCGAACGGTACGGAATCGCCGCAAAACCGTATGTGTTTCTTCGGCGCGACTGGATCAAAGACGACGCTGGCAACCGACGAAGGCGTCACCTTTACCATATCGTTGTGCAGTGGCCGAACGGGCTGCGACGGTATGCAAACACGGTCCAGCGAATGACGGTGAACGGTCGCGAACTTTTCATCGAAGACCCTTCGATGCAGCTTGGAATGTAGTACGGTAACAGAGAAGGACGAACCACCATGCTCGGTACGCTCGGTAAGCTCATTCTCTGGACGCTGGCGCTGGTCGGCGGCGTGGTGGTCGTACGGCGCTACGGGCCGCGTGTGATGCGGCGGCTGACCGGTAAGGCGATGCCCGGCCAGCTCGGGAGCGGCGTCACGCTGGTGCCGTGCGGTACTGGCGTGACGAGCACTGGCAGTGCGAGTGTCGAGCCGAAAGACGGCTTGCAGAGCTCGCCGTTTTTTTCGTGGTGTTACCTCGTGCGTCAGGGCGACACGGCCGGTCGCATTGCCGAGCGGGTGACCGGCGATAGCGCGCGGTACACGGAACTGCTCGTCGCGAATCCTGGTCTGGCCAAGAATGGCACGATGGGCGTTGTTACCGGACCGGACGCTTGGGATTTCGCGGGTGGCCTTACCAACGGATCGAAACTGATCGCGCCGCAGGTGTGGAACGCCTGGATCGATCAGAAGGGTAGAGCGAAGGGCGGATATATGCCGTGGGAGCCGGATACGCGCATCCTCATCGAGGCGAAGGGCGAGCCGGCGGGTGACACGGTGTACGATCACGACGTGCAAGTCGATCCGACGTATTCGAGAGAACTCGCCGAGCATGCGTCGGAATTCGACGTTGGTACCGGCGGCGGTGGAGACGTGATCGGTGAAGCGAACGGCGAAGTCGACGATGGCTTTGACTATGCAGGGGCGGTGTCGTGATGGGCGGCACGCTGATTTGGTGGCTACTCGGACTCGGCGTCGCGGGCGGTGGGATCTACGTCTACACACGCAGCGGTGAGAAAAAGAAAAAGGCTTCGATTTGCATTCGCGAACTGGAAGAGCCGATGTTCTCGCAAGTGCAAGAGGCGCTTAAGGCGAAAGACGTTCCGCGGTTGAAGTCGTATGCCGCGCAAGCGGTGAAAGACGGATACGTGTGCGCGGCGGAAGAGTTGAATCGAGCGGCGCGAGCGGCGAAGGCTGGTGCTGGTGGCGGTGGTGGTGGCGACGACAAGCCGGGACCGAGCGGCATCATCGATCCGAAATTCTCGATTAATAAGGTGCTTTTCCCGATTATCGAAGACAAGTTCGTAACGCCTTTCAAAACGACGGATGGTTCAGAGTCTGCTTGTACGCCGCATTTCGAGGCGCTTACCGCGTTCGAGCAGAAAAACATTCTAAACGCAATCAAGTCTGGCAAAGAGATTGGAGAGTGGTCTTATCTCGACGATTTGGTAGCGTACTACAACGAAGCCGGGAATACGATGCTTGCAACATGTTTGAAAGCGCAAAACCTTCCGCCCGCTGATGACGGCGGCGATTGGTCTGGGGGCGTTGGGTTGTGAAAAACTCTCTGATGCAGCTCGGCGTACGCTCGGCCGATGGTGGGCTTGACGTCTACCGCGACGGCCAGGTTGTGACCTTGGTTGCGCGAGGATCGGCGACGCGGGAGACCGAACACGGCCAGGTACGTACGCAAGGCATCATCACGCAACAGTACGATACGGTTGAAGCGTACGAAGCGGATCGTAAAGAGTTGCTTGAGCGGTTTCCTTTGGCGTACACCAACATCGTTACCCGTCTTGGCATCCGAGACGACGTACGCAAGGCTCCTCGGCTGCCGCAGGCGATGAAGGGCCTACTGCCGAAGAGGCTCCCGCCTGGTATGTCGAGGCAAGACGTCGAGCGTGCAGACGCGGAGAGTACAGACGTGGAAGTGCGTAGCGGTGGCTCGACGGCTCGGCCGTTTTTGGCGCTTTTGGAAGGAAGCAAGCCGTGAGCAACACCCCGATCCTTCCGCAGAATACGCCGATCAAGATCGGAGCCTGGTGTATCGATCCGAAGTCGCTTCGTTCGCCGCTTTCGTGCGTGATGGGCAACGGGGACCCTGCGCCTACCATTTCGGTGTCTGTGCGCCTTCGACTGTTCAATGATGCGGACGAAAACACAGCGATCGACTTCGGAAACGACGTCTTTTTTACACTTGACTGGTCGTCTGGTCTGAACGGGTGTTCGACCGATTGTCAGACGGTCGACTTTGACGCGATCGACGGCTCGAGCGCGACCGTGCAAGCTACGGGCGTGACGCTGCACTTGAACTATCCGCCGTTTACGGGCGGCGCGAACAACATCGCGAGTGTTGAGCGACCTGCGCTTGCGGCTGACATGAGTGTCGGAATCGGTACGTCCAGCAAGGCTGGTGTTGCCGCGAGCTTGCAGCGCACGATTGTTTTGACAGCGGCAGGTGAACAAATACCGCAGTTCAACGATATGTTGATTCCAAAATGGGCAAGGTCTGGACGCCTAATCAACACGGCCATAGCGACGCCTACCGCGCAGTTTAGTCAAAAACAGTCGAATCAGGGCAATATCGTTTCTAACTCTCAGATCGGCAAAGGGTCGATCGATTGCGTAACGATCGCACGCGGCCTAGGTGCACGGTGGTTTACGCTGCTCGATGCGGTTGCGCTGCAACCAGGCGCGGCCGTCGTTTTTGATCTGTGTCCGAATTGAGCGACTGACGGTTTATTGACGGTTCAACCCGAACGCCCCGAACGAAAGAAAACGAACATGGCTGTTTCATATCCGCTGGTGGCTGGTGGCGCTGTATTGATCGGTGCGCTCGCTTGGATGTTCGTCAATTCGCGCAAGGCGAAGGCTGCGACAAAAAACGATCCGAGTAAGCTCCCTCCGCCGAAGAGCGATTATCCGGAGGATTACGCGGCAGGGTATAAGGATGGGACGCTTCACGGCATGAATGATGGCAAAATCGGCGTGAAAAACACGCGTCCGCTTTTGAACTACAACGCTGATACGGTTAGGCAAAAAAATTACGAAAAGGGATACTACGAAGGATATGGTGCTGCGTTTGACGCTGCTAAGGCGGCGGCTGGGCTTGGTGACCCTGGCGATCTATTCACCAAAGACGTTGTGGCGGCAGTCGAAGAGGAAAAGGTCGGTCCTACTGGTGGCGGCAAGGGTGGCAAGACCACCACGAAGAAAGATGCGCTCGACTGGTACAATGTAGGATTTCAGACCGGTACGCTAAACGGCGAATTCGACGGGAAAAACGCCGCACTTGGCAAAGGGTCGTTTGGCGCGACTCCACGTCCGTCTCCGCCGACTGATGATCCGGTCCCGAGTAGTGCGTGGTCGGATGGATACGAGAGGGGGTACGGGAACGGATTCCATGTCGGTCAAGCCAGCGTCAAGACGGGTGGAGGTGACGCGTTTGTTGGTCGGCGAGAGGGCGCGACGTCGGTTGGTAGTCTCGAGGGTGTTTCGAGGGTCGGTGCGTGGGGTACGCGTCGATTCGTTCTGGTGGGCGGCCGAGCCTAATGCGCATCCCGACCGTCTCCCCGCGCGCACGTTCGACCCTCCTCGCTGACGTGCGAACGGGAGGGTCGGATGCGCGCTTGCGCGTTTTTGCGGAGCTCGAACGGCGCAAGGTCGGAGCAGACGCGCCGATGCTGGACGATGCGCAACGGTCGCTGTCGACTAGTGAAAGCGGCGACGGTAGCGACGTTGATGTTGGCGGATGTCCTTGCCTTGCCTCTGCCAACTCGATCGCGGTCATGCGCGACTTGGGCATGTCACACGCGGCGAAAATGCATGCGATGGGCGACGAGTACGATCTGACGCCGGAGGACTGGCGGCAGCACGCAAAAGAAGAGGACGACATCCTCTTTCCGAAGCTACTCATCATCGCTGACAAGTGGCTGACGGACGGCGGACAAGAGCAACGCGACCTGATCGCCGATGTCGAACTGTTGATCCGTGAGCATCGACAGTCGGTGTATCCGGTTGTTGCACGTGGTGAACTACCGGATGCAGCGCTCATGGTGACGCATGGCGAGCTCGAGAATCGACTGCTCGAGAAGTACGGAAATCGGCTGCGTAAGTTGGTTGGGATTCGCGTCAAGAACGACGCGAATGCGAACGTGATGGCGCGGGTTGCTGGCTCGAGTCTCACCGCACAGGAAATCGCCGATTTTACGAACGATGCGCGCGCAGCAATCGAAACGGCCGGCAATATGTACAACGATGCGCGAAAGAAGTACGAAGAGATTACCGGTAAGTCTGGCGCTTCGAAGAGCGAAGTACAGTCTGCAATGGCGGATGAGTTGCGTGCTGCTGCCAACTCTGGTCGACAAGCGCAAAAGGACGCGGAGAAAAACGCGGATGGTCAGTTTTTGTATGTAACCGGTAAAGCTAGCGCAGCGGTAGGTTCGTCCGTTGTACTTTTGCCATTTGTGCCGATTGTTGCCGTGATGGGTGCCGCGGCGTTCGCGCTGTTCAAGGCTGGCACTGTGTTTTTCAAGTGGGCATTTGGCGTCGGAAGAGGCTTCTCGGAGGAGTGGGCGAACTACGCGGCCGAATTCTATTCGGCTCGTGCGGCGGAAGGTCTGCCGGTCATGGCGTTTAACGCACCTTCGCACACCTCGCCAAAAGCGTACGTTGAGGAGTTGGAAGTCGGCCAGGCGATGCTTTACTTGCTGCTTTTTGACAACTTGCTTTTGTCGAACGTAGGCTCTGATCCGAAAGGCGCACCAGCTCGAGCGGGCGCATCAATCAATCGACAAGGCAAGACCGATCCGATCATCATGGACAACCTGATCGCGATTCAAAAACCTGGTGAGCGAAACTGGGTGCGCAATAACTCGAAAACGACAGACGTTGACGGCGATGGTCTGGCTGGCAACGCGCACGAAGCAAACATCGCGCGTCGTATTGTCGAAATCGTCGCTATCTCCGCTGCGAAGGATGCCGGTCTACCGCTTGCTACGTACAAGCGTTTGATCGAGGCTGGCAATTCCGGATGGAATCGCGGCATCGTTATGGCGAGCAAAATGCAAGTTTGCGCCGGTCTGATGTTCAATACGAGTGAAGGCTGCGATCGAATGATTATGAAAGACGGGAGTGCGGAAGCGCTTGCCTTGTCACGTATCGCGGTCGAGCAGGAAATCGAGAAGGTTGCCGCGGAACTGGTCGATCTCGGCGTAGCGACGGCCGACACGGCACACAAACGAGAGGTGAAAGCAAAGGCGACTGGGCAGAAGGTTGCCGCGGAACTGGTCGATCTCGGCGTAGCGACGGCCGACACGGCACACAAACGAGAGGTGAAAGCAAAGGCGACTGGGCAGACGGGCGCGCTTCTCGTCGGCGGCGCTGCCGCCGGCAGCGGTGTCGTTCTAGGGCTCATGGGGCTCGTCCCAGTGTGGGGCGCCGTGGCGCTGGCGAGCGTCGGTGTGTTGCTGTTAGCGTCAACGTCGAACGGTACCGGCGATCGTCCTGTGTCGCCCACAATGCCGCGGATGACGATGCGACGGCCGACAAGCGGCGGTGGGCCTGTGTCGAGCAATACGGATGCGGTGCTTGGGTCGAAGTTGGGGCTGACGGCGTAGACAGATGAGATAAATGAACACGATGCACGATGATTTCATGGAGGTTTAGCGATGTTTCAGCTTCAAAGGTCGACCGTGCTTGCGGATGTGCGTTCGCAGCGTTCGCAGCGATTTACGGCATCGGCAGTACGTGCGCCGCTTGGTGTCGCGCCGATCGTACTCGTGCGTACCGGTGGGCTCGGCATGAGCGCACGTACGTTCGTCGGTAGTGCCGCTCGAGATTTGCAGCGTGCCGGGGTGCGAACCGTCAGCGTCGCGGTGGGCGCTGACCCGTACGCCAAACCAGACACGAAGTACGGTACGTCAGCTCCGACTCCGACCATTCCACCGCTTCCCGATCCGGTCACCAACGTGCCGCTGGATGACGATCCGAAGAAAAAGACGCCGGTCGGTATGGCGAAGACGTCCACGATCCGCAAACTCACAACGATTGCGTTTCTGACGCCGTTCGTGCTTGGTCCTCCGGTGATCGGGTATCTAGTGTTCGGCTGGATTGGGGCGTTCGCAGGCGTGGTAATCGCTGCGCCTGTGGCGGCTGTGCTGCTTTGGTATTATTGAATGTCCTGGCTTTCGATCGGAATCGGCGCTGCGGTTGCCGCAATCACGGTGATCGTCGTGCGCCGCTCGATGGCGTCTGACGCGAGTGGTGGCGGAGTTGGCGGTAAGAAAGGCAATCCTTCGATCGCGAGCCTCGACACGGCGCGCGCGAAAGCGCTTACGGCCGCATGGACAGACGCCGACTTCCGAACGCTCGATGCGCTGTCGAAGCGTCTGAAAATGCATACGCCGGATCTGTTGCTGGTGCTTACGTCCGAAAGCGGATTGAAGCCCACTGCCGTGTACAGGCGTGCGAGCGACGGATTCCCAGTTGCCGTGGGTCTGAACCAGCTTACGAGCGCTGCGAACGGTGCTGCTGGTATCACGGAAGTGCAGCGCGTGGAACTGCTCGAGAAACCGGTATCGTTCCAGCTGCCCATCATCGAGCGAATGTTCTCGAGCATGGCTTGGACGAAGAGCGGCAAATCGTACGACAACGCGGGCGTGATCTTCGCGATGAATTTCGCGCCTAGCCGTGTCGTGTCGCGCGGAACCGCGTTGACGACCGTTCTGTATGAGCAGGGCAAAGACGGCGTATTCTACGATCAGAACAAGCAACTTGATACAGGCAAAAAAGGTAAGATCACGGTGGGCGATCTGGTCGAATACATGCGGCGGGTGAGCTCGAGTGAGACGTACAAGGCTGGGCTGACGCGGCTGCGTGCGGCGGTGGGCGGGTATGGCGGTGGTG
>Ga0163152_10007231_pt1 | contig 12206 bp, 10 predicted proteins | sample OliLakLV19MP8IB2_FD_148635 | JGI IMG/M metagenome (GOLD analysis project Ga0163152, IMG submission 148635) | Freshwater microbial mat bacterial communities from Lake Vanda, McMurdo Dry Valleys, Antarctica - Oligotrophic Lake LV.19.MP8.IB-2 | ecosystem: Environmental > Aquatic > Freshwater >... | reverse complement strand
CCTCAAGAGCGCCACGCAGAACGGCGCCGCAGTGGCGAGCTACGCCTACGACCCGCTCGGCCGGCGTCAGGCGAAACTCGTGGGCGGGGTCACCACATCCTTCCTCTCCGACGGCGACGTAGAAATCGCCGAATACACTGGCGGAGGCACCCTGCTGCGCCGCTATGTCCCCGGCCCCGGCACCGACCAGCCCATCGCCATGGTAACGCCGAACGGCGGGTCGAATTTGCATAGCTATTTCCACGCCAACCGCCAAGGCTCGACGGTTGCCATGTCCAACGACGCGGGCACCATGAGCGAAGGTCCGTACACCTACGATGCTTACGGCAATGGCGCGCCATTGACCGGGGTGCCGTTCAAGTACACTGGCCGCAGGCTCGATCATGAGACGGGGCTCTATTACTACCGGGCGCGGTACTACAGCGCGAGTTTGGGGAGGTTCCTGCAGACGGATCCAGTCGGCTACGGGGACCAGATGAACCTCTACGCCTATGTGGGAAATGATCCAGGCAACGCGACGGATCCGAGTGGAAGATACATTGAGACGCCGGTGGATGTAGCGTTCGTCGTGGCGGACCTCGCGGTTATCGCCTTTGACGAAACATTTAATGGTGGCGCAAACCGAGCAGAGAACGTCGCAGCGCTTGGTGCGGATATCGTTGCAATTGCAATTCCCGGTGTGACCGGCGCTGGCGTCGCCGTTCGCGTGGGGGCGCGTGTTGGCGAGCAAACAGCTGCACAAGGTGCAAGTCGCGGCGCAACAAGAGCAGTGAAGCCGGTCGCACCATGTTTTGCAGCCGGAACTCTTGTGGCCACCGATCGTGGGTATCTACCGATCGAGAAAGTGCAAAGTGGCATGTATGTTCGAGCTGCTGACCCTGATTTGGGTCTGATCGGTTGGCGACGAGTGCTCAAGTCTGGGAAGACCGGCAATGAGCCAGTCATGGAACTTACAGTTGCTGCGCCCGCTGGAAACAATGAATCGTACCGGGTGACAGTTGAACACCCGTTCTGGGTTAAGGACAAAGGCTGGACAGCGGCACATGATCCACGACCCGGCGATTCCCTGGAGGCGTTTGTCGGCGACGGCGATAGCGGATCCCTTGGAGGTCCAGGTGTCAGAGTGGTTGGTATAAGATCAAGCCGTTCGCCTGTCTCGGTATACAACTTGACTGTTGAAGGGCTTCATACGTATTCGGTAGGGCGCTTGGAAATCTTGGTACACAACGCATGCGTGTACAAAATTCCGGGCAATAGAACTCCTTCAGGCAAGCCTTACGTTGGTCGAACCAAGCACGATGATCCTGCCAAGCGCGGCAATCGCGACGGACGGCAACGACAATCTTATGACAAGATCGAAGACGTGCCCGGCGATACGCAACAACAAAGAAACTCGGAACAAAATGAAATTGACCGTAGTGGCGGAGTGGACAATCTCGACAATAAGAGAAACGAAATCGATCCAAGGAAGCGAGGATCCTGATCTTAAGGTTTGCAGAAGATGATGCAAGACGTAGAAGCACTTTTAAGGACGTTGGATGCGCAAAACCCGCAGATCGATGAGGTCACAATCAACCTGTTGGAAAAAATTGCTCAAGACATTGGTGCTGTTGGTTGGGAGATCGGACCAGATATTGGTGACCCCAGAATATCATCACTTTCATTCAACGCCGGTTTGAGTGAGGAAAGGCTTCAGGCTATATCTCACTCAATTTCAATAATTGATCCAATTGACTGTTGGATCCTCTATGCAGGATTGCCGCCAAAAGACTGGGAGATTTTTTTTGAAATAGAAGGCGAGAATGGAGCTGCCATCCCAATAGAAGGTTCCGAATGGCACTGCACAGCTATCGAAGGTCCCTCTCGAGACTGCTTGGCGCTATATGCGCCGCCAAACTTAAAAGTAACTGAATCAACGTTGCAGAAGTGTGCAGAACTTATAGCTATTGGTGAAATCGGCGAAAAAAACTGCATCGATTTCTTTTCGGATATTTCTGTACATCGAGTCGATCACAGCCATCCAATGTCCGGAGGCCTGGTAAGCTTGGCTGAGTTCGCCAAAAAGTTTGCTACAGCGCATCCGGAGTCAGCGTTTTCTGGATTGCTGCAACGAAAGAGGTGTGGAACTATTGAACGATAGATGGGGTACCGCTTGATTGAGGCGATAGATGGTTAAATAGGGGGACACAATATTTAATTGACAAAGGCCTCGAACAAGGTGCATTGTCCGCTCCTCCACCCGCTCGGACCTTCGCGCCCCGCCGGGAATCCTGAGCGGACGCTTCCTCCTTCGCGCTGCGCGCTACGGTGGACAGGTCCGCGCTCGGCGGCAGCCCGAGCTTCACCCAGACCTTCGCGCCGTTCGCGCTCTCGCGTGAACCGTCGTTTCGAAGCGGCGCTCGCATCCGCTCGCAAGTCTCGCCGTGGGTCCCGGCTCTCCGCTCCCCCGGATCGGGTTCCGGGGTCACTGCGTCCGGGAGTCCTCACCCAAAAGACCGATCCCACCGGCGTCGTCACCCAGGTGAACTACGACAGTGTCAACGCTCACTCAAAACTAGGCCATTCGTGATCATCTCAAAATTGACCATGTGGATAGCCTCTTTCGAGCCTTCTTCTAAATTAAGGGGGCGTCATATTTATCGCGTCGCTACCCCCTTATGCCGCCGAGATCGAAAACTTCAGCCCCAGCGCCTGCATCACCCGGATCACCGTGCCGAATTCCGGATTGCCTTCCGTGCTCAACGCCTTGTAAAGGCTTTCGCGGGACAGGCCTGCTTTTTTCGCGATCTTCGCCATCCCCCGGGCCCGCGCAATGGTGCCCAGCGCCTTGGCGATAAACGCAGGGTCGTCCGTTTCCAACGCTTCTTCCATGTAAGCTTGAATGGCCTCCTTGCTGTCCAGGAAATCGGCCGAATCATAAGGGGAAGTTTTTGTTTTCTTTTTTGCCATGGTTCAATCTTCCAGGTTAGCGGCGAGCACTTTTGCCGTCTTAATGTCTTTGGTTTGCGATGCCTTATCCCCGCCGCACAACAGCACAATGATCGTCTGGCCCCGGTGGACGAAGTAAACCCGATAGCCCGTCCCATGGTGGACCCGAAGCTCGCTTATGCCCTCACCGGCAGGCTGACACCGCAATCTTTGCTTTGGCACGTTGGTCCCGCAGTCTGGCCATCCAGTTTGCGAAAACAAGGGTTCGACGAACTTCAAACATGACCGCCAGTATCCTACAGGATACAAAATGTCAAGAGCAAAAAAGGGGGGCCGAAATCGCGACAGGGCGTTTTTGGTTCTCCGGGCCGGCTTATTTCTGCTTGCATTCGCTGCTATGGTTCTTTATATGTTCCTTCTGCGGAAATTGGTTTATTTTGGTCTCGTTTTGCCGACGCGATTTGATCGTTGGATTGGAGGTGGGGAGGAAAAAGTTGGGTTTCGTGCATGTTGCGTGCATGCTAAATCTGAATGGCTGAAATCTGCGGGTTTTTTTGGGAAATGGCGGAAATGGGGAAACGGGAAAATGGCGGATTTTCTTATCGTGCACATGTGCAGTCAAAAACGAGAGATATACCCCCTGCGTCGATTTTGAGCCGTTTTTTTGCGGGGAGGGGAAAAGGGAGATGGCGCACCCAGCACGACTCGAACGTGCGACCTCTGCCTTCGGAGCAATTAAACCTATCCATCCTAATTGCACGATAGGGCACGCCACACTACGCTATCCATCAGAAATGTATGGATATTTTGGAAAGCATAGGTGACGTTTCTATCCGAAACCACGCTCCGATTTCCGTCCCACTGCTTACGTGGTGCTTACGCGAGATCGAGGCCGAGATGGAGGAATGTCATGGTGAAACTCACAAAAAGGGTCGTCGACGCTGCTGAGGTACGGGCCAAAGATTATGTCGTCTGGGATGACGAATTGCCTGGATTTGGCCTCCGCGTCTTTACCTCCGGTAAGCGAAGCTACGTGATCCAATATCGATCAGCGGGCAGGTCGCGGCGCTATACAGTCGGTCTCCACGGAATCTGGACACCTGAGACAGCCCGGCAGGAAGCCAAGGTCCAGTTCGGTCGTGTCGCTCAGGGCGACAATCCAACCGAAGAACGCCAGCTCGATCACAGGGCTATCACCGTGAAGGAGCTTTGCACACGGTATCTTGATGACCTGAAGGCCGGGCTCATCCTGGGAAAGGGAGGGCACCCGAAGAAGTCCACTACGATTGGCACGGACATCGGAAGGATCGAGCGCCACATCATCCCGCTGGTTGGTACGCGGCGCGTCAAGGATTTGACCAAGGTCGACATCAACAAGGTCTTGAAGGATATCATGGTCGGCAAGACGCGCGTCTCGGTCAAGACGAAAAAATTACGCGGCAAGGCGATCGTGCGCGGAGGTGCCGGAACGGCGACGCGGACAGTCGGCCTGCTGGGCGGCATCCTCACCTATGCTGTCGAAGCGGGCATTATCGAGCACAACCCCGCCCACGGTCTTCGCAAGCCCAAAGACAATGTACGAACGCGCCGTCTCAGCGAGGCGGAGTATCGCACCCTCGGCGGAATGCTGCACAAGGCCGCCGAGAATGAAAAATACGCCATGACTGTCGAGATCATTCGGCAGATCGCGCTTACTGGCTGTCGACGGAGCGAAATCATCAGGCTGATGTGGAGCGAGGTGGATACCGAGGCCAGTTGCCTGCGCCTCATCGACAGCAAGGAAGGCGACTCAATTCGGCCAGTAGGGTTGCCCGTGGTCGAGTTCATGGAATCGCGCAGGGAAGAGAGGGCGGGGACCTACGTCTTCCCCGGCCTCGGCGACGACAACGCCTTTGGCAGCTTCCCGAACCATTGGGAGCAGATTTTTAGAAACTCCCCGCTGCCCGATGTGACGCCTCATGTTCTGCGCCACAGCTTTGCCAGCATCGCCAATGATCTCGGGTTTACCGAGATTACGATCGCGGCGCTGGTCGGCCATTCCAAGGGCACGGTGACGAGCAAATACATCCATACACTCGACACCGCGCTCATCATGGCGGCGGACACCATCGCTGGTTACATTCAGGGGCTCCTCGACGGGGTCGAGTTCAAGCAGACGACCTATGCGCTTGATCGCGAATCCCGGAAAGCAGCCTTGGCACGGTTCCTTGCACAGGCGGTTGACGGGCACAGCCAGGAAAGCGATGCGCGCGCCGCTGCGTGACCGTTGCAACTGGGTGATAAGAAAGGGCGTGGGTAAATCGTGGTATTCGCTGCGCATTTGCTTGTTTCGTTAGGTCTGCGCTGCATCCAGCGATATCGATCCCGCCAACCTTCGGCCTTGTAATTGGCGGAAATCTGGAGTATATATCCAGATATATTCGGAGGTTGGCGATGAGCAATGCGGCACAAAAGAGGGCGAACCAGAATTATCGTGCCCGTCTGACGCAACGCGGCTTCACGCGCTTTGAGGTGATGGCCCTAGAATCCGACCGCGACCTGATCAAAGCGCTAGCGCGTCGGCTTGCCGAAGATGGGCCTGAAACCGATGAGGTGCGCACCGCCGTGAAGACGGTCGTCGCTGGCGAACCACCCAAGCTGGGCGGTATCCTTGCTGCGCTTCGTCGTTCGCCATTGGTCGGCGCGAACCTCGACCTATCCCGCCCCCGTGAAGACGGGCGGAAGATCGAACTGTGACGCGCTATCTCCTCGACACCAACATCCTCAGCAACGTTGTCAAGCCGCAGCCGTCGGAGTCTCTGCTGGCCTGGATGGCGGCACAAAGCGACGAGGATATGTTCATCACTTCGCTGACTGTCGCAGAAATCCGTCGGGGTATTTTGGAAAAGCCTCGCGGCAAGAAACGCGATGCGCTCGACGCGTGGTTCTCCGGCCCGGAGGGGCCGCAAGCTCTGTTCGCGGGTCGCGTTTTGTCGTTCGACGAAAAAGCCGGTCTGATCTGGGCGCAGTTGATGGTAAAAGGCAAAACTGCCGGGCGGCCACGTAGCGGGCTCGACATGATCATTGCTGCTGTCGCTGGCGCCAACGCGTGCATTGTGGTGACGGATAATGAGAAGGACTTCGCCGAGCTTCAGATTGTTAACCCGATACGAGGGGCGGTCTGATGCAGTGGCAGATTAAGAAATGCACGGGAGCGCCGGATGGCTCAAACTCACATTGAGTGGACCGATTCCACCTGGAATCCCGTCGCAGGCTGCTCGATCATTACCGCAGGCTGCACGAATTGCTATGCGATGGAGATGGCCAAACGCCTTGAGGCTATGGGCATCGGAAAATATGCGGGCCTGACCCGTAAGACCGGCAATCGCACAGTGTGGAACGGCGTGGTGCGGGAAGACCGCGAGGCGCTCACAATCCCATATGGTTGGAGGAAATCACGAAAGATTTTCGTTAATTCGATGAGCGACCTCTTTCACGAGGGTGTCAGTGATGAGTTCATCCTTGATATCTGGAAAGTGATGCGCGAGACGCCGCGCCACAATTATCAGATCCTCACCAAGCGTCCCGAGCGAATGGCGGCGCTTGTTGCGTCCCGGATGGGTGACATACTGCCAAATGTCTGGCTGGGCACTAGTATAGAAAATGCAGATGTCGTGAATCGTATCGACCATCTTCGCACGGCGCCCGCAGCTATTCGATTCATCTCTTTTGAGCCGCTGATTGGTCCGGTGGGCACCATCGACCTCCGCAATATCCACTGGGCAATCGTCGGCGGCGAGAGCGGAAAATCTGCTCGTCCGATCAGGGAAGATTGGATCGATGAAATTTACGTCCAGTGCCTGACAGCAGGCACCGCCTTCTTCTTCAAGCAATGGGGAACCTGGGGGAAGGACAACAAGAAACGTTCAAAGAAGGCCAACGGACGTGAGTATCGAGGCCAGACATGGGATGAAATGCCGACGCCGCCACGGGGTGCGGAGGGCATAGAACGGAATCTGTCGGGGGAAGCGTAGGTGGTCGAAAAACGATATGAATGGGCCGATGGTGCAACGCTCGAAGAGCATTCGTGGCGCAAGCATAAAATTCTCCGCGAGTATGTCTTCGACTACCTGAGCGTCCGCTGCAAGTTGCCTCAGCAGGAACGTTTCCGGCTCGCTATTGTTGATGGCTTCGCCGGTGGCGGACGATATCAGTGCGGGACGCCCGGCTCGCCATTAATCTTCATTGAGGAACTGAAGCGCGCCGTCGAGGCGGTGAACACGCAGCGAGCCGTCCAGGGGCTTGGGGCGATCGAGGTTGAATGCCTTCTTGTATTCAACGATTCCAGTCGCGATGCGGTAGAACTTTTAAAAACGCACGTCGCCCCGATGCAGGTAGATGTGAAGCAGACTTGCCCAAAATTACATCTGCGCATCGAATATTTGAACGAGCTCTTTGAAGCCGCCTACCCGAAGATCAAAGACTTTCTGGAGCAAGGTCGATACCGAAGCGTCTTCTTCAATCTTGATCAGTGCGGGGACAGCCACGTCGAGCGGAACACCATTCTCGACATCATGCATTCCTATCCCGCCGCTGAAATCTTCTACACCTTCGCTATCGGCTCCCTGCTGGCGTTTCTCCAGAAAGATCAGCCGGATCACTTGCGCGCGCGACTCAATCATCTCGACCTGACGAGCAACGACATTCAGCCACTTGACGCACTTATGAGCCGGAAGGATTGGCTCGGCACAGCGGAAAAGCTCGTTTTCGACACCTTCCGTTTGTGCGCGCCCTATGTCAGCCCATTTTCGATCCACAATCCCGGAGGATGGCGGTATTGGCTGATTCATTTTGCCAATTCTTACCGAGCGAGGCAGGTCTACAACAACATCCTTCATGCCAATGCCAGTCTACAGGCGCACTTCGGTCGATCCGGACTCAATATGCTGTCCTATGACCCGAGACACGACGAAGGCATGCTGTACCTGTTCGATGTCAGCGGCCGTGCTGCCGCGAAGGATCAACTTCTCGGGGATATTCCACGTCTCGTCACGGAGTCCGGCGATGCCATGTCGGTCAGGGATTTCTACGAGAGCATCTACAACATCACTCCGGCCCATGCGGATGACGTCCATTCCGCAATTATTGAGAGCCCGGATTTGGAGGTGATCACCCCGGCAGGCGGTGAGCGAAGGAAGGCCAACACGATCGGGGTCAACGACATCATCAAGGTGAAGACGCAGCGCAGCTTCTTCCCGATGTTTCTGAACGCCGGTGTTGGTCGCAGTGGAGGAAAGAAATGACTGCACCCCCGGTTCCTGCGAACGAATACCAGCTCATCGGTCTGACTGAAGACGGCAACGCTGGCGATCTGTTGCTTAGTCTCGATCAGAAGCATGGGCGCGTTCGGCTCCAGGCGCTCATTTCCGAGTGGCTGCGCATGGAAAACCTCGTCGTTCTGACAGGGTCCGGAACCTCGGTTTCCGCTGGCGGCAAGACGATGGCCAACCTGGAAACGGCGGTTTTCGACACGATTGAGGTACTGCCCGACCTGCCGGCTTCGATCGCGCCCATCATCAAAGCGCGGAAAGATGCCGTCATCACCGCTGACCTTCTCGATCAACCCACTTTGGGATTCGAGGCATGGCTCTCATTCATCGCTAATGCACTCGTCGTGGTCGACTCCACGGACACGCCATTCTCAGGCGTGACATGGCCTGCAACGCCCGCGCCCAGCCCAGCGGACCTGAAATGGTTCGTTGATCGACTGCGCGTGGCCATCTTTGCCGAATGCGCGGTGTCGCTGCCCGACACGGCCACGGCGAAGTCAGCAAGCGACATCGCGCCCCAACTTGCCTTCTTGTCGAAGCTCGTTGCCCGCGACAGCAATCTCGGCCGCACCCACCTCTTTACTCTGAACTACGACACCCTGTTCGAGCAGGCCCTCGAGTTGCTGGGCATTCAGTATTTCGATGGCTTTACCGGCCGCGCAGCCGCCCGCTTTGATCCGTCTGTTTATGGCCTGGATGTCTATTATCCCGGCGAGGTTGCCGAAGGCCGAGTTCGCCGCTTCGACAAATTCCTGCATTTTTACAAACTGCATGGCTCTATTCACTGGTTCGAGCAGGATGGCGAAATGCGAGCGCGGCATCCCGACCTCGCGCCGTTCAAAGCCTATGCGGCAAAGAGTCCGGCTGATAAAGCATCTTCGCTCGTCACGCTTGCCGACCACGCTCCCTCGGTTGGCATCCTGCCCACCGCCAACAAATTCGCCCAGACACTGACGATGCCTTATGCGCATCTGTTCCGGTCGTTCCAGGTCCGTCTGGGCATCCCTCAGACGTTCCTGCTCGTCCTCGGCTATGGCTTTGGCGATGACCATGTCAGCCGTATCATCGAGAACGCTTTGATGAATCCGTCACTGGTCATGCTCGTAATCGAGCCCAATCCGGCCAGCCCCGTTATCGAGCGGATTCGTCGCTATAAGGATCTCGGCAAGCGTGCCTTCGTCCTGTGTCCGACCGAAGCCGCCTTCGCCGCAGCGCAGTTTAAGCACGCAACCTTCGACGATTTCGCCCGGTCGGTCATGCCCGACGTGCAATGGCTCGATGACTTCTTGCGCCTGCGGCGTTTCGAAAAGCAGATAGCCTCGTCCACGAACCCGATCGAACCCGATCCGGGAGCCTGAAATGGACAATCCGCGCCTCGTTGGCCATATCGTTTCGGTTCAGGGCTTCCGGGTAAAGGTGGAACTGCTGCCCGAAACTCGATCCGCTATGCGCGCGACCCTCGACGGCGTTCAAACTGCGATCGCCATCAACGCCTATCTAACCTTCTCCCTTGGCGCGGGAGAGACCGTCATTGGCATCATCACTGACCTTGAGGCACGGGAAAGCTTCGATCCGACTAGTGGTGACGATCTCAGCCTGGAACTTATGAAGCCGCGCCGGATCGCCAGCGTGCAGTTGTTGGGAACCATCGCATACGTCGATGATGAACCCGCCTTTAGTCCGGGAATATCTGTCCTTCCCACTCTTGATACGCCGGCGGAGATCGGGTCGCCTGACATTCTGCGTGCGGTGTTCGAAATACCGCCGCGCCGAAATCGGCCGGAGGGCTACGACGAAAAGGATTTTGATTGCGACCTTAAAATCGGATTTCCGACAGGTCAGGCACGCAACGTCGTTCGGGCATCCTACAATGATCTATTTTCGCGGCCCCTAGCGATTGTGGGCAACACCGGCTCGGGAAAATCCTACTCCGTCTCGAGCCTAATCCAGAAGGCGATGAAGGCACTTGATGGCGCAGCAGCGGAGCCCCACGTCTTCATTCTCGACATTAATGGCGAATACGCGAAAGCATTTCCGTCTGCGGGAGCTGCAACGCGCTTACCAGATCGCATCTATCTCAACGGCTCCGAGTTCAGTCTTCCACTCTGGTTTCTGAACGCAGAAGAAATCTGTGCGTGGCTCAGTGCATCGGAACAAACGCAAGAGCCGGTGCTGAAGGATTGGTGGGCAATCGCCAAGGGCGGTAATGCAACAGCCGCAGCGAATATGGGCTCGCTCCAGAATGCAATGAGCGCGCTGGACCAGCTTCTCAGCGAACTGACGAAGATCAAGAAGAAGGCTGCCGGATCTCATTGTGATGCCGTCACCGGCCATCTCGCCGGCACCGACATCGATACGGCGGCATTTGAGGCGCTTTTCACCGCCCACCGGACCGCCAACGACTACAACACCGAGGTTATGAATAACCAGGCTGCGATTGCGGTGGAGGCGGAAAAGCTCAAGGACGAAATTCGCGCGAAGATCGCAGCTGGTAGCGGCATGGCGGAAGCCGGCGCTCGCACGGCCGACTCGCCGCTCCTGATTGCGCGCTCGACGCTGACCGATCCGTCGCTGATCAACCGCGCCGTGTCCAAGGAAGATACGTTCCGCGTCGATGCCCATCTGACGACCTTGAAACTACGACTGAAGACCCGCCTCGACGACAAGCGCTGGCGCGCCTTCCTCAACTATGAGGAGGCCGATACCAAGATCGAAAATTTGTCCTTTTGGTTCGCACGCTTCGGGCTGGGCGCAGCGACCGGGCCGAGAGTGTCCGTTCTGGACCTCTCTATGCTGAGCAACGAGGTGCTGCCCTATGCCTGTGCCGTCATAGGGCGCGTGCTCCTGGAGGCGCGAGAACGATTGCCAGCCGCTTCCCGCTACAAGCATCCTTGGGTTCTGGTGCTGGAAGAAGCACACAATTATGCCCGTCCCGCCCGGTCCGATGAGGATCGCGGGCATCGCCTTGCCAGGCTCGCTTATGAGCGGATCGCGAAGGAAGGTCGCAAATTCGGCTTGTCATTGATCATTGCTAGCCAGCGCCCGAGCGAGATCAGCCAGACAATCATCAGTCAGTGCGCCAATTTCATCAGCCACCGGCTGCAAAACCCCGATGACATCGACCATCTCCGCCGCATCATTCCCATGCAGGCGCGTCGCCTGCTCGATCAGGTGACGATCCTATCCTCCGGAGAAGCGATCGTCTTCGGAAGCGCGTTTCATATCCCGACGCGAGTACAGTTCGATCGGCCTGAGCCTGGTCCCTATAGCCAGACTGCCGCGCCGTATCACGAGTGGTCGAAGGAAAAAGATCCCTTCCCGTTGGCGCAAGTCATCGCCGCCTGGGGCGCATAGAAGGGCGCGCACACTGATGGCCTTCAAGTCGCTCGGCACCTTGCGAAACCTTGTTGATCGAGCCCGAAAAGCAGGAGTTCTTCCGCATATTGCGCCCGGCAATATCCCGCTGAACGATCCCATCGAGGCGCTTATCGCTTTGCGGAACGGCCTTTCGCACGGCAGTGCGGATATCCATTCCCCTGGAATGGCCATGGATGTACTCGCGATTTGTTCTGGCTGGATCGATTTCCTGTTCACAAAGCCATCTGCGTGAGTGCGGGGTTGCGAAGGGATTTTCTCAAACATCATCATCTTGGGGCGCGGGCTGCGTCGGCTCGGCAGCCAATTTCGGGACTGCGGTTGAAGGTTGCTGATGGAACAGCCAAAGCGGAAGCTGGCTGCGTTTGAAATCCCATGCACCGAGTGGAGCGAACCATTCTGGAACCGGCGCGCCATTAAGCTGGATGACCTTGTCGCCATCCACTGTACGAGTCGCGAAATACCGCGTGAATATCCGGCTCGCGCAGCCAACTGCGTCAAAAACCTGATCGGAGGGCTCCTCTGGGGCCGCCACGAACTCGACCCCCACGATGCCGTCATCTCCCATAATGGCCAGCGGCCCCAGAGGAGCCC
>Ga0163152_10007229_pt1 | contig 12208 bp, 12 predicted proteins | sample OliLakLV19MP8IB2_FD_148635 | JGI IMG/M metagenome (GOLD analysis project Ga0163152, IMG submission 148635) | Freshwater microbial mat bacterial communities from Lake Vanda, McMurdo Dry Valleys, Antarctica - Oligotrophic Lake LV.19.MP8.IB-2 | ecosystem: Environmental > Aquatic > Freshwater >... | reverse complement strand
TGCGTTCGGCGCGTGTCATCGTGCGCACGCCAGCATCGTCGGCCCGCCACGCACGCTGCCCAGCGCGATGGGGTTGCTGCTGCAGAAGGAAGTGGAGGTTCTGCTGGGTTTGCGCGACAACCCGAAGCATCCGTTCGTGGCGGTACTAGGCGGCAGCAAGATCAGCGACAAGTTGGGTGTTGTCGAGGCGTTACTCGCGGCGGTGGATTCGTTGGTCGTCGGCGGCGCGATGTGTTTCACATTTCTCGCGGCGCAGGGTTACCCGATTGGCGATTCGTTGTGGGAGCCCGATCAAGTCGAGACGTGTAAGCGACTGCTCGACGAGTCTGCGGCAAAGGGCAAGACGATTCACCTACCTGAAGATCTTGTAGGCGTCGATGCGCAAGGTCGTCTCGCGACGTTCGGCGTGCGACTGCCCGAAGGCGCGAAGGGTTTCGACATCGGGCCGGGCACAGCGGCTGCATTCAGCGATGTGATCATGGAGGCCCGCACCGTCTTTTGGAACGGGCCGATGGGAATGTTCGAGGACGAGCGGTTCGAGGCCGGCACGCGAACGGTTGCGCAAGCGATGGCCGAGACCACCGCGTTCACGGTTGTAGGCGGCGGCGACAGCGCAGCGGCGCTGGCACAATTTGGTTTCGCGGACGACGTCGACCATGTCAGCACCGGCGGCGGGGCCGCGTTGGAACTGCTCGAGCTGGGCGACTTGCCCGGCCTCGAAGCCTTGAGGGGAGCACCGAATGCCAAGTAGTACGCGCAAGCCGCTGATATCGGGCAACTGGAAGATGAACCACAACCACTTCGAAGCGATTCAAACCGTGCAGAAGCTGGCGTATCTCGTTGGCAAGGAGGAACTGAACGTTGCCGACGTCAGCATCCATCCACCTTTCACCGACATCCGCAGCGTGCAGACTGTGATCGACAGCGACAAGCTCGGGTACGCGCTCGGTGCACAGCATTGTCACTGGGAGGAAAAGGGTGCCTTCACCGGCGAAGTGTCGCCCGTGTTTCTTGCCAAGCTCGGCGTGCAGTACGTGATTGCAGGTCACAGCGAGCGACGCGAACTCTTCGGCGAGACCGACGAAATGGTGAACAAGAAGGTTGCCGCGATCCTGCAACAGGGAATGACACCCATCATGTGCGTCGGCGAAACACTCGCCGAGCGCGAGGCGGGCGAGACCGAGTCGAAGGTGCTGGGGCAAGTGCGGTCCGGGTTGGCCAGTCGCAAGCCCGCGCAGATCGCGTCGCTGGTGATTGCCTACGAGCCGATCTGGGCGATTGGTACTGGTCGGACCGCGACTGCCGCTGACGCACAACAGATGTGCGCCGCCGTACGTCGCTGCGTGGCCGAGGTCGCAGGTGCAGAGGCCGCGGCCAGCGTCCGAGTGCAGTACGGCGGCAGCGTCAAGGCCGGAACCATCGCCGAGTTGATGGCGCAAACCGATATCGATGGTGCTTTGGTCGGCGGCGCGAGCCTGGACCCCGACGAGTTCGCCCGCATTTGCAAGCTTGGTGCGTGAACAGCGGCCTGAATTGTCATGAATGGCCCGCGAACGGCAGGCAGCTACTTTTCGTACAAATGGGAACGGCAGGGCTATGCCTGGCGGGACGGCCGTGCTATCGTCCATCCGCCCGTATTGATCGGGGAGGACAATACGAGCTGCGGTTCGGCGAGGCTTCATGCCTCATCGGGGGGTTCCGCACCTACCTCCCTCCGTTTCCACCAGGAGGACCAACCACGTGAGGATCACGAAGACCAGCAAGTTTGCTGCAGTCCTCGTCGGTCTTGCCCTTGTAGCCGCAGCTTGCGGCGACGACAAGGACAGCACCGGCGATACGACAGCCGACACAACCGCAGATACGACTGCGGACACAACGGGCGATACCACGCCGGCCGTTGAGTCAGCCATGACGCTGACCATCGACATCAATCCCGAGGCGGTGTGGGAAGACGGAAGTCCGATCACAGTCGCCGACTTCCAGTGCACGACCGATGCGGCGTTGAACACGCCCGGCTCGCTGAGCACCACTGGTTACGACCAGATCGCCTCGGTTTCCGCAGGCACCAGCGATCAGCAGGTCGTCGTTGAATTCTCGGCGGTTTATGCGCCGTACAAGACCCTCTTCGGGGGCCTCATTAAGGCAGCTGCCGTGGAAGACTGCAACGATGTCTCCACCGACTTCCTCGACATCAACGCCACATCCGGCCGCGAGTGGGTCATGGAATCTTGGAGCCCGACGCAGGTTGTGTTCGTGCCCAACGAAAACTATTGGGGCGATGCGCCGAATTATGACCGCGCCGTGATGGTTCCTTTGGCCGACTCCGAGACCGAGAACGCAGCGTTGCTCGCCGGTGAAGTCGACTTCATCTACCCGCAGCTCTACGGCGGAATTGGTGAAGCTCTAGCCGATCCCAACGTGGACAGTGCAATCGGTCTCGCCGGTGACTACGAGGGTTTCTACCTACAGGCCGATCCGGCCCGTGGCGGCCCGTTCGCGGATCCGATCTTCCGTCAAGCATTTGCTCAGTCGATCGACCGTGATGCTGTATTCGCGCAGATCTACACACCGCTGACCGACGGACTGGGTGTACTCCTTGAGTGCGGTCCAATCATCCCCGGCCCGTACTGTGACGACGCATTTGCCGGTCAGTACGACCCGGCAGGTGCCGCAACAGCGCTGGAAGGCGATGGTTGGGCGCTGAATGGTGACGGCCTCTGGGCCAAGGACGGCGAGGCTCCGGAGATCCGTTGGATCATCAACACCGGCAACGTTCGTCGCGAAAACACCCAGGCTTTCCTTATTCCGCTGCTGCGCGAAGCTGGCTTCAATGTCATCGCCGACAACTGCGATGCTGCCTGCTACTTCCAGCAACGCCTGCCAGCACTTGATTACGACATGGCGATGTACATCAGCACCGCCCCGCCGGACCCGGCTTACCTCACCTCGAGCTTTACATGTGATCAAATCCCGAGCGATGAGAACGGCCAGCAAGGCCAGAACAGCAATGGCTGGTGCAACGAAGAGGCATCCGCGCTTCTGAGTGAGGCCGACACAACCGTCGACTTCGACGCTCGCGCCGACCTGATCAAAGAGGCACTCCACCTGATGGCTGGCGACTACGTCATGCTGCCGCTTCTCCAGTTCCCGAAGTCGGGTTTCTGGCGTACGGATCAGGTCGGTGGCCCGATCGATGCTGAACTCAGCAACTACCGGGCGTGGAACAACTTCTCGCAATGGGAAGATGTCGACGGTGATGGCCAAATCATCATCGGTGCCGAGCAGTGGCCAGAGTGCCTCAACCCCGTCACGGAGTGCGCAAACTCGTCGTGGATGGTCTGGACGACAGTGTTCCCGATCCTCCCCGGCGTTTGGGACACCACCAACGACGGAAACTTTGCACTCACGAACGTCGTGTTGAGTGAACCGACGGTCGTTGTCAACTAAGCAAGGTTGTTCAGTACAGCTGTAACGTGAAGTAGTAGAGGTGGGGCCGGTTTTGGCTGGCCCCACCTCTACGTTTCAGAATGGGGGGTGAGATGCTTCGCTTTGTAATCAGACGGTTGTTCTGGGCTGTTCCGACAGTTCTCCTTGTCACGTTCCTTGTCTATGTGGCCATTCGGCTGGGCACCGACCCCCTCGCCAGTTATCTGCGCATCAACCAGCGTGCGTCCCCGAAAAAAATTCAGCAATACATCGAGTTCAACGGGCTGTACGAAGGTGCCGGCGGTTACGTTCGTGGTTACTTCAAGTGGCTTGGCGGCTTCCTGTCGGGCGATTGGCCGCGGAGCATCAAAGGCACCCGCGAGGTCTGGCCCGATTTCAAGTATTCAATGTTCAATACGCTGCGCCTCAGTGGCATAGCCACGATTCTCGGTGTCTCAATCGGGCTCAGCCTTGGCGTGTTCGTGGCTCTTCGGCCAGGCAGCTTGCGCGACAGTTCTGTCAACACCGCAGCATTTGTCGGGCTTTCGATTCCCCCATTTGTGTCCGCGCTACTGCTGCAGATGCTCTTCGCGGTGTACTGGAGTCGCTGGTTTGGCGAGTCGTTGTTCCCAACCTCAGGGATCTATCCGCCTGGCCATCAAGGTTTCGATCTCGTCCTGATGCTCAAGCATCTGGTGCTGCCCGTGACCGTCGTCGCCATCCAGGTCATCGCGGTGTACACCCGCTACATGCGTGCAACGTTGCTGGAAGTACTCAACAGTGACTACATGCGAACCGCGCGCTCAAAGGGAATCAGCGAACGTCGAGTGCTGGTGCGCCATGCGCTGCGCAATGCGTTGATACCCGTGGTAACCGTGGCAGCGATCGACATCGGCGCGATTCTGGGCGGTCTCATCATTACCGAGAACGTGTTCTCGTACCCCGGCCTCGGAAAGTTCTTCCTTGATGCGTACGGCACAGGTGACTTCCCGCAGTTGATGCCGTGGATGTTCTTCTTTACCGTGCTTGTTATCTTGTTCAACTTGCTGGCTGACGTATCGTACGCCTGGCTCGACCCGAGGATTCGACTTGGCTGACGTAATCCAACCGCAACTCACGACCGACGACGACTCCGAGGGCCTGGCAGCCACTTCTATTTCTCCTGGGAAGCTCGCCTTCAAACGGTACTTGAATCACAAGGGTGCAGTGGTCAGCGCTGTCTTGCTGGCAGTGATGGTGCTGTTCGTAATTCTGTCCCCATTGACCGCGCGCTATGGCGTCAACGAGTCAGTGTTCCCCGCTGTGAAAGACGGCCCGCGCAACGATTTTCTCACGCCGCGCAGTATTGCTTGGTTCGGAACCGACGACATTGGCCGCGATATTTACAGTCGCCTCATCCATGGCCTGCGCGTCTCGTTGGTCATTGGTCTGGCGGCGGCAGTGTTCTCGACCGTTGTCGGTGTCACTGTTGGGTCGGTCGCCGGGCTCAAAGGCGGGTTGTTCGACGACATTCTCATGCGCATCACCGACGTCTTCCTCGCTTTCCCGTTTCTCGTCGCTCTGCTAGTCACGCGCAGCCTGCTCGTGGGCGTTGAGTGGCTTGAACCAATTGTGGGTAAACCTTCGTCAGTTCGCTTTGTGATCGTCCTGTTTGTGATTTTCGGATGGATGGGTGTTGCGCGACTTGTACGTGGCCAGATTTTGTCGCTCAAAGAGCGCGAGTTTGTCGAGGCGGCGAGGGCGCTCGGTGCCACCAACTTTCGCATTGTGGCCAAGCATTTACTTCCGAACTCAATCGGCCCGATCTTGGTTGCCCTTACCACGGCGGTGGCAGGAGCAATTGTTGGTGAGGCGACATTGAGTTTCTTTGGCTACGGTCCGCAGCCGGGTGCCGGGCAAACTTCGCTCGGCCTATTGGTGTCCAGTTCCAAACAGGCTCTCCTGCCAGGATTCTGGTGGCTAGTGATATTCCCTTGCGGCCTACTTGTCCTAGTAACGCTCTGTATCAACTTCATTGGCGACGGGCTACGTGACGCCACCGACCCCAAGCTTGATATAGGTGGACACTGATGGGTGAAGTCGTGTTGTCTTTGAAGGACTTCCGTGTCAGCTTCAAGACGCTCCTCGGAGAAGTGCAGGCCGTTCGCGGAATCGACCTAGAGGTGCGCGCCGGCGAGATATTCGGCATCGTCGGCGAATCAGGCTCCGGCAAGTCCGTGACGTTTCTTGGAATGATGGGGCTACTGCCCAAGAGCGCGCTCATCGGCGGCTCCGCCGAGATCGGCGGCACGCAACTTGTTGGGGCGTCCAAGGCCACGATGAGGGCAGTGCGCGGCAAACGCATTGCGATGATTTTCCAGGATCCGCTTTCTGCGCTGAATCCGACCCATCGCATCGGCGCCCAGGTGGTTGAGATGATTCAATCGCACACAGAGATGTCCGCGAAGCAGGCAATGACTCGTGCGATCGAATTGCTCGACATCGTCGGTATCCCTCAGCCCACTGTTCGCGCGCGTCAGTACCCCCATGAGTTCTCGGGAGGTATGCGTCAGCGAGTCATGATTGCCATTGCGATTGCCAATGAGCCAGAAGTGTTGATTGCCGACGAGCCCACCACAGCGCTCGACGTCACCGTTCAGGCTCAGATTCTTGAGGTGATGCAACGAATTCAGGCCCAGCTGGGAACTGCAATCGTTCTGATCACGCACGACCTCGGAGTTGTCGCGCAAGTCGCCGACCGCGTGCAAGTGATGTACGCGGGTAGAGCAGCCGAGCGAGGAATAGTGGACGACATCTTCTCAAGGCCGTCGCACCCGTACACGCTCGGCTTGATGAGGTCGATTCCAGCGCTCGCGGGTGAGCGTCTGACGCCGATTGCGGGGTCGCCCCCGAACATGCTGTATCCGCCACCTGGCTGCGCGTTTGCTCCCCGATGCGAGTATGCACTGCCGATCTGTACTCAGTCGATCCCCGATCTTCGACCGTTCGGCGAGCTCGAGACAGCGTGTGTTCGAGCCGAAGAACTGCAATTGGGAGTGGTAGCTCATGGCTGAGCCGATTCTCGAGGTAGCGAATCTGGTGAAGGAATTCGAGGTGCGTGGTTCCAGGGGGCTACGCGTCGTGAAGCGAACCGTGCACGCGGTCTCCGATGTCTCCTTCCATATCGAAGTCGGGCAGACGTTGGGACTCGTAGGTGAGTCTGGGTCAGGAAAGACAACTGTCGGACGAAGCATTCTCCGCCTTTTGGAACCGACCAGTGGGTCGGTGCGCTTCAAAGGCGTAGAGCTGGTCGGTATGGGTGGAGCTGATTTGCGCAAGCTACGACGCGAGATGCAAATCGTGTTTCAGGATCCCTATGCGTCGCTCGATCCCCGGCGATCGGTCGGTGATGCAATTGGAGAACCGTTCGAGATTCAGAACATCAGCGGTGATACGAAGAAGAAGGTAGCGGACCTTCTGGAACTCGTTGGTCTCTCGGGCGATCATGCGCGGAGATATCCACACGAGTTCTCCGGCGGCCAGCGCCAGCGCATCGGTATTGCTAGAGCTCTGGCACTCAACCCGTCCATGGTCGTCCTCGACGAGCCGGTGTCGGCCCTCGACGTCAGTATTCAAGCTGGTGTCATCAACCTTCTCGAGGACCTGCAACGAGAACTCGGATTGTCATACCTCTTCATTGCTCACGATCTGTCGGTGGTTCGCCACATCAGCACCGATGTCGCAGTCATGTACCTCGGCAAACTGGTCGAGCTTGCGCCGGCTGAAGAGTTGTACTCGAGGCCGGCACACCCGTACACGCAGGCACTGTTGTCGGCTGTGCCACAACCGAATCCGGTGGGCGAGCGCAATCGGCAACGCATCGTCCTGCAGGGCGATGTGCCCAGCCCGATCAACCCGCCGAGCGGTTGTCGCTTCCGCACGCGTTGCCCGATCGCCCAAGAACTGTGCGCGATTGAGGAGCCGGCGCTGATCGACCGTGGGCAGGGCCATCCGGTTGCGTGTCACTTCCCGACGACACACCTCGTGGAGATGGTCGGCACCGCTGCTGTGTAGCGGCGCGGATTGAGTCTGGCCCGATAGGATTTCAAGCCGTGCGCGACACTTTTATGTACATTTCGCTCGTCATCAACATCGCGTGCCTATTTGGCATGGTGGCTGGCGTGCTAATGCACAGTGGCCGCGGCGGTGGCCTCAGCGACATGTTCGGTGGTTCCGGTTCGACGGCGTTGGGTAGCACGGCTGCCGAGCGCAACCTGACTCGCATCACGACTGTGTTCGGCATCCTGTGGATCGGCACCGTCATTGCGCTGAGTTTCCTGATGGTCCGCTAGTTGCGCAGCGGTAACCTCGTTATCCCACGTCGGAGTGGCGAAATGGCAGACGCGCCAGCTTGAGGGGCTGGTACAGGCAACTGTGTGGGGGTTCAAGTCCCCCCTCCGACACTCCTGGGCTGATTGGGTAGCCCATACTCGGTAGTATGCGCATATGGCACGCCGCGCCGACGACCTTCGAGATGATCCTGCTGTCATCGTGACGAGTGAAGCTGTGGGTTCGTTCGACGAGTGGCTCGCTGGGCTGCGCCGCCAGGAGCCGGTGGTGCTGCCGGTTCCGGCCTGGAAGCTGCTCGAAGAAGTCCGCGCCGAGTCCGAGTGACGCGTTACGTCCTTGACGCGTCGGCCGGAGTCGATCTGCTGTTGAATACCGAGGCCGGACAGCAGCTCCAGCTTGAATCCGATGCAGAGTGGTGGGTGCCCGAGCACTACTTCGTTGAGGTCGCGTCCACGATTCGGCGAGTTGAGATGACTGCGGCGATCACGAGCGAGCAGGCAGCCGCCGCGTTGCATTCACTTCGTGCGGCGCCGCTTCGAGCGGTCAGCGTTCGACCGTTGTTGGAAGTTGCTTGGGCGCGGCGCCAGCACCTGACGGTAGCGGATGCGATGTATGTCGTCCTTGCTGCCCACTCGGGGCAGTACTGGTCACGACCGACCTCCGCTTGACTCGGGCACCGAGGCTCGGGGTTCAAGTCATTGCCCCGTGAGTCGCCAGTGGCCCCTTCCCGAAACGGTTGCTCGGTCCTCCGACACGTCAATTCCGATTCTGTGTCAGCTCATAGAGCGACACAACCTCTGTGCGCTGGCACCAGAATCAGCCGCTCCCTCCTCCGACACGAGCGATTCTCCGCTTCCGATCGCGTTGCACCTCGTAGATGGCGGTGCCTATGGTCGAGGAAGCTCAATTTGATCTGGTCGGCGAAGTAGGTCCACTTCACTCTCGCGCGTCAGGCCTCGACCAGGCACCACTGTGGGACTTCGTTGCCACATAAGACCGAACTAGGTTCTTGTCGAACACATCGACCACCAGCGAGCGGACCCATGATCGCTTTCAGCAGACCTTCATTCGGCGGCATGGAACTCAGGTATCTCGAGCAGGCGATTCGTGGCGGCCATGTTGGTGGCAGCGGGCCATTCACTGAGCGTGCCGAAACACTCCTCGAACAGGGCCACGGCACTGGCCGGACTTTGCTGACCACTTCGTGTACTCATGCTCTAGAGCTCGCTGCGCGACTGTTGGACCTGCGGCCTGGGGATGAAGTCATCGTCCCCTCCTACGCCTTCGTCACGACAGCCTCCGCATTCATGCTGCACGGCGGCACACCCGTCTTCGTTGATGTTCGCAACGACACATTGAACCTTGATCCTGCCCTCGTCGAATCGGCGATCACCCCGCGTACTCGTGCGATCTGCATCGTGCATTACGCGGGTGTCGGAGCGACTCCTGACACGTTCCGCGGCATCGCAGATCGATACGGCTTGCTGCTGATTGAAGACAACGCCCACAGCCTCTACGGCGCGTGGCGCGGGAAGACTCTTGGCACGTTCGGTCAGTTGTCCACGCTGAGCTTTCACGCGACGAAGAACATCACCTGTGGCGAAGGTGGTGCACTTCACATCAATCACCCGCAATTTGTAGAACGAGCAGAAATCCTTCGCGACAAAGGCACCGACAAGTCACGATTCGTGCGCGGGGAAACAAGCAAGTACACGTGGGTCGATGTCGGCTCGTCGTGGTCGATCTCCGATCTGCTTGCTGGTGTCCTCGTCGGACAACTTGAACGCTTTGGCGAAATTCATGATCGCCTGCACGCCATCTGGAACCGATATCACCAAGCGCTCTCGGAATGGGCAGTTGGTGGCGGTGTAAGGCCGCCTGTTATCCCCGATGGAGCCAAGCACACGTCGCACACCTATCACCTGCGGTTCGACTCGCTTCAGACCCGAACCCGGTTCCTGAACCACATGCGAGCGAGGGACGTAACGGTTGTGATCCACTACCAACCACTTCACGTGTCGGCGATTGGTGCGAAACTGGGAGGCAGATTCGGTGATTGTCCCGTCAGCGAGGACGCTGGCGACACTCTGGTTCGACTTCCCATCTATGCAAGTCTCAGTGACGCCGAGTTAGACCACATCATTGAGTCCGTTGGGTCGTTTGCACCGTAAGAGGAATCAGGCGCACGACTTGGGCTACTCGGTGACTTGGAATGGAGTCCTCAAGGTAGAACTGCCGCAGTCCGCGAACCAGCATTCGCCCTCGCTGACCATGTCCCATTCGATGACGTAGTCGCCTGGAAGGGATGGCGCTTGGAAAGTTGAGACAATCAGCGCCTCTTCACGCGGGTTGACGAAATGCGGCACGGGAGTTCGGTCGCCGTCCCAGCGGAGAATGCGCCCCTCGCTGTCAAGGATGTGAAAGCCCATTTGCAGCGTCGGCCATCGAGTGTGAGGAGGACACCAGGCGAGCTGCCCTGAGTTCCTTACGAGTATCTCCGCGTTAAGCGTGGCGCCAGCGGGACCGGTCTGCGGAATTCGCCAGCGAACGAACTCGGCATTCCAAGGCGGGTGGGTCACGGGCGCCGCATCACGCACCTCTGGATGAATCACCCGGCGCGGAGGAACTTGTCGCGGCCGAAGCATGTCGCGAACCTTGGCCGGCTTGCGCTGGGCACTCTCCGGGATGAAGTAGTACTCCTCGGCCCCTCCCTTGCTTCCCCAATCCTGATAGATCAAGAGCTTTTCACGCTTCCACTCGGGCGAACACCACAGCGGCTCGTAGTGCAGGATGCTGGCTCGGGCCTCAAAGCAGCCAACGCCCTGCACGAAGTAGCCGGAGTGGACTGCTGGCGGATTCCACACGATCCGGCGGTCGTTGCGGAAGAGGCGCAGGGTGTGATTGGGGTACCAGGGCGGTTGGTCAACAAACTCCGGCGGGTCGAGATTCACTAACCATTTTCGCGGGAAGTAGTAGTGCGTGATGCGTGGATCAGTTAGGAGACCTGGAAGCAGGTCGTCGAACGACTCCTCGATGCTCTCGTCGTCGTCGAGCGAGAGAATCCAGTCTCCCGAGGCGTAGTCAAATGGCAGCATTCGCGCTGGCGCGAGCTGTCCCGATAGACGAAAGCGGTAGACCACGTCTGCAAATTCGCCAGCGATCTGAAAACTGCTGTCTGTTGAGTTGACGTCGACGCCGACGATCACTTCGTCGGCGTAGCTCGCGGCTTCGGCGATGAGTCGCGCAAGATGCGGCTCGGAATTGCGGGTCAGAATACTGACAGTCAACCGGGGACGGGAACTCTGGTTCAAGCGCCAATCGGGTCGGAATTGCGCGCTTTCGTTGCTCATCGCTGTCCCAGTGGTTGATCAAGCAGAGCCCTGATGGTAGCGGCCTTGACCTGGGTCAACGCGGACAAGGGTGACCTAGAGTGCCTCGATGCCAACCAATTCGTCCACGCGGAGCGAGAGAGAAAACGCCGGAAGTTGGACCCTCATTGGATTGGGCGGTCTCTTCCTCGACATCGTCGACGCGATTGAAGCGACAGGCGGACGCGTCGAGAGAGTGGTGTTGAACCAGACCGTTTCGGATGACGCACTCAGCATCGTCCCCGAATCCATCGCCATCGATCGGATGCCCGGGCTCGTCGGGTTCGAACCCTCCACCGCCCATCACGGCTTTGGCTTCGCTGACCCGGCGAAGGAGGAGTTACTCGCGTTGCTCCAGAATCGGCGCCTCACGTTCGGTCCTATTATTCATCCAACCGCGTGGGTTTCGCCGCGCTCGCGCGTGGACCAAGGTGTCTTCATCGGCGCTCAGGCGGCGATCGCCGCCAACACCGTTGTTGGCGAGTTCAGCCTGGTCAATCGCTGCGCATCGGTGGGTCATGACTCAGTTCTCGGGGCGTACACCCGCTTGCATCCGAACGCCGTCGTGGCCGGTCGCTGCGAGATTGGGCGACGTGTAGTTGTTGGTGCGGGTGCCACTGTCATCGATCACGTGCGGATCTCTGACGACGTAATAGTTGGTGCGGGCGCAACAGTCGTACGCAACCTCGATCGGCCCGGTACGTACGTCGGCGTTCCTGCACGCCTCGCAGGGTTTTCAAATACGCGTCAGGGTCGCTGAAGCCGCCAGTGCGCATCGCCAGATTCAGCGGTTCCCCCCTCCGACACGTTTGGGGCTGCCCGCGAGCGCGCATCCATTTGTTGTGAACCGGATCTTCTGTCCGACCCAAGTACCATGCGCGGTGCCATGTCGATGCACAACGAACACCGCCCCGTCCTCGACGGTGACACGTTCGAGGAGAGCCGCGAGCGTGTCCTTGCGACTGCGTCGTTGTTTCCGCTGATGAAGACATGGTGATCGACGGACTGACCGATGACGAAGAAGTACGGTTCCTCGCGGCCATCGCCGGAGAATGAGCCAACCACAGCCGGGTCGCCGCGGGCCG
>Ga0163152_10007228_pt1 | contig 12209 bp, 9 predicted proteins | sample OliLakLV19MP8IB2_FD_148635 | JGI IMG/M metagenome (GOLD analysis project Ga0163152, IMG submission 148635) | Freshwater microbial mat bacterial communities from Lake Vanda, McMurdo Dry Valleys, Antarctica - Oligotrophic Lake LV.19.MP8.IB-2 | ecosystem: Environmental > Aquatic > Freshwater > Lake... | reverse complement strand
CGACGAGCCGACCGGCAACCTGTCGCAGAAGGCTGGGCTCGAGGTCATGCAGATCCTGCGGCGGCTGGTGGACGAGGACGGCCGGTCCGTGTTGCTCGTCACGCACAACCCGCGCGACGCGACGTTCGCCGACCGCGTCCTGTTCCTCGTCGACGGCGAGCTGGCGCGCGGCACGGAGCTGCGCGGTCCGGGGTTGCACGTCGACCGCGTGCACGAGGCGCTGGTCGCGCTCGCGATCTAGGAGCCCGTGAAAACCAATCGTACGGGCTCCTCCATTCATGTGGCGCCGCGCGGATCCGCGCGCGGCGCGCAGAGGCTCCGCAAGCTCCGCCTCTGAGCCATGGCGCTGGTCCGGACGATCGCGGTGCAGGGGATGCGGCGCAAGCCGGGTCGCGCGGCGTTTTCGATCCTCGGCATCGCGCTGGGCATCGCGATCGTCGTGGGCGTGTTCACGCTCGACCACAACACGGTGCTGGGCCTTTCGGTCAAGGGTGGCGGCGAGTGGAAGCCGGCTCTCGAAGTGCGGCCTTCGGCGGACCTCGTCGACGCGCGCGGCGAGCTCGAGCACGTGCCGGGCGTGGCCGGCGTCTCGACGTTCTTCCAGAACGACGCTGTCGCGCGCACGGCGGACGACGCCGGGCGCGGTCCGGGCGAGCGCGTGCGGCTCGTCGCGCTCGACGCTGCCTCGATCCCGGGCCTCGACGCTGTGCGTGTGCTCGAAGGCAAGGACCTCGACCCGGCCGCGACGGAACCCGAGGTGCTGGTGGGCGAGGCCGCGGCCGAGACGCTGGGCCTCGCGGTCGGCGACAGCGTGTTGCTCTCGCGACCGCCGCGCCAGCCGCGCATGGCCTGTGTCGACGGCGAGATGCGCGCGCTCGGCCCCGAAGCCGAGCCGCCGCCCGACGTGTCCGTCGAGCGCGCGTTCAAGGTCGTGGGCCTGCTGGCGCGCGAGAAGCTGGGCCGCCGCGCGCAAGGTATGGTGGTCGTCGTCGACGCTGCGGTCGGCGCGGAGCTCTACCGCGGCGTGCGCGTCGATCCCGTGTACTGGGTGCGCCAGGATCCGAACGTCGACCTGGAACGGCTGCGCTCGAGCCTCGGCGCGAGCTTCTCCTACGAGCTGAACAAGCAGGTCATCGTCGGAGCCGCCGCCGACGAGCGCGCGTTCAGGAACGGCGTGCGCCTGGCCGGGCTCTTCGCGCTGATGCTGGGCCTGTACGTGATCTTCCACACGCTCTCGATGGGCATCGTCGAGCGCGTGCGCGAGGTCGCGACCCTCCATGCGCTAGGTACGACCCGTGCGCAGATCGCGCGCGTGTTCCTGACGGAGGCCGTGATCCTGGCGCTCGCCGCCGGAGCACTGGGCCTGGCCGGCGGGCTCGCGCTGGCGAAGTTCCTCCTCGTCCGGGGCATCACGACGCTTGGCACGGGCCACGTGATCCGCACGTTCGAGGTGCCCTGGCGCGCGGCGCTGAGCCTCGCGGCGCTGGGCGTCGGCATCGCGCTGCTGGGCGCCGTCTGGCCGCTCCTGCGCGCACGCGGCGCGAGCACCGTGGCCGCGCTGCGCGGCGAGGAAGCGCTGAAATCCGGCGGTCTGGCGCGCGGTTTCCACCTGTTCGCGGCCGTTCTGCTGGCCGGGCTCCTGCCCGCGATCTACTTCGCGATCGTCCCCGTCGTGGGCGAGGCGCAGAAGCAGATCGTCGGCGCGGTGCTCGCGGCCGTCGGGTTCCTCGCCCTCCTGGTGGTGCTGCCGCTGGTCGTGCCCGCGCTGCTCTCGCGCGTCTGCGAGATCATCGCGCTGCCGATGCAGCGGCTGTGGACGTTCTCCGGCCGCATGGCCGCGCTGGGGATCCGCGCCAGCCCCGGCCGGATCGCAGTGAGCGCCGCCGCGATCGCGCTGGTCGCGGCTGCTTTCACCGGCCTGAAGGGCATGACGAACAGCCTGACCGGCGAGATCGAGGTGTGGGCCGATCGCGCGCTCGTGCACAAGGTCTACGTGCGCAACATGGCCAACGTGCCGTTCCAGGAGCTGAAAGCCGAGCTCTCCAAGTACCCGGGCTTCGTCAGCATCGAGAACGCCAGCGCGCGCTCGTGGGTGCCGTTCCTGCTGGTCGGCGTGCGGCCGCGCGAGCTCCACGCGCACGGACCGCTGCGCGACGATCCCGAGCTGCTCAAGCGCCTCGACCGCGGCGATGCGGTGATCATCACCGAGCGCCTGGCGCGCCACCTCGACTACCACGTCGGTGACAAGGTCCACGTCGGCACGGGCGCCGGCGTCGTCGACCTGGAGGTGATCGCGATCAGCGACGCCTACGGCTACTTCCCGCACCCCGACGAGCGCTTGTACGGCGTCGTCAGCGACCAGTTCCTGCGTCGCGCATTCTGCCAGGACATCGACACGATCTCCGACGCCGCGATCGTGCTCGAGCCGGGCACGGACACGGACGTGATCCGCGGCGCGCTGCGCGCGCTCCGGCCCGACGCGCCGATCGGGTTCGAGACGGGCGAGTGGCTGCGCGGCGAGCACTTGCGCGATTTGCAGCGGGATTTCCGCCTGTTCGACCTGATCCTCGGGCTGACCGCCTGCCTCGCGGCGCTCGGCGTCCTGAACGGCCAGTTGCTGGCCGGCCTCGAGCGCGCAAAGGAGCTAGGCGTTCTCAAGGCGTTGGGCACGACACGGCGCCAGATCGCCGGCATGGTCCTGTGCGAATCGCTCGTGATCGGCCTGTTCGGCGGCCTGCTCGGCACGGCGCTGGGCGCCGTGCTGACGCCCGTGATCGTGCGCTCGCTCGAGAGCCTCTCCGGGCTCGACCTGCCGAACGTCGGCCCGCGCGAGTGGATCTGGATCGTCCCGCTCGGCGCGGTCATCGTGGCGCTGGTCGCCGCGCTCTACCCGATCGCGCGGATGAACCGGACGAACGTGGTGGCGGCCGTGCGCGCGCCTTGATGGATACGGACGCGTAGGCGAGAGCCCCCGTGTCCGAGCGGATCAAGGCGACCAGAGGACCGAGTCGGCGTTCGTCAGGTTGAAGGTGGCGCTCGTGCCGAACGCGGCTGCGTTGCGATACCAGGACTGGTAGTGCTTCTGCTCCGGCACCTGCCTCTGCCCTGGGACGAGACCCTACGCACTTTGCGCGCGCAGCCTGCGCACTTCGCACACGCGACGTTTGCCGTGAGCGACGTGCCGTGCGCGCACGTTCAGCTATCATCCGCCTGTTCGTCCCGAATGCCGCGCAGGAGGTCACTATGTTCTCCGTACTCGCCTCGCTCTCGCTCGTCGCCCCGTCCATCGTTTGCGTGCCCGAGGCGCGCACGCAGGAACTGGACCGTGAACGCGTGGCCCAGATCGTGCGCGTCGTCGGGCGCGAGGCCGTCTCCCAGGAGGGCGTTCCCGGCATCGCGATCGCAGTGGCACGGGAGGGCGAGATCGTGGCCCAGGGCGCATTCGGCGCCACGGGCGTCGAGCTCGAGCAGACTCTGGACGATCACACGCGCTTCGCGCTCGGTTCTCTGACGCGTCAATTCACGGCGGGGGCCGTGCTGCAACTCGTTGCGAAGAAGAAGATCGGGCTCGACGACCCGCTGACGAAGCATCTCCCGGGCTTTCCGACCGAACAGGGCGTGCCCACGATCCGCCAGCTCCTTGCCAGCCGCTCCGGCGTGCCCGGTTGGGAGCGGATCGTGGCCAAGCATCCGGAAGTGGCCGAGCGTGAGCTCGACGAGGCCGGGTTCCTGGCGCTGTTCAAGGACATCCCCTTCGAGTTCGCGCCGGGCTCCGGGTTCTCGCTCGACACGGCCGGCTACGCGCTGCTCTCACTCGCCGTCCAGAAGGTCGTCGACCGGCCGTTCTCCGAATGGATCGCAGGCGAGGTGATCGAGACGGCGGGCCTCGCCGAAACCACGTTCTGTCCGGCCGGCGATCGTCCGATCGGTTTCGCGTCCGACTGCAAGCACATCACCGACGTGCGCGAGCTCGAGGTGCCGATGCCCGGCGCGCCGCGCGCCTCGACGCAGTCCTTGTGCGCGACCGCCGCGGACGTCGCCCGCTGGCAGGAGGCCCTGTTCAACGGCACGGTCCTGGACACGGCGTCGCTGCGCCTGTTCCTCGCTCCGAGCGGCTCGGCCAAGGAGCCCGACGAGTACGGCTGCGCGATCGGGACCTCGCGGCTCGAGACCTTCGTGCGCCACGCCCACTCGGGTGGCGTGGGCGGGTTCCGCGTGATCGCGGCGTACTACCCCGCCTCGCGGATTGCGGTGGTCGTCCTGACGAACTGCGCCACGGCGGAGGTCGATCGCATCGAACGCGAGATCGCGCGCGTGGCCCACGGGCTCCCGGCGACGGACCGCGAGGCCCCGCTGCGGCCCGAAGAGGAGAAGCGCCTGACGGGCGCCTACCAGCTGGCCACGACGCGTGTGCAGATCCTCGCTCGCGACGGGCACCTGTGGTTCGAGGAGCCGGGCCAGGAGGCGATCCACCTGCGCTCGCGCGGGCGCGGCGATTTCGTCGTGGAAGGCCAGCACGACACGCGCGTCGTCTTCGACCTCGAGGGCGAGAAGGCCGCCTGGTTCACGCTGATCCGCTCGGGGACGACCTCGCGAGCGGTCCGGATGGACTGAGAGCCCGTGAAGAAATCGATCGTACGGCCTCTCCGATCCTGTTGGCGCCGCTCCGCGGCGCGAGAGCCTGTGAATTCTTCACAGGCTCTGAGAGACCGAGAAAAAATCGATCCTACGGTCTCTCATACCCTGTTGGCGCCGCGCGGAACCGCGCACGGCGCGCAGAGGCTTCGAATTCTTCTCGGGCTCTGAGCGCCGTGGCCACTTTCGTGTTGCTGTTCCCGAGCGCAAGCAACTGGAATACCTCGCGCTCGCGCGGCCAGGTTCCCTATCCCGAACGCCGAGGTCGATCATGCGAACCACGATGAAGGCGGCCGTCTTCACCGGCAAGGGCCGGATCACGCTGCAGGAGAAGCCGGTTCCCGTACCCCGCGCGGGCGAGGCCCTGTTGCGCGTGACGGCTACGACGATCTGCGGCACGGACGTGCACATCCTCAAGGGAGAGTATCCCGTGCGGTCCGGGCTCACCGTCGGCCACGAGCCCGTCGGCGTCATCGAAGCGCTCGGGCCCGGAGTCGCGGGGTTCGAGGTCGGCCAGCGAGCGATCGTCGGCGCCATCACACCCTGCGGGCAGTGCAATGCGTGCCTGGAGGGTTTCCATTCACAATGCGGCGGCAAGCCGTTGGGCGGCTGGCGTCTGGGCAACACGATCGACGGCTGCCAAGCTGAATACGTGGTGATCCCGTACGCGGCGGCGAACCTCGCGCTCGTGCCGGACGGGATCTCCGACGAGCAGGTGCTGCTGTGTCCCGACATCATGAGCACGGGCTTCGGCGGCGCCGAGAACGGGCGCGTACGCATCGGCGACCTGGTCGCGGTGTTCGCCCAAGGCCCGATCGGGCTGTGCGCGACGGCCGGCGCCCGCCTGATGGGCGCGTCGCAGATCCTCGCGGTCGAGGGCGTCGCCAAGCGGATCCAGATCTCCAAGCAGATGGGCGCGGACGTCGTCATCGACTTCCACGAGAGCAGTCCGGTCGAGGCCATCCTCGAGCTCACGGGCGGGCGTGGCGTGGACGTCGCGATCGAGGCGCTCGGGACCCAGGAGACGTTCGAATCCTGCCTGCGGGTTCTGCGTCCGGGCGGGACGCTCTCGAGCCTGGGCGTTTATTCGGGCAAGCTCACGCTGCCGCTCGACGCATTCGCGGCCGGGCTCGGGGATTACCGCGTCGTGACGACACTTTGCCCTGGGGGCCGGGAACGTATGCGGCGGCTGATGAACGTCGTGTCGTCCGGGCGTTTCGATCCGCGCCCGCTGATCACGCACCGGTTCGAACTCGACCAGATCGAGGCGGCCTACGACCTGTTCGCCAACCAACGGGACGGAGTCCTCAAGGTGATGATCACTCCCTGACACGCAGCGTAGTTCGGAGGCACGCCCGCGACCGCGCGGAGCATGGGCGGGTCCGGAGGCATCCCACGAGCAAGCCCGCGACGCCGTAGCGTCAGCTGCATCCCCACGATTCCGGCTCGATCTACGCCCTTCGGACCATATTAGCCGGGATCTCACGCGCCGTACGCTGGCGGAACAGGGCCTCGGGCGACTCGCGCGACAGCGCGTCGGCTCGGGCAATGCAAGCAAGGAGCCGGGATGACCATGAAGCAAGGGCCTTGGGCAATCGTCCTCGCAGGCGGATCGGGCTCGCGTCTCGAGGCCCTGACGAAGGGCCATGACGGGCGATCGGTACCCAAGCAGTTCTGCTCGCTACGCGGGGGACGCACTCTGCTCGGAGATGCGCTGGCGCGTGCTGAACGCCTCGTCGACCCCGATCACGTGGTCGCGGTCGTCGCGGCCGAGCACCGCAGGTTCTGGGAGCCCGAACTCGCTGCGCTCGCGCCCGGCAATGTCGTCGTGCAGCCGCAGAACCGCGGCACGGCACCGGGCATCTTGTTGCCTCTCCTCTCCATTCTCGAACGCGACCCGGCCGCGCGCGTCGTTCTCATCCCGTCGGATCACCACGTCAGGAGCGAGGCCGTCCTGGCCGTGGCCCTCGATGTCGCGCTGCGAGCGATTCTCTCTGATTCCGGCCGGGTGATCCTGCTCGGGATCACACCCGATGCGCCGACGACTGATTACGGGTGGATCGTGCCCGTTGGAGGCAACTCGAGGCTGCAGCCGGTCGATCGTTTCGTCGAGAAGCCCGACCCCGTGCTCGCCCGGCAGCTCATGGACATCGGCGGGTTGTGGAACAGCTTCCTCATGGTCGGGCGCGGATGGTCGTTCCTCGATCTCTACGCGCGACGTCAGCCGCTGCTCCTGTCCGCGCTCGCAGCGGCTTCGCGGTCCCCGGCAGCCGAACGAGCGGCGGCACTGGAAGCCCTGTACCCGATCCTGCCGTCGGCGGACTTCTCGCGTGATGTGCTGCAGGGCTCCGAGAACCGCCTGGACGTGCTCGAGGCCCCGCCTTGCGGCTGGACGGACCTGGGAACTCCCAAAAGAGTGGCCGTTTGCCTCCGGGAGAAGGTCGGACCTCCAGCCGCCACCGCCGTGAGCGGAGGATCCGTGCTGGTCCTGCGTCGGGCGCTCGAAGTCGCGACGCACGCAAGCACGCGCTGAGAACGCGTGAAGAAATCGAGCGGAGGTCGATCCGGACCAGATCCGCTCCTCGATCGAAGGGGCCCTCGAGCGCCAGACCGAGCGCGAGGCGTAGCGGCTCGAAGTCAAGGTCAAGGACGGCTTCGTCACCCTGGGCGGGACGGTGCGGTCCTGGGCCGAGAAGAGCGCCATCGAGCACGTGGCGCGCTTCGCGCCGCTCAGACTCCGGGCTCGTTCAGGATGACGTCTCCACCGATCCGCCGACTACGCACTAGTCCCCAGTTCGCCTGCGCACGACGAAGGGCGCGGGCCCGAGGGCAAGTACCTACGATGCGACTCGACTGGAGGCCGTGAGCGCTCGTTCGCGTCGCTTCGGTCCCGACCCTTCGAGTGACGTGCGGACTGCGACTCCGGAGACCGACCATGAAGATCAAGGACTTGATGACTCGCGACGTGTCCACGTGCCGGGCCGACGACTCGGCGAACCATGCCGCGCGCCTGATGTGGGAGAACGACTGCGGCGTCGTTCCGGTCGTGGACGAGCAGCAACGCCCGATCGGAATGATCACCGACCGCGACGTCTGCATGGCGGGCTACACGACAGGCCGCAGCCTGGCGGACATCCGCGTCGGCGACGTGATGTCGCGCGACGTGCTGGCCTGCAAACCCGAGGATGCGATCGGCGTCGCGGAGCTGGCGATGCAGCAGCGCCACGTGCGGCGACTCCCTGTCGTCGATTCCGGGAGCAAGCTGGTCGGCATCCTCTCGCTGAACGACCTGGCGCGCAGCGCCGCGAAGCCCGGCGACAAGTCGGACGGCGGCCTCGCGCTCGACAAGGTGGCCGAGACCCTGGCCTCAGTCTGCACTCCGTGGTGCGACATCAACCTGCAGCCCGCGGGCCGTGTGCCGCAGCGCGGGAACCCCGTCTCCCTCCCGGCCATGGCCCGCTGACTTCGGAGGGTGGGGGATTTTCGTGCGCCACTCGCCTGACGACATGATGTTCGAGAACCGGCACTCTGCCGGCCAAGCCCTGGCAGAGCGCCTGACCCGGTACGCGCGGCGGCCCGACGTCCTGGTCTTTGGTCTACCGCGCGGCGGCGTTCCGGTCGCCGCCCAGGTGGCCGCGTTCCTGCAGGCGCCACTCGACGTCTGGATCGTGCGCAAGCTGGGAGTTCCTGGTCACGAGGAGCTCGCGATGGGAGCGATCTCGACCGGCGGCGTCATCGACCTCGACGAAGACCGGATTCACGAGCTCGGCGTGAGGGCGACCCAGGTCGAGGACGTGATCCGGCGCGAGAACGCCGAGCTCGAGCGCCGCGACCGCGCGTACCGGAGGGGGCGTCCGCCGCCGCAGGTCCGGGGGAAGACGGTGATCCTGGTCGACGACGGGCTGGCGACGGGTTCGACGATGCGCGCCGCCGTGAGCGCCCTGCGTGCGCTGGCTCCGGCCCGCATCGTCGTCGCCGTGCCCGTGGCTTCGAAGGAAGCCTGCGCGGATCTCGGCGCTCACGCCGACGAATGCGTGTGCGTGAGCAGCCCGGAGCCGTTCCATGCGGTCGGTGCCTGGTACCGCGACTTCACGCCGACGACCGACGAAGAGGTCTCCATGTGGTTGCGACGCTTCGGCGACGGCGAGGTGCTCGGTGCGACGCGCATGGCGCCTGGAACGGGCCGAGCTCCATGAGCTCGCTCGCCACGACGGTTCGCGGGATCGCCCAGCCGCTCGACGGCTCGCCACGCGACTTCGATGCGATCCTGGAGCTCGTCGGACTGGCGCGGATCGTGCTGATCGGCGAAGCCTCGCACGGGACACACGAGTTCTACCGGGTCCGGTGCGAGATCACGAAGCGCCTCATCCGCGAGAGGGGTTTCTCGGGCGTGGCGGTCGAAGCCGACTGGCCGGACGCATACCGAGTGAACCGCTACGTGCGTGGCCTCGGCCACGATGCGGACGTGGCGGATGCGCTCGAGGGCTTCGAGCGGTTCCCGCAGTGGATGTGGCGTAATGCCGACGTGCTCGACTTCGCGGGCTGGCTGCGCGAGTGGAACGAAGGCCGCGCGCACTCGGCCCAGACAGGTTTTTACGGGCTGGATCTGTACAGCCTGCACCGGTCAGTGGCGGCCGTCCTGGAGTACCTGAGGCTGGTCGACCCGGAGGCGGCTCAGCGAGCTCAGAGGCGCTACGCGTGCTTCGAGGACTTCGGCGAGGACCCCCAGTCCTACGGCTACGCGGCATCGCTCGGCCTCGCGCCCACGTGCGAGCGGGCCGTCGTTTCGCAGCTGGTCGAGCTGCAGCGTTCTGCCGCGGACTACGCTCGCCGCGACGGCCGGCTCGATCCGGACCACCAGTTCTTCGCGGAGCAGAACGCGCGACTCGTAGTCGACGCCGAGCAGTACTACCGCAGCATGTTCGGCGCGCGAACCGCTTCGTGGAACCTGCGCGACCGCCACATGATGTCCGCGCTGGAGTCCATCGATCAGCACCTTTCGAAGGGTTCGGGTCACGCCGCGAAGCTCGTCGTCTGGGCGCACAACTCGCACCTCGGGGATGCGCGCAACACGGAGATGTCGCTGAGAGGTGAGCTCAACGTCGGTCAGCTCGCACGCGAACGTTATGGGGCCGAGACGGCCTCGATCGGCTTCACGACGTTCACGGGCACGGTGACCGCCGCTGCGGACTGGGGCGAGGCGGCCCAGAGGATGGTCGTGCGCGAGGGCCTGATCGGCAGCTGGGAGCGGTTTTTCCACGACCTGGGTCTCGGCAACCTGTACGTCGATCTGCGCCGCGTACGGGCTGCGTCGACGCGTCCTGTCTCTCTGCTCGAGCGCGCGATCGGCGTCATCTATCGGCCCGAGACCGAGCGCCAGAGCCACTATTTCCACGCCGACCTGCCGCGCCAGTTCGACGCGGTGCTGCACTACGACCGCACGCGCGCCGTGGAGCCGCTCGAGCGCACGGCAGCCTGGGAACGAGGCGAGATGCCGGAGACGTATCCGAGCGCGCTGTAGGCAAGGAGGAACGAGCCATGAGCGTCGAACACGATGCGCTGCAGCGAGAGATCCGGATCGATGCCGGCGGATCGCAACTGACGGGCGACCTCGTCGGTCTGCATGGAGCATCCAGCATCGTCCTCTTCGCCCACGGGAGCGGCAGCAGCCGCAGGAGCTCGCGCAACCGCGCGGTGGCGCGTGCACTCCAGGTCGCGGGGATGGCCACGCTCCTCCTCGACCTCCTGACCCCGGTCGAGGAGGCGCGCGAGGAAGCCGGCGCCAAGTTGCGCTTCGACGTGCAGCGCCTGGCGAAGCGCCTCGTGTTCGCCATCGACTGGCTCAGGCGAGAATCTGACACGCGCAATCTGCCCGTGGGGCTGTTCGGCGCCAGCACGGGAGCCGCTGCGGCCCTGATCGCTGCGGCGGACCGGCCGGCGAGCGTGAAAGCCGTCGTCTCGCGCGGCGGTCGGCCCGATCTCGCAGGGGGCTCGCTCGATCTCGTGCGCTGCCCCACGCGCCTGATCGTGGGCGGCGACGACGGAGTCGTCCTGGACCTGAACCGTGTGGCGCTGCAACAGTTGAGGTGCGAGAAGGATCTCGTCGTGATCCCCGGCGCGACGCACTTGTTCGAGGAGCTCGGCGCGCTCGAGGAGGTCGCTCGCCTGGCCGCGCAGTGGTTCGTGGCGCACCTGCGGGTGGCGGAGCGACCCGTAACCGGAGCAGGAGGCGCCGGTTCGCGCCCGATGGGGTTCCGTGTGGGTCCTTCCAACTGGAGCTCCTCCGAGCCTTCCCAGGATCCGCCGACGGGTCCGCCCGAGAGAAGAGTCCCGCCCGAGATCGTCCCGCCGCGGCACGCGCCCCCGACTCCAAGGCCTCGCGAAGAGCCCGTCCGCGTGGAGCCGCCCTACGTGCCGTCTCCGCCCTCGCCCGGCCCCGCGAGCCCCGGGCCCGAAGTCCAGCCGTTCCAGGAGCCGGGCTGACCTTGCCGACCGCGCAGCTCGTCCCGGTGACCTGAGCGCGTGCGGACGATCGAGCACACCCTGCCGTGCTCGCGTCCTCGCGACGCCGGTTCACGGCGGGGACTTCTCCTCATTCACTCCGAGGAGGATCGAACGGTCCCGAGAAAACACCCGTGCCTGTCTCAGCCAAACACGCGGGCGAAATCCAGCTCGCGACGTCCCTCGGCCGGGCGAAGGCGCACTGGGACGATTTCCTGGCGCGCGTCCGCGCTGCGCATCCGGGCACGACAGCGGAGTGGAAGCGCTACTCGACGGGTTGGCGGCTGGTCGTGAAGGACCGACGCCGCAACTTGGTCTACCTCAACCCTGGACAGGACCGCTTCACCGCCAGCTTGGCCTTCAGCGACGAGGCGCTCGAAGCCGCCCGACGTTCGGATCTGCCCGATGCGATCGTGAATCCGATCAGCGAGTCCAGGAAGTTCCCGGAGGGTCGGGCAGTGCGCCTCGACGTGGCCTCCGGGCGCGACGTGGGGTACGCGAGGACGCTCCCGGCGATCCAGATCGCGCACTAGGGGGACCGCGGGGGAATCGAACGAGCGTTCTCTCGAACCCAGGTCCGTGCCGCGCGGAACCGCGCGCAGCGCGCCGCGGGCTCGATTCCGTCTCGTTCCGCAAGCGGTCGCAATGCATGCACTGAGCCCGGATGATTCACGAAGCCCTCGGGTGGGCGTGCTGGCGGCTGCCGCTGCCAATCGAAGCGACCGCCGGCCAGCTTCGGGGCATCACCCTCGCCGTGCGCCGAGTCGGCGCTGGGATGAGAGACGGTCGCGCTGCTGCCGGGTCTCAGGACAGAACTTGATTCGGCAGAGATTCGCGAGCCTTTCCCGCATGTGGTGGCGCGACGGTCCGCGGATTCCATCGCTCCCTGACCCGGCTTTCGTGAATCATCTGGGCTGAGTACCTGAGAGCCGTACCGCGATCGTTGCGGGATGCCTCGTGGGGGGCCGCGATCTCAGCGCAGCTGGAACGTCACGCGCTGCTCGAGCGTGCAGGAGTAGGCCTGTCCGCCGTGCGCCGCCGGCCGGAACTTCCAGCGCTTCAAGCACGCGCAG
>Ga0163152_10007227_pt1 | contig 12209 bp, 12 predicted proteins | sample OliLakLV19MP8IB2_FD_148635 | JGI IMG/M metagenome (GOLD analysis project Ga0163152, IMG submission 148635) | Freshwater microbial mat bacterial communities from Lake Vanda, McMurdo Dry Valleys, Antarctica - Oligotrophic Lake LV.19.MP8.IB-2 | ecosystem: Environmental > Aquatic > Freshwater >... | reverse complement strand
GCGGGCACTATGGGAACCAAGACCGGTCTCGACTCCGCTGGCAAACAAGCCTGCCTTGTGACTTTCGCGCAGCGCAAAGTTGCGCGCATTGAAGATGAAGTGCAGCGCGCGACCGGCCTTGTGTCGGGCATGCTGTGCCAGGCCAAGAAGCTCGACGCTAAATTTGAATTTCCGGCAGAAGGCGCGAAAAAAGATCTCAAGGAAGTGCTTTCTGCCGCTGGCAAAGCGCGTTTCAACCGCATCGAAGTGGCCGAACTCGAGCGCCTTCCAAGCGTCGACGGCAAAGCGGTCTTTCGCTCACACGTGATCGTGACCGAAAAGTCTGGCGAAAAGCGTGAATCATTTCTGACGCACTCCCACCTTGCCGACACAAGCGACGGCTCTGGCGAGTTCCAGGGTTCGCTCGTCACGGTGCGTGGAAAAGACAGTGACGAGAAGAAGAACATCCTCACCATCCGTTACCTTCGCGACAAGGCGGCCTCGGGTGAGGTCCGGCTGAAATACGATCTGCGCATGGCGCAGGTGCACAAGAACGTGGTGGATGCGGCTCTTGGCGCCGACGGCACGCTTGATCTCAATGCGAGCACGAACGCTGCGGGCGACCACCTGCTCGACGGCAAGGCCATTGGCAATGATCGCAACCGCGTGCTCTCGGGTGTGCGCCAGATAAGTTTCGACATTGAGCCCGCGACGGGCGAAGGATCGTTCACATACTGGGAAAACCCAGGTGGCAACGATCTCGAAAAAGCGCGCGGGATGATTTTCGCCATTGAGAAGGGCGCCGACGGAAAACTCGGTGGCTGCGCCACGACGGGTGCGGCATCGGCAAGCATCCGGCGTTTCATACGCCAGAACAAGATGAGCGATCTGCGTCCGACAGGAACGTATCATCCGTTCCTCGGTGACGACGCGAACTGGCAGAACGTGACGCTCACGACTGAACCCGATGGCAAGTCGTTCACGAAGTCGGCGCAAGGCGGTTCATTCAAAGTGTGGCTGCCCGCTGTCACCGACGAGACGCTCGCGAAGGAGTTCGCTGCACGGCAGATGGCAAACATCGTGACGCGCCAGTGTTTCGTTCAGAACGTCGATGGCACCTATGAGATCGACACATCGAAGATCACCGAAGCAGCAGGCTTCGAACTTCTGCGCACGGTGGGAAATACAGCCGACGCAGCCAAGCTTATCGCACCGCCAGCTATGGACGACATTCGCAAGCTCAAGACGCTCGCGAAAGAGTGACGCACAAGGCCCCGGCACGCAGCGGGGCCTTGCCTCATTCGTCTGGCAGGCGGTTGGCGGCTTCGCGCAGTTCCTTGCTGGCCTTGAAGATAGGCGCGTTGCGGCTTTCAATCGTGATGGGCTCACCCGTGATGGGGTTGCGGCCGTTGCGCGCCTTGCGTTCCACCACACCGAGCGTGCCAAAACCCATGATGCGTATGCCGCCCTGCTGACCGATATTTTCGTTCACCACGCTGATAAACGCGTTCATGATGCGCTCGGCCTCCGCCTTGCTCACCTGGGCCTTGCCTGCAACGGCGCCGATGAGTTCCGCCTTGTTCATATCTGCTCCTGAGCGCGCCTCGAAAAATCGTGCGCTGGAATACGGTAAGAATACGGAATGACCCGGGTTTGTTGTCCTCGGTTGTAGACATCGCTCCGCACGGCGTCAAATCGATATTCTAGTCTGCGAGTACGCAGAAGAGGCGCGCAGAATACAGGACACCCGTCAATCGAGGGTCTCACGTTCGTCGACGCCTTTTTTTTCCACAATGGCGCGGCGCGCAAGTGCATCGCACATCTCATTGTACTCGTGCCCCGAATGGCCCTTCACCCACTCCCAGCTGAGCGCGTGTTTGCGCTGCAGGTAAACGAGTTCGAGCCAGAGATCCTGATTCTTCACAGGCGCGCCCGAACGTGTTTTCCAACCGTTCTTCTGCCACCCTGCGAGCCATCCTTCGGTAAACGCGTTCTTCACATACTGGCTGTCGGTGACGATGTGGACCTGCGTGTTGCGCAAAAGCGCCTCGAGGCCACGGATGACCCCGAGCAACTCCATACGGTTGTTGGTTGTGGCTGGATCGAATCCCGAGAGCTTGCGCAAATGTATTCCAGCCACCAGAACACATCCCCAACCGCCCGGGCCTGGGTTGCCCGAGCACGCGCCATCGGAATACAGTTGCACTTCGCCTGGCATGGATTTCCTTTTTCGCTCGGATGCGGACGGGGCAAACGGATGCGGGCGAGCACGGAGCACCCGATGTCGCGCCTTTTTCGTTATCCGCAGCCCATGGAGTCATGGCTGACACCCAAGCACAGGGCCGTGTGCGTTGCAACCCGCCTCGCGTCGTGCGTCACGGGTTTTGCCGCTCTCGTGTTTTCCACCTCCGCATTCGCGCAGGAGGAATCCACGCCAGGAAATACAGACAAAAACGATGGGGTCATTGCTGAGGATGTGTCACGCGTGCGGCCATTGCGCAGCGGTTTTCGCCTGCTCGAAGACAGAGTGTTCGGCGTCGGCGGCTACGCCGAAACGCTCCAGGGGCGCAGCGACAGGCGGTTCAGCGCAAGCGCACCTGGCGCAATCTTTTCCTATGATCAAAACATCCGCGGATCGTGGAACGGTGGCCTGCAGCTGCGGCTTGGCGCGTGGGAGGTGCGCAATGGCATCCTCAATTCCGAGGGCAAAGAGGTCTCCGATACAGCGCCGGCCTTCCTTTTTTCGCGCATCCACTTTTCGCCGCGACTGCCTTTTTTCTGGGGTGCAGGAGTGGACTCGGTTGTGCGGCCCTTCGCGGTGGCCGGCCTTGGCTACGTTTTTTTCGTGCGGGAGCGTCCCTCGTTCCGCAAGTCGAAAGACGAGTCTCCGGAAACCGCCGTGACCTACGGAGGTGGTGTACGATTGGTGTGGCCCCGCCATGCGGCCCTTCGCCTCTCGGTGGAGAGCTGGCGCGGCGTGAAGTCGTCCCGTTACAGCGCCATGACCTACCAGTGCGAGGTGCAATTCGGGGATGTGGACTCACTCTGAAAACGCCAGCCGTCCTGTGAGCGCCGCTACGATCGCATGCGTGCTTGCGATTTGCGTGTGGCAAACGTGGCCAGGAGACAAGTCGGCTCTGGCCGCTCCACGAGAATCGGGTGCGCGCTTGGTGAATCGCACGGTTTTGAGCGTGGCGAGCGACACCTATACGGCATGGGACGCCGCGGCAACGCTGTGCGCGTGGAACGCCGTGGCCGCGCCGGAGGTGGCGCTTTCGCTGCGCTGGGTGGAGCATGGCGTGTTTGGTCCGCGCGCGCGAGGAGGCGATGAGACGCGCTCGCTGCCAGAGGAGGCGCGGCGCTTTCTGTTCCTCGCGCTTGTGTGGAACGAATCGCGAAAACTGAATCTGTTCGTGCCACCGGAAAAGGAGCTTGGAGAGGCTGTGCAGTCCTTACTATCGAACAAATCCGGCTGCGTGGTGACCGGAGGAGGCGCAGAGGCGCAGGATTTCCTCACCAACCTGCCCGCCGCGCGCTGGCGCACCTATGCCGACATGGCGATGCGTGCCAAAACGTTTGAACGTGTCCGCGGAAGTTTCGATCGCAATGCCTCGCTGCTGGCGCAGACGTGGTTCTGGCACGCAACGAGTGAAGGAGGGAACTGATGCCGCGTCCGCGATCAATGGCGCGTTCCGATGCGCAAGCCACCGCCCAGGCGAAAGCAAAGGCGCAGTCGAAGTCCATGCACGAGCACGGCGGGGCCTCTGGCCGTAGGGACACACACGTGTCCGAACAGGAGCTGGAGCATGGCGCTCCGCAGGCTGTGCCGCCGGGACTGACCTATGCATTCCGTTTCGGCACGGCGCGCGGTGGAGCCCAGGGTGTGCTCGATGTCTCGCAAGCGCAGGGACTGCTGCACGGCATCGCGGCGATATTGAGTGAGAGCCCCTACGCACCTTCGGAAACAAGCGTCGCGGAATTCCTGACGCGCGTCGTTGAGACTCCGTCGGAAGTCGCAGTGGTGCAGGCTTCGGCGCACGCGCGCACTGCGCGTCTTGGCCTCTTCCTGTTGCTCGAAGGTGGCCGTCCCATCGCTTTTGCGCAGGTGCGTCTGGTGTTCGAGGATGCGGAAGTGGACTATGTGGCGGTGCATCCCGACGCACGCAACCGTGGACTTGGCTCGTGGCTTTTGCGCGAGATCGAGCGTGAGGCGCTCCAGCAGGGTGCGGGGCGATTGCTTCTCGAGGTTGGCGAACGTAACATCCCGGCGAGGCAGCTCTACCGCTCCTCGGGCTTCGAACCCATGGGCCGCCGCGAGAATTATTATCACGGCAAGGAAGCGGCACTGGTGCTCGAAAAGCCCCTCTGACCGGAAAGTTCCACTCCATGCGCGTCGGCATTCTGCACACGGCTTATATCGGAGACCTCGCCCTCTGCGGACTGCTTGTCGAGGCGCTTGCACGTGCCGGGCACGAGCTGGTTCTGTTCAGCAACCGTGGGGGCCTCGCGCTGTACGAGCAGGATCCGCGCGTGGCGGAAAAGAGACTGCTCACCAAAGGCAAAGGGCTCGAAAAAATACGTGCGTTCCGGCGCGCGGTGGCCACGTTGGGCGAAGCTCGCCTCGATCTGTTGCTTGTGCCGCACCGCTCAACCACATCCGTGCTGCTTGCGCACGCCTCGGGCGTGCGCCGCACGGTGGGCTTCGCCGTGGGCGGCATGTCTTTTCTCTATGGCGAGACGCGCGTGTACCGATCGGAGCGGCACGAGTGCCTGCGCATCCTCGATCTCGCGCCAGAAGACGTGGTTCCTCGTGCCCTGCGTGAAGAACTCGAGCGCCATGCGGCGCCCGTGCTGCGCACTGGAAAACCTCCGACAGCGCTCCTCGCGAAATTCCCGACGCTCGCGCAACCCGGCGCTCGCTACTTTGTCGTGTCGCCAGGATCTGTGTGGTCTACCAAGCGCTATCCCGCCGAAAGCCTCGCACGCGTGGTGACCATGCTGCTGGAAGAGGACGCGTCGCTTTTCTGCGTCGTGAGCGGCGGTCCTGCTGACGCGCATGCTGTCTCAGCGTTCTTCCGTGCGCTCGAAACAGAAAGCGCCGCATCATCGAGGGCGCGCACCTTAGACGCCTGTGATGCCATTCCACTTGGCGATCTACCCGTCGTTCTTTTGCGCGCGGAGTTTTCCATCGCAAACGATTCGGCGCCATTGCACGTCGCCTCGGCGGTCGGGACGGCCACAGTGGGGATTTTTGGTCCGACTTCCACGCGCACGGGGCTTGGTCCTTCGGGTGCGCACGCGCGCGCCGTGACGCATGCCGATGCCCACGGTGAGTTGCTTTCCTGCCAGCCCTGCTCGCTGCACGGCGGCAACGAGTGTCCGCGCGGACACTTCCGGTGCATGCGCGACCTTCCACCCGAGACAGTCCTGAAAGTCCTGCGCGACCTGCGCAGTTCCCTTTCCTCGCGTTGAGCCTTCTGGCACTGTGAGCCTTGCGTCGGAGTGTTTTCTCTCTCCGCTCGTGCGCTTCGCAAATGCATCTTCGGAGGTGTGCCTTTGAGTCTCCCATCAGGCCTCTGCCGAGTGTTCATCCGCAGCCTCGAGCCCAAACGTCCGACTTTCGAGAGCACCCAGGAGCATGGAATCGAGTGGCTCGCGGCAGCGCATGCCACGGCCGAAGCCACCTTGCGCTCGCGCCGCGGTGACGCCGAACCGTTCAATGTGGATGCGTTCCACGCGCAGATGCGCAAGTTCCTCGGACGCTTTGGCTGCTCACCAGAAAAAATTGCGCGACGCGGGCATATGCTCGAAGATTTCACGCATCTCGACTTCGCTCGTATGCGTGTCTTTGGCGTGACAAAATCGCCTGAGGGTGCGGGCATCGGAGAGCGAAATGCGTTTTTCCACGAGAGTGCACGCGCTATGTTCCAGGAGTTTTACCAAGGCGAAACAGCGGCGCCCGACGACATGGTGCACGTAAGCTGCACGGGTTACATCTCGCCCTCGGCCGCGCAGGAAATCGTTGTGGAAAAGGGCTGGGAGCGTGAGACGCACGTGACGCACGCCTATCACATGGGCTGTTACGCCGCGGTGCCGGCGCTGCGCATGGCGGCGGGTTTCCTTTCCGCGTCTCACTCGAATCCTCGACTCCTCGGCAAAAAAACGCGCGTGGACATCGTCCACACGGAGTTGTGTACCCTGCACCTCAATCCGCTCACGCACTCTCCTGAGCAACTGGTGGTGCAAAGCCTTTTTGCCGATGGTTTCATCCGCTACGAGGTGGTCACCGAGGAAGAGCTTGCGAAGACGCCGTTGCCCAAGAATTCACACGGCGATAACGCACAGAGCAGTGCGCAGGGCCTGTTCGAGATCCTTTCTTTGCGCGAGGAAATGGTGCCCGCCTCGCGCGAAGCGATGACCTGGGATCTTTCACCAGTCGGATTCGCCATGACGCTTTCGCGCGAGGTTCCGCAGCTCATCTCCGGTTGCCTCGAAGGATGTCTCGAACGGCTTTTTGCGCAGGCGGGCTTGGATTACAGGAGCGAGCGCGAGAACACCGTGTTCGCTGTCCATCCTGGTGGGCCGAAAATCATCGAAAAGGTTGAGGAACTCCTTGCCCTTGACCCATGGCAGACCGTGTTCAGCAAGAGTGTGTTGCACGCCTATGGCAACATGTCATCGGCCACTCTTCCGCACATCTGGGATGCGGTCGCGCGCGACGCCTCCATCGCGCCAGGGACTCTTGTGGCAAGCCTCGCTTTTGGGCCAGGGTTGTCCGTGTGTGGCGCTCTCTTGCGGAAAGCCACGCTTTGAACGCGGCGTTTCTTGCTGCCTGCCTCGCGCCTGCTGGGGCGCAGGGCCTCTTGATGTTCTTTGACGAGTTCCATTTCCACCACGCCCGCGGTCTGGGCAGATGGGAGCGCGTGGGGCATCCGCTCGACTCGCTCTCGCTCATAGCGGGTCTTGTTCCCTTGCTGTTTCCTTATTCATCGGTCGCGCTCTTTGTCTTTGTCGCGCTCGCCTTGTTCTCATGCGTTTTCGTCACGAAGGATGAGTGGGTTCACGCAAGCGAATGCCCACCATTTGAGGGTTGGTTGCACGCGCTGTTGTTTGTTTTGCATCCGCTTGTGTTCGTGGGTTTCGGAGCGCTCTGGTTTGCCTCGTCCATTGGTTGGGAAGGCGTGACGCCCACGCTTTTTCGATTCCTTCTGATGGGTAAAATTTGCTTGGTCGCGCTGTTCCTTTGTTATCAGGTGGGCTACTGGCTCGTGCTCGGCAAAGGGAGGTATCCTCGGAAGAACCAGGAGAACCCCCAATGAAGAAGTCTGTCGCGTTGCTTGCCAGCGCACTTTGGTGCCTTGCCTGCAAAAACCCCTCGACGTCGCACCCGCGTGCCATCGTGAGTGACGAGAGCATGACCACTTCTCAGACAGCTCAGAATGCCGAAAACCAGTCGGTAAACACAGGCCCGCAGGGTGGGCAGGTTCCCCAGGATATTCCGCCCGCCCAAGTGCCGGGTGCGCAACCCGTCCCGGCACCAGCGGCAGGGACAACTGAAGGGGCGAAGCCGCCGGCCATGCAGAATCCGGCCGCACAGATTCCCCCGCAGACAGTCCCGGCGGCTCCGAGCAATCCCGTGTCGAACACCGGTGGATGCGCCGCCGGCTACGCGCCCGTTCCATCGACAACGGTTATTTCGCTCGGTGATCCCGACTGCTGGTCGGCACCCAAGGACGGAACGCGGGTGGGCTATTACAGAAAGGGAACGCTGCTCTGCATGCGCAGGGATTCGGTTCAACCGGTGCGGAACTGGAATGGAACCTGGCACGTCATCGAGGTGCAGGTGACGCTCAAGGGGCAAACAGCACCCACGAAATGTTGGACCGAATGCAAGTACACTTCAAACCGTGGCACAGCATGCGGCATCTGCGATGAGTGCGTGTGACCTCAGTCTGATCAGCGTGTGTGCACAGCCGGACTCGTGTGCGTGCGCTCGGGCCTGGCAAGCTTTTCGATCGTGTCTTCGAGGAACGCGATGAGCGTGGCCTGATCTTCCAGGCTGCGGCGCAAGCTCTGGATATGAATTTCCTTGCTCTCCACATCTGCCGCCAGCGTGCGAACGCGCTCCAGAAGGTCGCGGTGCTCTTGGTGGCCGCGTTGCTCCTGGAGCTCACGCTGCTCCATATTTGGCGCGTGCGGAGAGCGCGCGTCGCGCAATGAAATCACCGGCAGCGTTCCACTGCGTGCGTGCGAGACGTGGGAAGGCACCGTGCGCATGAGGACGTCGGTTTCTACACCTGCGCCCTGGAGGCCGCCGCCACTGAACTGCGGCCCACCTGAAGCGCCCCTGTAAGGCTGTTCCAGTTGGCCGGGCTCGTAAAAGTGCCCCGTGGCGTCGTCCTTGTAGAGGTAAACGTAGTACTTTCCGTGCCGGAAATCATGTGCGAGTTTGTTGCACTTAACCTTGCGGCGCAAGGTGATCTCTGAGACGCCAAGCGCATGCGCAGCGTCACCGAGCTTGAGCCACAGTCCGGTGGGGGCCTTGGAAGCCGGAGGCTGGTTCAGATGTTCGGTGTACACTCAGAAACCTCCGACTGCTTTTGGAAGCAGCAAATCTATGAGCATTTCGAGTGCGTAGGGCTTTTGCAGGCAGTGGAACAACGGGTCGGTCCGCTTGAAGGTGCGCACGCGGTTGTCACCGTCTTCATCGCCGGTGGTGAGGACGAATGCGCGCGAATAACCCGCCTTGCGCACGGCCTCGTAGAAGTCGAGACCATTTTCCCTGCCGAGAAAAAGATCGGAGATGATGGCTGTATACTCGGCTCCCTCGCTTCCGAAATGCACACGTGCCTGCGTGAGGTTGGCGGCCGTGACGCACTCGACGCCTTTGCGTTGCAGCCGCTTCGCGATGATCGCGAGCAGCTCGTCCTCGTCGTCGATGAGCAGGATCTTCGTCACCATCACTCCCTGAGCGCGCCAGGTCGCGCGAAAAGTTCGCGCGTGCCTCTTCAGATTAGTCGGACGGCGCCGCCGAGGCGGGTCGCTTTTTTCCGGCGTCGGCGGACTTTTGACCACTTGACGGTGCGAGCGTAAGGTCTGAGCACCACTTGGTTGAAGTTCAACGCGGACGCCCTGAGCGTGCGCACGATGGGAGAATCTCATGGGATTGCGGGAAGAAGCGCTCGAGTATCACAGCAAAGGGCGCAAGGGGAAACTCGAGATCGCCGTGACGAAGGAATGCAAGACCCAGAAGGACATCACGCTCGCCTATTCGCCTGGCGTCGCCGAACCGTGCAAAGAGATTGCAAAAGATCCCGATGCCGTTTTCGAATACACCGGCAAGGGAAATCTCGTCGCGGTGGTGAGCAACGGAACGGCCGTCCTCGGATTGGGAAACATCGGCCCGCTGGCGGCAAAACCGGTGATGGAAGGCAAGGCGGTCCTGTTCAAGAAGTTCTCGGACATTGACTGCTTTGACATCGAAATAAATGCACCCACGGTGGAAGACTGCATCAAGGCATGCGTGATGCTCGAACCCACGTTCGGCGGCATCAACCTGGAGGACATCAAGGCGCCAGAGTGTTTCGAGATCGAAGAACGCTTGCGCGAGATGCTCAACATTCCCGTGTTTCATGACGATCAGCATGGCACCGCCATCGTCTCCGGCGCGGCTCTGCTCAACGCGCTCGAGCTGCTCGGCAAAAAGATCGGCGAAGTGAAGGTCGTGGTAAATGGTGCTGGCGCGGCGGCCATAGCGTGCGCCACCATGTACGTGAACCTGGGTGTGAAAAAAGAAAACCTGTTCATGTGCGACAGCAAAGGAGTTGTGTTCAAGGGTCGCGAGAGCGGCATGAACAAATACAAGGAGCGGTTCGCCAACGACACGCCCAAACGTTCGCTCGCCGACGCACTCGAGGGCGCGGACGTCTTTTGCGGTTGTTCCGTTGCCGGTGCCGTGACGAAAGACATGGTGAAGAGCATGGCCAAGGAGCCTATCATCTTCGCCATGGCGAATCCCGATCCTGAGATCACCCCTGAGGACATCCTCTCGGTGCGCCAGGATGCCATTATCGCCACGGGTCGATCGGACTATCCGAACCAGGTGAACAATGTGCTCGGCTATCCGTACATCTTCCGAGGCGCACTCGATGTGCAGGCGCGCCAGATCAACGAGGAGATGAAGATGGCGGCGGTGCACGCCCTCGCCGAGCTTGCCAAGGAAGACGTTCCTGAAAGTGTGAGCCGCGGTTATTCCGTTTCGAGCTTTGCCTACGGCCGCGACTACCTCATCCCGAAACCATTCGACCAGCGCTTGCTGCTGTGGGTTGCTCCGGCCGTGGCGAAGGCCGCGATGGAAACGGGCGTAGCGCGCAAGAAGATCGATCTCGACGTGTACGTCGACACGCTCGAAGCGCGCTTGGGCGTGGTGCAGGCCATCACGCGGAAAATTAAGCGCCAGGTGGTGGAAACAAACCGCGCCCGTGGCAAACGCGTGCGCATCGCGCTGCCCGAAGGCGAGAGCCTGAGTATCCTGCGCGCAGCAGAGCAACTCAGCGAACAAGGCATCTGCGATCCGATTCTTTTTGGCAGCGTGCAAAAAATCAAAGCGCTGATAACGGAACACGGGTTCGATGTGTTGCAGAATGTCACCATCGTGGACCCCTCCCTCGACCCACGCGCCGAGGAGTACGCCATCGCGCTCCACCAGAAACGCGGTCGCAAGGGTCTCACACGCATGGCGGCGCAGGAGCTCATCACCGAGAACCACCATTTTGCGGCGATGATGCTGGAAAAAGGCGAAGCGGAAGCCTACTGCAGCGGCGTGCACCACAACTACGCCGACGCCATCCGGCCCGCTCTGCAGATCGTGGGCACCGAGCCCGACATGGTGCTCGCTGGCGTGTACATGCTCATCTGGCGCGACAAGAGTCTGTTTTTCGCAGACACCACGGTGAACATCGATCCTTCCGCCGAGGAACTCGCGCAGATTGCCATCCAGACGCACGACACGGCGAAGCTCTACTCCACCGAGATGCCGCGCGTGGCCATGCTGTCCTTCTCTAACTTCGGATCGAACAAGCACCCTTTTGCAGAGAAGGTTCGGCTTGCCACGGAGCTTGTGAAGAAAAATCGCCCCGACATCGAAATAGACGGTGAAATGCAGGCGGACACGGCGGTGTCAGCAGAACTGCTCGGACGCAGTTTCTCGTTTTCATCGCTCAAAGGTGCGGCCAACGTGCTCGTGTTCCCCGATCTCACCTCAGGCAACATCGCCTACAAGCTGCTTGCGAAGCTCGGCGGCGCGACGCTTGTGGGGCCCATCCTGGTGGGCATGAAGCGGCCTGTGAATGTGCTCCAGCGCAACAGCGACGTGGAGGAAATCGTGAACCTCATTTCGTTCACCGCACACCGCGCGCAACAGGGCCTGTGAGATCTTCGCTTGTGGTGTGACCACCTGCGATGTGACGCGTCGCGTGAATTGGCGTGCCGCTACTTGCGCTCGCCCAGTCCCACCGCAACGATCTCACCCGTTGGCGAGAGGAAGGTGGCCGAAGTTTTCACGCCCGGGGGATTTTGGCAGAGATCGGCAAACTCCTGTGCGCGGCGCAGGCAACGTGCCTGCAGCGTACTCGCTCCTTCAACGTCGTCTATGAAATGGGTTTTGACGCTGGGTTGTGAGGGGCACGAAGGCTGATCGATGACGCAATTCGTGGCGAGCGACTGCCGCTCGGCCAGCACGACTCCATTGGCAACAAAGCGCGCGATGACCGGTGATGTGGTGGGTGGCGTGCCTGGAGCGGAGTAGCAGAAGGCCGCCCACTCCCTGCCGCGTGCCAGGCAGCGCATCGAATTTGTCGTTGCCTCCGCTTCGAATGTGTCGAGAAATGTGCCCACTTGTGCAGGCGCTTTGGGGCATGCGACCTGCGTTACGTTACAACCGTTTTTGAGACCGCCCGCTGGCACAGGCGCGGCGGTGGCTGTTGGCGAGGCGGTTGCCGTGGCTGTTCCGGTGGCTGTCGGACGTGGCGTCCCCGCCCCGTCGGGGAGTTTCGACGGTTCAGTGGTCGAATCTTTTTGGGGTGAGGGGCTGGCGGCGTCGCCGCTGGAAGACTCCTTGTTCCAGGGCGAGTTGTCGGCCGCGCCTCTATCGCCCGAGCCGGTTCCTGATGCGCCACCTCCCGTGCTCGCGCCGCCTGGGCGTGAGGTTGGCGAGTTAGCGGCGGCGGTTT
>Ga0163152_10007224_pt1 | contig 12221 bp, 8 predicted proteins | sample OliLakLV19MP8IB2_FD_148635 | JGI IMG/M metagenome (GOLD analysis project Ga0163152, IMG submission 148635) | Freshwater microbial mat bacterial communities from Lake Vanda, McMurdo Dry Valleys, Antarctica - Oligotrophic Lake LV.19.MP8.IB-2 | ecosystem: Environmental > Aquatic > Freshwater > Lake... | reverse complement strand
TCTGCGCGCGTTCACGAAACATCTCGATTTGTTCGACATTGCTGAAACGCTCGATTTCGTCGGCATCAACAGCAACGCCACCATCAAATCGAAGTCGGCGGAAAATGCCTGCGAGGTTGATCTCCTCCGCTCCTTGAAGAAAAACGATGTCAAGATTCCGGGGGGCAGCGATAATTTTTGGGTCATCGAACAGCGGGCCGGACATGTTAATTGGCAGGACGTAAACTCGCTGGTTCGCCCCGGGGTGGTCCGGCTTTTCACCTATCAACTGGTTTCACGCGGCGCAGATGGCGTCCTCTATTTTTTCTGGCGCCAACCGAGAATAGGCTCGGAGAAGTTTTACGGAGGCGTCTTGACGCACGACGGCAAGGGCGAGAACCGGGTTTACAAGGAAATCTGCCAGATCGGCCAGGAAATGCAGCTTCTCGCGCCGATCATCAAAGGAACCAAAGTCGTGGCGGAAGCGTGCATCCTGATTAGTCACGACAGCGAATGGGCGCTGGAGTTTCCCCGGCAGCCCAACACCTTTTTCAAACAGCGGGACCACATCCAGCTTTTCCATAGCGCGCTGCACGACCGGAATATCGCGGTCGATTTCGCGCGGCCGACCGAGGATTTGTCGAAATACAAAATGGTATTCGCGCCGTCGCTGCATTTGCTGGCGGCCGGAGAGGCGGACGCCCTGAAACTTTACGTCCACAACGGCGGCACTCTGATCGGAACCTTCAACAGCGGGTTGGTGGACGACCACCACATCGTGCCGGACGGCGGTTTCCCGCACAACATGACCGACCTGTTTGGCCTGGAGGTGCAGGAATTCGATCCGTTGCCGCCGGACGAGGAAAACCATTTGACCTTCAAAAGTGGATTCCACAGCAACCACGTCCATTCCGCCAAGCTCTGGTGCGACATCATCGAGCCGAAGGGCTGCCAGATCATCGCGACCTACACGAAGGATTTCTACGCCGGCCGCCCCGCCGTCACCATGAACGAATTCGGTGCGGGCAAGGCGGTGTACATCGGGACGATGAGCCAGCAGTCCTTTTACTACGACCTCGTGGCCTGGCTGCGGCAACTCTGCGGCATGCATCCCCTCCTGAAGGTTCCCGATGCCGTTGAGGTCAGCCTGAGGCAAAACGCCGACATGCGCATTTATTTTCTGTTGAACCACCAGAATACGCCGGTGCGAATCCAGTTTTACAAACCGATGCACGATTTTCTGACCGCCCGGACCTTCACCGGCACTTACGACTTGCCGCCGCACGGCGTTCTTGTGCTGGATGAACATCCCAAAGCGTGATTGATTGAGGGCGCAATGTTCGGCAATCCCTATCAAAATAATTTCAAGCGCGGCCCGCGAAAACCGACCGCTCAACAACGCGTCCTGGCTGAATGGCGCGGTATTGACCTGGCTCCGGTCGAAGTGATTCGATCCAAAAGCGCGAAGCACGCTGGCGCCGTCATGCCCCGGATACTATCCGAACTCCGGATCGACCGACGGCAATCGGAAAGCGAAATCCTGAAAGTCTGGAATCATCTGATCGATCCCAACATCGTCGCGCACGCCAAGCCGACCGGGATCAACAAGGGAACGCTGTTCGTCACGGTTGATAGCAGCGTCTGGTTGGATGAGATTGTCCGCTATCGCCGCCGCGAAATCCTGCAGGGGCTGCAAACCAGTTTCGGAAAAGATCTGATCACGCGCATTTCGTTTCGTGTCGGATAGCGGGCTCGATGTTGCAAAGACGGCGGCGGGTTCCGTCAGGAGCGCGGACATTCTTGTCGGCGAGTTCCGGAAACCGGGTTCGCGCGGACAAAAATGTCCGCGCTCCGTCTGCCGGCTCAGGGGCAGGGAACACCTCCAAAGTTTCGGCGTGAGCTGATGCGCAGCGTCAACCTATTTTTCAATGGCCTCAACCGGCGGCGCGTTGGTCGGCGCAGACATGCCGAGCTTGCTTCGGAGCCGCCCTGCCATCGCCGGGGAGAATCCGCGCTCCGGATCGAACACGCGCTCGCGGACAACCTTCTTTAACTCGTCCATTGGCGGCAGGCCAATTCGCCCTTCCGAACCTTTGATTTCCGATTGGAACCGAACCCAGATTTTCTCCGCCATCCTTTGGTAATTAAGCGCCGCATCATCGTCGTCCAGGGCCAGTTGAACGAATGCAGTGGCGAGCAAACCCTGAATGGCCTGACTGGTCTTGTTCACATCAGTCTCGGTCACTTCCCCCATCATCTGCATGATGGCGAAGTCATCCAACGAAAGTTTCTTCTTGTTCGGACCCAGAAGTGCCTGCGGATATTTTTCCTCCAGATAAGCGTACCAGCGGGCGGCCTCCTTCTGCCGGTTGCCCACATAAAGAAAATAAACGGCGTTATAAATGAAATTCTTGTGGCCGGTCTTCATGTGCTCGCGCTCGGTGGGCGCTTCGTCCATCATCGTTTCGTAGGTGTGATTGACCCGGTCCACCAGATCGAGGTTAGGCCCGAGCGTAAACGTGTTGTCGATTTTGTTTTCGGTGAACCCGCCGCGCATGAAGGCCAGTTGCATCGTCTGATAAATTGACCGGCGCAAGGTTTGTTGATCTTCCTCCTTGGCCAGACGCCGGCCCAGTTCCGCCCAATAAATGGCGTGCGCATCCGGCAACCGCCATTCCAGCGGCCCGTAAAGCTCGTCCACTTCCTTCATCGTTTTCGGATCCATTTTGTATTTCTCGATCAGGAGCTTGACGCGCGCTTTGGCCTCGTCCGTTTCGGGATGCAACAGCTCGGCGTAATCGGGCCGGCCCTTGAGCACCTCCTGCATTTCGCTGGCCCAGGCCGTTTTGTAGAAGGTGTGGGCGTCGTCGAGGTTGTTGCCCATCTTATGTTGAAAAAACCAGGAAAGCTCCCGGTAGATCAATGTCTCGTTTGGATTCCAGCGCAGGCCGTCGTCACGCAGCAATTCGATGCCGCGCTGCACCCAGCGCCAGCGATCCGCCGGGTCGCTGAACTTGACGGAAATGTTGTAGGCCATGTTCCACGCCTGAACCAGCCAGACCTGCACGAAATGCGGTTCCAGCTTCACGATCCAATCCGAGAGCTGAACCATCTCGAAAAATTTATCTTCCTCCTGCAAATCACTGGCGCGAATCCAGAGCGCGTTGGCGATCAAGCCCCGAAAGCCGCCCAACGCCACGGTGGTGAAGGCCAGGATGGGCGGCGCGTTTTTCAGGGGAGTCACCCGGGTCAGGCCAAGAGTCTCGCGGTCGTGATTCATCGCCTGTTCGATTTGGAATACGCCAAGAAACAGGCATACCACCATCGCGATCAGCGCCGGCTTGTAAAATTTTGCGCGCGAAGAATTCATCACGAATGCCCCTGGGCGGTGGCGAGCTCGCGCCGGTTAAAGATAATGATCCCCACCGTGGCCATGATCCCGCCGAGAAACATAACGATCTGCACCCACGCCATGGCAAGGTGCGTCCAGGTGATGCTTCGTCCGGTGCTCAATGCATCAATCGGTGAAAATCCCTGAACCAGGTTGATGATTCTCAGCGCCCCTTTGAAGATCGGAATAAACACGAGATCGAGCAAAGAGTGGGCGTCCGCCACGCCGGTTTCGTGATTCACGCCCAAAATCGTTCCCTCTTGCACCACGTTGCTCAGCGTTCCGCTGGAAAGCCCGATCATGAGAACCGCCAGCGCGACAAACGCGGCCACCGGGAACGAGAGGAGGCTCGCAGCCGCCAGGCCCAAAGTGGCCAGCAGCGCCAGCCAGCAAAAAATGATGCCCAGGCCTCGCGCAAAATTCATCCCGAAGGTGCTCTCGCGATACAAAACCTCCAACCCTTCATCCAGCGTAAAGAGCAGGGTTTCCTGGTTCGGGTTCACGAAAACAATATCCAGCCTGCCGTTTTCATCGAAGAGATTGGGAGGGATCTCGAACTCATGAAACGTCTCCGCCGAGTGGCTCATCGGGTCGAGGCGCTGATAATTCTTCGTTTCAGGATTCCCGATCTGCCAGAGCGTGATGAAAGTTCCGGAAGGGTTGCTCTGCGCTGTAAAGAATTTGATTCGCAGATAAAGCGGTTGATCCTTCAACGAGTCCTTGGCGCTGCCCAACTCAATCCGCCAGGGCCGATGATTGCCGGGCCGCACAGATTGAATGCCCGCCTTCACCTGCTCTTCGATCTGTTTGCGGAGCGCGGGGATGTTCGTCGGATTGATCGAGCTGGTTTGCAGACGCCGCTGCAATTCGTCTTCGACGACGTCTTTGAAGTCAATCGGGGCTTCCCTGGCCGAGGCGCGTGCCACCAAAACTTCGTTGCGCAACACGCTTTGCTGTTCCGGAGGCAATCGGTTCGCCCGCCATTGCAGAAGAATAAACACGCTCCCGCCCGCGATGGCGAGCAAGAGGGCGTTGAGGGCAAGAATACCCAGCCATTTTCCGATCCAAATCTGCCAGCGGGCAATCGGCTTTACCACGACCATCTGGATTTGCGACTCCTCGATGTCGCGGGCCAGCGTTCCGCAAGCCAGCCAGAGCGTGGCGATTCCGAGCAACCCGGTAATCGCGCTCAAGGTGTAGGTCAGCAAAATCTGCGTGAAGCCGCGGGCCGTGCCGTCGTCCTTGATGAGCAACGGCAACCCCACGACCGCCGCAATCAGGAGCAGTGCCAGCACCCAGAAAAGCCGGTAGCGAAAAGCTGCTTTCCAGGTCAACCAAACAATGGCGAAGATGCGTTGCATTTCTATTTACGATCTACGATTCACGCAATTCTATTTCTCCTTCGGTTTCCCGAGAAGCGAAGACAGTTTTTCGTTCGCTTTGGTGAGGTCGGCGGGTTTGTCAGGCTGGGCTTGAGTAACGCGCGGCGCGGCAAGCGGCGCGGCAGGTTTCGCGAGCGCCTCCAGTTTTTTTGCGGCGGCCGTTTCCGCCGACGTAGGCGTCTGGACCTGGACCTTCGATGGCTTCGCGGTATCCGTTGGAGCTGTGAAACGCTCCAGGATTTTGTCCGTGGAGGGCTTCACCGAATCGTCGCCGCGCAAGTAAGCGGCGACCCGCGCGCCGGAAGTCGCGCCCGAGGTCTCGGCCGCGTTTTGCTTCGCCTTCTCAACGACGCCCAGGAAATAGCTCTCCAGATTTTGCGTCGGGTTGTCCACCTGCACCTTGTCGCTGGCAACGTCGCCGCGAATGGTTTCCAGGACACGCTCCATGGTGGCGCGCGGCAGAGTTGGCGTGGTGATGCGAACAGAGTCGGGCTGGGCCAGCAATTCCTTGAGCGTGCCCATCGCCTGGATTTTCCCGCCGTAATAAATCACCACCCGATCGCATACATCCTCCACGTCCGCGAGCAAATGGCTGCTCAGGATCACCGTCTTGCCGCGTCGCGCCAGGGCAAGAATGAGATCCTTCACTTCGCGACAACCAATCGGGTCGAGCCCCGCGGTCGGCTCGTCGAGGATAACCAGGTCGGGATCGTTGATCAATGCCTGCGCCAGGCCGATGCGGCGCTGCATGCCTTTGGAGAACTCGCCCACCACCCGGGTGCGAACCTGGTTCAAGCCGACCATTTCCAGCAGTTGTTCGGAACGATTGTTTCGATCCGCTGCGGACAAATCAAACAGGTTGCCGAAAAAATTGATCGTCTCGCGCGAATTCAGGTAGCGATAGAGATAGGATTCCTCGGGCAGATAACCGATGCGCGCTTTGGTCGCAACGTGACGCGGAGAATGGCCGAAAACCTCGATATGCCCTTTGGTCGGATAGAGGAGACCGAGCAGCATCTTGACCGTGGTCGATTTGCCGGAGCCGTTCGGGCCAAGCAACCCGAAGACTTCCCCGCGGCGAACCTCGAAATCGACATTGTCCACGGCGCGCGCCTTAGGCCGGCCCCAGAAATCTTTGAAGATTTTGGTGAGGCCGCGAACGACAATGATGTTTTCGGTCGTTTGCGCCGTGCCGGCAGATGGAGCGTTTACTGAAGCGGTCATAAAAAATTACGCGGCGATTTCACAATAAGTAGAATAAACATGGGGCTTGGGGATCTCGGAGCCTTCCAACTTTAATCCCTCAACGTGAAATTCCATTGCCTCCCGCATATTTCCTTCCACTTGCTTACGCGTTCTTCCCGTGGCGATGCAGCCTGGCAAATCCGGCGAATAAGCCGAATAGCCGGTGCCTGTTTCTTCGACGACGACAAGATATTTTTTCATTTGAGTCCTGCTTGTTTCAAGATGCTGTTGAGCGTTCCCGGCGCTATGTCGTCTCCTGGCTTTCCGGCGACCGTTACCAATCCGCGCTTATTTGCATGTTTAAATTGGCGATGACTTCCGCGCGTTCTAGCCAGATACCAGCCGTCATTGTGAATGATACGCAAAAGTTCCCGAACTTTCATTTCATAACCGGCTCATTTTCCCGTTCCCACTTTGCCAGCTTCCGAAATAAATTGGCATGTTCCTCGACAACTTTGTCAGCAGCCCGTCGGAATGCGGCGTCATCGAGAATATATCTTGTTCGCCGTTTGCGCCGTTCCGTTTCACAAAAAATGCGGCGACCTTCTCTAGCTCTTTTAGGTCGAGATCTCTAATTTGTGCAATGATCGTTTCCGCGGTCACAATTCATTTCTTAACAAGCTAAATTTCAACGAAACTACGCCAGTTTCGGCTTTAGTTCCACCGGCGCAGGTTTTTGGTCGTGATCGTCCGGTTCGGCCGCGATCGCGCGATAAGGCTCCAGTTCCTCCCCTTGCCGGACCAATCGAAAGCTGTTGAACACGACGATGAGCGATCCGACGACGTGCATCAGCGCCGCGAGAATGGGCGGAATATAGCCCATCGCCGCCAGCACCAATCCGCCAATGACGAACAGGACGCCGATGAGAAAATTCTGATTGATCACCGCGCGGGTCTGCCGGGAAAGTTTGACCAGGAACGGCAACCGGCGCAGATCGTTATTCATCAGGGCAATCGTCGCACTGTGAATTGCGGCCTCACTCCCGGCGGCTCCCATTGCGATGCCGATATCTCCGGCGGCCAGTGCCGGAGCGTCATTGACGCCATCCCCCACCACGGCCACGCGATAGCCTTTGGCCTTCATCGCTTTTACAAATTCCACTTTGTTTTGCGGCAGGCATTCGGCCACGACTTCCTCGCAACCGATTTCGCGCGCGACACGAGCGGCCACGGGCTGCCGGTCGCCACTGACCATGGCAATGCGCCGAACCCCGGCTTCTTTGAGCGCGACCAGTGACTCGCTTGCCTCGCTGCGCGTTTCGTCCTGCAAACCGACCCAGCCGATGAACTGCCCGTCGCGCGCCACGTAGATCAGGCTGAAGCCCTCAGTCTCTTTCAAATCCACCGAGCTCGTGAGATCCGCGAGAATACCGTTGTCCTTCAGCCATTGCGCCCGGCCAATCACGATTGATTTTCCATTGACGTCGGCCTTGATCCCGCGCCCGGCGGTTTCCGCAAAATTCTGCGGCTCAGGCAAGGCAACGCCCGCTTCGGCGGCCAATTGCGCCAGCGCCTTCGCGGTCGGGTGATTGGAATATTTTTCCGCGGCGGCGGCGAGGAGCAATAATTCCGCTGGGGCTGTCTCTCCCACTGGCGCAAGGCGGCTCACGGCCAGCTTCCCGCTGGTTAACGTTCCGGTCTTGTCGAAGACGAACGCGTTGATCCTGGCCGCGAGTTCAATGTCGGCGACATTCTTGATCAGGATGCCCAACCGTGCCGCAGCGGACAGCGCGGCGACCATCGCGGTGGGGGTTGCTAAAATGAAAGCGCAAGGGCAAGCCACTACGCAGACCGCAATCACCCGGCTCAAATCATTCGTAACCACCCAGACCAGCGCGGCGATGAGCAGAACGATCGGGGTGTAAAAGCCCATGTACTGATCGACAATCCGCATGATGGGCAATTTGGTTTTCTCCGCCGCCAGAATGAGGTCGCGCACTTTGCCGAGGGTCGTGTCCTCTCCCGCGTGACTGACCTTTATTTCCAAAACCCCGGTGAGATTCTGTGTGCCGGCGAAAACTTCATCGCCCGCTTTTTTATCCACCGGCAACGATTCGCCCGTGATGGTCGCTTGGTTGAACGTGCCATGGCCCTTCACGATCACGCCGTCGGCGGCGACGTTGTCCCCCGGCCGAATGCGAATGACATCGCCCACCGCGAGATCCTTGGTGGCAACTTCCTCCTCGCCGCCCGCGGTGAGGCGCCGGGCTTTGGTGGGAGTCAATTTAATGAGGGATTCGATGGACGTGCGCGCTCCGTCGGCCGTCCGTGTTTCGATGATTTCGCCGAGCAACATGAAAAACGCGACAATGCCGGCTTCCTGGTAATTGCCCGAGGCGAAGGAGGCCAGCACAGCCAGCGCGACGAGTTCGTTCGTGCTGAGAATCCCGCGTCTCAAATCTTTAAAGGCGGTCCAAACAATGGGGTAGCCGAGAATGACGGCGCCGATCATTGCGCTGAAATCGGCCACAATGCTTCCCTTGCCGAACACCCAGTTGACGACAAAAGAGTTAATGACAAAAATCAAGCCGATGACGGTTTGCTGCAGGCGGACCGGCGTGTGGGAGTGTTCGTGGCCGCAGCTCGCGCAATCTTCGTCGTGCGAGTGGTCGTGATCCTTCTTTTGGCTGAGTAATGAAGTGACTTGCATACTATTTCGTTGGCTGGAAAAGGGTCTGTTCGGCTTTTTGTTTCTCGCGACGCTCCTTCTCCTCGTCTGATTCCGGCGCGTTGTTCAATTGTATCCTCAATTCACGCTGCTTTCCACCGCTGGTGTCGGGCATGATCCATTTGACTTCCACGTTGGCCAGGACGCGGCTCCACGTTTCAGTCAGTAAAATATCCCGGAAGAGCTGTGGATTTCTCTCGTAGGCGGGAAGGCGTCCCAGAAAGTTTGTCGAGTCAGCGGCGATTCTGCTGAGCAATTTTGAGCTGTCGGTGATCGCGGTGCTGACGATGGAATTGGATTCGCTCGACGCGACGCTCAACATCGTGGCGGCGGCGCTGAGGGCCGCGCTGTTGGTCGTGCTGCGTTCCTGGTCGGCCGCAATCACGGCATTGAAAGCATCGTTGACTTGCCGTGGAGGTTTGGAATCCAGCCGGCTCGATTCGACAACGATTCCAAGCTGTTGCTGCTGGGCGGTGCGGTTGAACAGTTGAACCACCTTTTCCTTGAATGCGCCACGCTCCAGGCGCACGGCGTTGTCCACGGTGAATTGGGCTGACGCATCCAGCAGCGCATTGTCGAGGGCGTTGGTCACAATTTCCTTCGCGTTCACGAAGTTCAAAACGTAGTTAATCGGGTCGGTGATTCGATAATCGAGGCTGACGCGGGCATGGATGATATTTCCGTCCCCGGTCATGGCGTAGCCATCGACGGCCGGATTGAGCGAGGGAGTGACATAGGACTCCGTGCCATCTGGATTCATGGCATACCAGCCGGCCGTGGAGGTTACGTTCTGGATTTCGCTGATCGGAATTTTCACGACTTCGTCGATCGGCGGCGGCCACGACCAATGCAGGCCGGGCCCGATCAACTGGTCGCCTGTGCCGCTCTGCGGTTTTCCAAAACGGAGAATGACCGCTCGTTCGTTCGGCGGAACGGTGAAAATGCCCGAGCCCAGGAAGACAATGACCAGGCCGAACATGATCCAGCGGACAACGACGAAACTGCTGCGCAACGCCTCGGAGAGCGCCTGTGAACCCGCGTCGTCAACCGCCGGGATTGGCGGCGTTGCGGATTTGTGCTCGTGCCCGGCGTGATCGTGATGGTCGTGCGGTTCGCTCATTTTTTCTTTATCATCATCGCGCCTTGTGAGGGCGCAGTTGCAATTATTTCTTCGACGCGGGCTTCGCCTGCTCGTCCAACAAACCAAAGGGCGCCGTGCGTTGATCGAGAATCAGCGTCGTCCGATCTCTCAACGATTGTTCCAATGCCTCGTTCTTCAAAAGCAGAATGGCGAGGTCGGGATTCTTTTCAAATACTTCATACGCCTTGGCGGATTCCGCGTCGGCCTTTCCACGGATCTCCCGCGCGAGGGCGTCGGCCTCCGCAAGAATTTTCGCGCGCTGGCTGTCAGCCGCCGTCATGATGATGCTCGCCTCGGCCTCCCCCTGCGCCTTGATCCCGGAAACGAAGCGCCCGCGCTCCTCCTTCATGCGGTCAAAAACCTTTTGCGTGATGCTCTCCGGCAAACCGAGTTTCTTGATGCCGAGAAAATTAATTTTGATCCCATACTGGGTTTGCGCCGTCTCTTTCACGCCAGCGAGGATTTCCGCCTCGATCTGCTCGAACTTCAATTCTTGCGGATTGGTGGAAATAAAATGCGAAAAGGGATGCTGGCCAATCACGGCGTTTTTCGAATTGTTAATCGAACCCTCCAGGAACACCTCGGCGCGCGGAATTGAGCCGGATGCCCGCTCGCGAAAAAGCTTCGGGTCGCTGATGGTCCAGCCGACGTAAACGGTCATCAACACGTTTTTCCCGTCGCTCGTTTGTGTTTCGCTGAACTTGTCCTCGAAATTCTGGATGCGCTTGTCGAACTTCTGCACTTTTTGGATCGGCCACGGCCATTTGAAATAAAGCCCCGGCTCAGGCTTGTCCGGGTCGGTATTGTAATCGCGCGCCGGCTTGCCAAAGGTGGTGACGAGCGCGACCTCCGTGTGGCGCACCTGAAACGTAAAGAGCAACGCGCCAAAAATCAGCACGAGCAGGATTCCAACAGTCAATGTGAGATAGTTTCGATTCATAAATTTATTTTGGGTCCGGCACCTTCACGTCGAGCAGGTCCGGCCGGATTTTCTCCTCGAGGTTGAGCTGGATCACCTGCGCATTGGTGGTGCCGATAAGGTATTTGCGCGTCCCGGCGCTCGCGCGGGCAAAAGTCTGGAGATAGAGCCGCTGCGGATAAACTGTGGGAGAAGCCGTGAAGGCCGTGATCTGGTTGGTGAATTGAGAGGCGCGCGCCACCGCCGCCGACACCTTGGTCAGCCGATAGACCTCCGCATCGTGCAGAATTTTTTCTTTCTCGGCTTCGGCCAGCGGCAGGATCCTCGCGCGATACCCCTCGGCGTTCAGGATTCGCGCCTCCTTCTCCTGCGTAGCCCCGACCACCTTCTGAAATTCCTCCGCCACTTTGACCGGCGGATGTATGTCTTGCAGGCCGACAAACAAGACATTCACGCCCAGCTCAAGTTCGTTGGCGCGGGCCTGGATGCGCTCGCGCAGGTCGCGCGCAGCCTTGAGCCGTCCGCTTGACATGATTTCCATTAAATCGACACCGACCAGGTAGAGAACCACTTCGCGGGTGGCCAGATCCTCCAGGAGTTTCCCGGCAGCCGCGTTGTTGTAAGCCCACGCCTTGACGTCGCTGATCTGATACTGCACCGGGATGCTGACGGTCAAAAGATTGGCGGGAACACTTTGCTGGCCTGCCTGGTTAGTCGAAAGCTGTTCGCTGCTGGCGACGAGCAGGTTGAACTCTTCTTTATAGTGGGGACGCGTCCATAGAACGGTTTTCTCCTTTTCGAGCTGCGGATCCGGAATAAAACCGATGTTAAACGTCTGCACTTCGCGAGTCGCAATGCGATAAATCTGGTCGATGGGCCAGGGAAGTTTCAAGTGCGGCCCCGGCTCCAGCACGCCTGCCAGGGGCCGTCCGAAACGCTCCCGCAATCCCTGTTCGCCGGTCCCGATGAAGACAACGCAGGTGGAGAGGAGCAGGATGACGACTTGCGCAACGATGATCCATCCCAGCGCCTTTTGCAGGAACTGATAAAACCAGGTATCCGAGACTTTGAAGCCGAATTGATAATCAAGCGCGTGAGCCGCAGTGGAAAAAACACCCTCCGGCTGGCCGAGCAAACCAACCACCCGACTCTCGTAAACCAATCTCTCCGCTTTGCCGCGACTCCGTGGTCGGTAAATCTCGAGCACCAGGCTGACGACCAGCTCGAGCCCGATCAGGCCCAACACGAGAACGACGAAGCGCGTCGCATATAAATCCATTTTCGGCAGGCCGCCCCAGGTTGCCAAACCCACGCTGGCCGCGATGAAGGCGCACAGATAAGCGCTCAACAACAGGTAGCCGGCGGAAGGTCGCAGAAGCCGTTGCTTTTCCAGGCGCGCCAGGCTGGCGGTATATTTTCCGAGAAGAAAAAGGATCAGCGCAAACAGCGCGAAGACGGCAATGGCGAGGGTGGCGCGTTCCTCTACCATGGGCAAC
>Ga0163152_10007220_pt1 | contig 12226 bp, 10 predicted proteins | sample OliLakLV19MP8IB2_FD_148635 | JGI IMG/M metagenome (GOLD analysis project Ga0163152, IMG submission 148635) | Freshwater microbial mat bacterial communities from Lake Vanda, McMurdo Dry Valleys, Antarctica - Oligotrophic Lake LV.19.MP8.IB-2 | ecosystem: Environmental > Aquatic > Freshwater >... | reverse complement strand
GCTGGCCGGCTGAAAACTCTGGTCTGTGATCGTCACCGTCAGCCCCTCGGCGAAGGGGGTCGCCTCGGTGGGCACGGCGGTCAGGCGGGGCGCCTCGGTGGGCGTGGCAGTGGGGGTGGGCGTCGGCGCCGGGCCGCAGCCGGCCAGCGCCAGGGCTACGGCCGCCATCGCCCAGTGGCGGCCCCGTATCAGGTGTCTGTGTGTCATGCTGCTATTCTACCGCGCCCGCGCTTAAGATTGGGTCAGCGGCAGGGTGGGGAGCACGCGCCGCAGCGTGTCGGCCAGCGCCTCGGCCGCAGCGTTGGGCGGGCGGCGCTTGTGCCGGATGAGCGTGATCTCCCAGTCGGGCAGGCGCACCGGCCCGTCGCCGTCATGCACCGTCAGCGCCACCAGGTCGCCGGCCTCCAACTCGCGCTGCACCGCGATGGCCGGCACCAGGCTCACGCCCGTGCCCGCCAGCAGCATCCCCTTCACCAGCTCGACCGGGCTGAGTTCCATCCACCGGCCGGCCTGGGCCTCGCCCGCCGCCGCCCGCACCCGTTCCAAGAAGACTTCGCTGGCCGGCCCCCAATATGACACCAGCAACTGCGCCTGCGCCAGTTCGGCCAGCGGCACTGCCGCCCGCGCCGCCAGCGGGTGCTGCCGCCCGGCCGCCACCAGCAGCCGCCCGCGAAAGCCGGCCACACTCTCAATTTGCGGGTGCAGGCTGGCCCCGGAGATCAGCGCCAGGTGGGCCACGCCGTCCAAGATCAGCCCCGACGCCTCGCTGGAATGCACCGAACGCACACGCACCTCCACGCCGGGGTGCGTCTGCTGAAAGGCCACCAGCGCCGGCGCGAACAGGTATGCGCCGGAGGTCACCGTCACCGCCACAGTCACATGCCCGCGCTGCCCGGTGCTGGCCGCCCGCGCACTCTCGGCCCCCTGCCGCAGCACATCCAGCGCGCGTTCGGCGTAAGCCTGAAAGGCCTCGCCCGCCGCCGTCAGCGCCATGCCCCGGCCCTGGCGCTCGAACAAGGCCGTGCCCACCTCGCCCTCCAACTGCCGCAGCCGGTCCGAGACGGTGGCCTGACCCAAGTCTAGCTCCGCCGCCGCGCGGCTCAGCGAACGGTGGTGGGCGATCACGAGGAAGAGGCGCAGTTGGTCGGTGTTCACAGACGGGCAGAGAAAAGAGAAAGCGAGGCTGCGTTAAGAAAAAGTTAGGGCCGGCGGCCACGTCCCACCGGCTTGTACCCTTAACCCGACCGCTTTTCTGTCCAAGCTAAGGGGTACAGTCCACATGTGCGTTGACTCCTTTTATCCACTCCCCGTGCTTCGTCGGTCATTCTTGCTGACATGTAGACACAGGCCTGAACGGCTTCACCATTGGCATTGCGCCATCAAGTTCTTCTTGACTACTCCGCTGCGCTTGCGGGTTCTGGTAGTGCCGGAGCCGAAGTTGCCGTGCTAACCTGTAGCCCGGTGAGACTGCCGCCAACCTTGCTCAGTTGCGCTCGCATATCGTCCCGCGAATTGTTGAGCATCGTCATGGCCCTAGAAAATCGTCCGTCAAGTTCATCCTGTACGGCTTTAATAGCACTCTGGGCGGTTTGCAAGTACGCATCCAATTTTTGGAGATCAAAGTTCTGTCCGCTCTTGAGCGTTGTTTGAAATACGAGCAACAGATATGGAATGAACATGCTGTAACTTACAAGCACAACATTCAAGAGGAACGTGTCGGCTTGAATTCCTGTGCATAAATCGTAGATTGCATCTGGTACAACAGCTACGCCAAACGGTACGGTTAGGCTCGGGTCAATATATTTTTTGACCTCCTTCGCTTTCTGAATTACAGCCGCCTCAATCTCGCTCTTTAAGCGTTGTTGTTCACCAATATCTGATGCAGCGATAAATTGCTCGAGCAAGTTGGTAGCGGCCCATTTGCTATCAATTGGCAAGATAAGATTATTCGGCAGCCTGAGTCCAAACTCAACCGGTTTGCCGCCGACCTTGAAGTTGCGCACCTGCCACTCAACGGGCAGTTTGGCGAAAACCACCTCCAAGATATTCTCACCCGCACTGCCTTTGGACTGTGTGCCGGCGATGACAGCCTCCAGGCGTTTGATTGAAATCGCCGTTTGCTGTTCGAGCTCTTGCCGAGCTTTGGAGTTCATCTGAAGTGCGGTCAGGTCATTTTTAGCGTGGGCAAGCTCGCTGCGCATTGCGGCGGTGGCGTCTGTAAGTCCAGCGGTCAGCGCCTTTAGTTCGGCCAGCGTGGTACTGGATTCTTGTTGCACCTTGGCGAGTTCGCTGCTCAAACCTGCGCCAACTTGGTACAGGGAATTCGCTGAGGTCTGATGGGCATCACTAACTTTAGCGGTGATGGATGCGCCCGTTTGGACCAGTCCGGTTGCCAAATTGCCAATCCCCTGATTTACGGCCGTCTGATTCTGTTCAACCGTCGCGATCTTTTCTGATAAACCCTTGAGTTCCACTTGAACACTGCTAACGGTTTGAGTGATTGGCGCAAGCGACACGACTTTCTCGGTGAGCGAGGCTATCTGTGTTTGCGCCTGTTGAACAGTTTGAGCAAGATTTTGGAGAACGCCGGAGAACTCACCTAAAGGGCCCGGTGGTTTTCGAAACTGTTGAAAGAGAATGATCGAAACTGCAACCAAAAGGACAACGATGAAAAATAGGATGATGCCGATCAAGAGAGTGTCCACGGTAAACTCCGTTCGTTGGCAGGAAGCTTATTCACTCTGCGGCCTGGCCGCGGCCGGGCGGCCTCTCTGGCGCGCCAGCGCCATTTGCCGCACGATCAGAAACAGCGGCACCATCACACTCACGGCGATCAGGCCTGACAGCACCAGGTAGACCCACACATGCCGGATGCCCAGTCGGCTGGCCTCGACCACCATGAAAACGAAGCTCACCAGGCACAGGAAGAGGATGTCGTTGGTGATGGACGCGGCGGCCGGGTTCACATACAGCGCCGCGACAAACCCCGCCAGGCCGCCGTTGTTGGGCTGCTGGAAGAACACCAGGTTATTGCTCCACGTGGCGATCAACGCCATCACTGCAATGACGGCATACACGCCGCACAGCCCCTTCTCAGCTCGGGTCATCTGTCCCCAGCCCATGCTTTAGCGGGCGAACCAAACTAAGATCAGCGCCACCAGCGCGGGCAGCGCCTGAATGTACAGGATGCTGCGCTTGGCCGTGGCCGCGCCAAACACGCCCGCTACGATCACGCACAGCAAGAAAAAGACCTGCACGTTGAAGCCGGCCGCGCCGAGCAGCAGCCCCCACACCAGCCCCGCCGCCAGGAAGCCGTTATACAGCCCCTGGTTGGCCGCCAGCGAGGCCGTCATGGCCGCCCGCTCCGGCGTCATGCCAAAGGTCTTCAGACCCATTGGCTTGGTCCACAAGAACATCTCTAAGATCAAAAAATACACATGCAGCGCCGCGACGACGAGCACAGCGAGCACCGCGATGGTGGCGATGATTGGCATATCAGCATCCTTAAAGGGCGAACGTGCCGGGAGTGTACACCCGAAGCGGAGTGCAGAGAAAGAGTTCGCTCAAATGGCCGGGTGCGATCCGGCGGCCCACTTTGCCCAGTTAGCCGCCCGCTGCTTTCTGCCGCCTGCCGCCTGCCTCCTGCCGACTGGCCCCTCGCTCCCTGCCTACCCCCTCTGACCTCCGACCTCCACCCTCCACTCCTCGCTCTACCCGATACCTCCCCTCGCGCCCTCGGCATTGATTGATACGGACGACCTCGCTATAATCCAAACACAACCAGCGGAATTGAAAGGAAGCAGCGGAATGCCCGGAAAACGCCAGTCTGACCCCTTCGGCGCGCGCGCCCCCCTCGACAGCCAGCACCACTATTACCGCCTCGATCACCTGGTCGAGCAAGGTCTCGTGCCCAGCCTGGCGCGCCTGCCCTTCTCCATCAAAATCCTGCTCGAAGCCCTGCTGCGCAACTGCGACGGCTACCTGGTCACCGAAGACGACGTCAAGCGCCTGGCCGCCTGGAACGCCGCGCAGCCGCTCGACGCCGAGCTGCCCTTCCTGCCCGCCCGCGTGCTGCTGCAAGACTTCACCGGCGTGCCGTGTGTGCTCGACCTGGCCTCCATGCGCGACGCCGTGCGCCGGCTGGGCGGCAACCCCAAGCAGATCAATCCGCTGGTGCTGGTAGACCTGGTCATTGACCACTCGGTCCAGGTGGATTACTTCGGCTCCGGGCTGGCCCTGGCGCAGAACGCCGCCGTCGAGTTCGACCGCAACCGCGAGCGCTACGAGTTCCTGCGCTGGGGCGCCTCGGCCTTCAACAACCTGCGCATCGTCCCGCCCGCCACCGGCATCGTGCATCAGGTGAACCTCGAATACCTGGCGCGCGGCGTGCTCACCAAGTTCGACCCCGACAATACCCTGGTGGCCCTGCCCGACACCCTGGTCGGCACCGACTCGCACACCACCATGATCAACGGCCTGGGCGTGCTGGGCTGGGGCGTGGGCGGCATCGAAGCCGAAGCCGTCATGCTCGGCCAGCCGCTCTACATGCTGGCCCCGCAGGTCATCGGCTTCAAGCTGCACGGCCGCCTGCCCGACGGCGTGACCGCCACCGACCTGACCCTGACCGTGGTGCAGATGCTGCGCAAGAAGGGCGTGGTGGATAAGTTCGTCGAGTTCTACGGCAGCGGCCTGTCGTCTATGTCGCTGCCCGACCGGGCCACGATTGCCAACATGGCCCCCGAGTACGGCGCGACCATGGGCTTCTTCCCGACCGACGCCGAAACCGTCAACTACCTGCGCCGCACCGGCCGCGCCGCCGCCGCCGATTTGGTCGAGGTCTACTCCAAGGCCCAGGGCCTGTACCGCACCGACGACCTGCCCGACCCAACCTTCAGCGACACGCTGGAGCTGAACCTGGCCGAAGTCGAACCCAGCCTGGCCGGCCCCAAGCGCCCGCAGGACCGCGTGCCGCTGCGCCTGCTCAAGAGCACCTTCCGCAAGTCGCTCAGCGCGCCGGTGGCCGAGCGCGGTTACGGCCTGGACGACGAGCGCCTGAAGCACACCGTCACCTTCAAGGACAACGGCCACTCGGTGCAGTTGGGCCACGGCGCGGTCGTCATCGCCGCCATCACCTCCTGCACCAACACCAGCAACCCCTCGGTCATGGTCGGGGCGGGGCTGCTGGCCCAGAAGGCCGTCGCCGCCGGGCTGAAGGTGCCGCCCTACGTCAAGACCAGCATGGCCCCCGGCTCGAAGGTCGTGCATGAGTACCTCGCCAAGAGCGGCACCCTGCCCTTCCTGGAGCAGTTGGGCTTTAACATCGTGGGCTACGGGTGTACCACCTGCCTGGTGGCCGGCACGCCGGTGCTGCAAGCCAACGGCACCACGCGCCGCATCGAGCAGATGCCCGAGGCCGGCGGCAGCGTCGTGTTCGGCCCGACCGCCGACGCCACGCTGGGCCTGGCGGTTCAGGCCGAATTGCTGGAGCAGGGGCGGCGCGACTGTGTCACGCTCGTCTTACAGGACGGGCGCGAGCTAGTCTGTACGCCGGAACACGAAGTCCTATGCGTCGGCGGCCGGTGGGTGCGCGCCGACCAACTGGTGCCCGGCCGAGACCGGGTGGTGATGGGGCTGGAGGCGCCGCTGGACGAGGCCCAGGCCGATGAGGCCAACTCCGCGTGGTCGGCCGGCAAACTGACCTTTACGCTGGACACGCCCAACAACCGCCTGCGCGCGTTGGCCTTTGCCCGCTTAGTGGGCCATCTGCTGGGCGACGGCTCGATCAGCGCCCTCGGGCAGGGCCGCATGAACGTCGGCCAAGCGCTAGATCGCGCCCTGGTCTTGAACGACATTGAGCTGATCATCGGCAAGCGGCCGGCGGCCACGCAGTACGACGAGCGCAAATGGACGATTGTGCTGCCGCTGGAGCTGACGGACGCCATCCGCGCGCTGCCCGGGGTGCGCACCGGCCGTCGCATTCAACAGCCCGCCACGCTGCCGGCGTTCGTGCTAGAGCCGGGCTGCCCGGTGGCGGTGGTGCGCGAGTTCCTGGGCGGCATGTTTGGCGCGGACGGGCAGGCGCCTGTGCTGCACCGCCTGAGCGCCCGTGACACCGACGCGGTGCTCGATCACCCCGTCTATTCGCAGACCGCCCGCACCGAGCATGTGCCGCAGCTCAAGGCCCTGATGCAGTCCGTCATCGGCCTGTTGCAGCGCTGCGGCGTGGCGATGGACGGCGCGCGGGTCTATGAGTACCCGGTGCGCCGCTCGGCCTCGACCTACCCGGCTGCCCAAGACGGCGCGGCCCGCCTCGAAGTGCGCCTGAAGCTGCCGGATGGCCTGTCCTTCATTGAGCGGGTCGGCTTCCGCTATTGCGTGGACAAGGCCCTGCGCGCCAGCGCCGCCGCGGTCTACTGGCGCACAGTGGCTCGCATCAACGCCCAGCGGCTGGAGATGGCGGCCCGCCTGGAGCAGATGCACCAGGCCCAGCCGGAGCTATCCTTCAGCCAGGCGCGGGCACTGGCGGCGGACGAGCTGGGGCAGCGCGAGACGGTCGTGTTCCCGCACTACTCCCTGCTGGAAGGCCACGACCGCTTCTCCCGCCTGCCGCAGCCGGACGACCGCAAGTTCCGGCCGCTGCACCGTGACAGCAGCGGCTTCCCCTCGCCGGTCGAGTTGTTCCAGCAGTTGGGCGTCCGCGACTGGTTCGCCCCGCTCGCCACGCAGGCTGAGGCCGACTACGCCAAACGCTACTGCGTCGAGAAGAACGCCACGGCGCTGCCGACCTTCACACTGCTCGTGCTCGATCGCCGCGCCGCCGGTGAGCACGCGGTGTATGACCTGGCCGTGAACGACCTGCACGCCTTCGTGGCGGGCGGCGTGTGCGTACACAACTGTATCGGCAACAGCGGCCCGCTGCCCGAGGCCGTGACCAACGCCGTGCGCGACGGCGACATCGTCTCGGCCGCCGTCATCTCCGGCAACCGCAACTTCGAGGGCCGGGTGCATCCGCTGGTCAAGGCCAACTTCCTGGCCTCGCCGCCGCTGGTGGTGGCCTACGCCCTGGCCGGCACCACCGACATAGACCTGGCGACCGAGCCGATTGGCCTGGGGACCGCCGGCCAGCCGGTCTACCTGCGCGACATCTGGCCCAGCCAGCAAGAAGTGGCCGAGGCCATCGCCGCCTCGGTCGAGCCGGAGATGTTCATCAAGAGCTACCAGAACGTCTTCCTCGAAAACGAGATGTGGAACAACATCCCGGTCAGCGGCGGCGAGTTGTACGAGTGGGACCCCGACTCGACCTACATCCGCCGCGCGCCGTTCTTCCGGGGGCTGAGCCTCACGCCCGACCCGCTCAAGGAAATTCGCGGCGCGCGCGTGCTGGGCATGTTTGGCGACAGCATCACCACCGACCACATCTCGCCCGCCGGCAACATCGCCAAAGACAGCCCGGCCGGCCGCTACCTGATGGAGCAGGGCGTCAAACCGCGCGACTTCAACCAGTACGGCACCCGGCGCGGCAACCACGAGGTGCTCATCCGCGGCACCTTTGCCAACATCCGCCTCAAGAACCTGCTGCTGGGCGGCGAAGAGGGCGGCAACACGCTGCACTTCCCCGAGGGCGCCAAGCTCACGATCTTTGACGCCGCCGTGCGCTACCGCCAGGAAGACACCGCGCTGATCATCCTGGCCGGCAAGGAATATGGCACCGGCTCTAGCCGCGACTGGGCCGCCAAGGGCACGCTGCTGCTGGGCGTGCGCGCCGTGCTGGCCGAGAGCTTTGAGCGCATCCACCGCAGCAACCTGGTGGGCATGGGCGTGCTGCCGCTGGTCTATCAGCCCGGCCAGAGCGCCGCCAGCCTGGGCCTGACCGGCCGCGAGCAGTACGACATCGTGGGCATCCAAGACGGCCTCGGCCCGCGCCAACTGCTGACCATCCGCGCCAAGGCCGACGACGGCACGCCGATCGAGTTCCAGGCCATCGCCCGCCTCGACACGCCGGTGGAAGTGGACTACTACCGCAACGGCGGCATCCTGCCGACCGTGCTGCGCAACCTGATCAAGGCCGACGCCTCGGCCGACAAGCACACCGACAGCTAAACCGTTGCCGCCGTCACTCAAAAGGCCGGGTCAGCGCCAAACGCTCGCCCGGCCTTTGTGTTTGTCTTTCGCGCCGCCGTGGCCTGCGTTAGAATAACCGCGCAGCCATCGCGCCGGTCACGCTGGCCGGCTTAACGCTATAACGCAAGGGAGCCAGTGTCCATGAAAGTTGCTTACGTGTTTTCCACCTCAGGCCACACCGCCAGCTACAAGCTCGGCAAAATGATCCTGCCGCAGATGGAAGAAGGCCGCCACGGCGTGGAGGTGGTCGGGATGATGTTCTTCGACGACAACAACTACGTGCTGCGCGCCGGCGACCCCATCGGCGAGCGGCTGGCTAAGGTCGTTGCCCAGACTGGCACGCTGCTGATGATGTGCGACCAGTGCGCCCTCGAACGCGGCCTGGCCGTTGGCGAGCTCGGCAACTGTCAGCCCACCAACACCGTCGCCGGCGTGCACGTCGGCTGCTTCCCCGACCTGTACGCCGCCCTGGCCGGCAACCCGCCGGATCACATCATCACGCTCTAACACGCTCTCCTGGCCTTAAACCAACAGCGGGCGGCGCCTCCTTCCGGTGGCCCCGCCCGCTGCCTCTGCTTAGCTTCTTCTCTGCTTTAATATACGCCGAGATACCGGTCCAGCTCCCACTGGCTCACGCTGATCCGGTACTCGTCCCACTCCTGGCGGCGGCCTTCCAGGTAGCGCTCAAACAGGTGGTCGCCGAAGGCCTCGCGCACCAGCGCGCTGCCGCGCAGCTCGGTGATCGCCTCGCCCAGCGAACCGGGCATGGCCGTCAGCTTCGCCAGCCCGGCCTCGTCCAGGTGGTACAAATCTTCTTCCTTGGGCGCGGGCGCTTCCAGCTTCTTCTCAATCCCGTCCAGCCCGGCCCACAGCATGGCCGCGAACGTCAGGTATGGGCTGGCGCTCGGATCGGGGCAGCGCAGCTCGATGCGCGTGGCCGTCGCCACCCGGCCCGGGCTGACCTTGGGGATGCGAATCAGCGCCGAGCGGTTGGTGCGCGCCCAGCTCAGGTACACCGGGGCTTCGTAGCCCGGCACCAGCCGCTTGTAGCTGTTCACCAGCGGCGCGATCACCGCCGACAGCTCACGCGCGTGCAGCAGTTGCCCGGCGATGAATTGCTTGGCGACCAGGCTCAGGCCATATTCGTCCTGCGGGTCGGCAAAGATGTTCTTACCGTCGGCCCACAGGCTCTGGTGCGTGTGCATCCCGCTGCCGTTGATGCCGGCCACCGGTTTGGGCATAAAGGTGCAGTACAGCCCGTTGCGCTGGGCAATCGCCTTGAGCGTCAGCCGCAGCGTCACCGCGTTGTCGGCCGTGCGCAGCGCCCGGTCATACTTAAAGTCAATCTCGCTCTGGCCCACCGCCACTTCGTGGTGCAGCGCCTCGACCGTGATGCCGAAGGCCGCCAGGGCCGTCACCATCTGCCGCCGCACCGAGTGCGCCTGGTCGGTGCTCACATCGAAATAGCCGGCCTGGTCGTGCGGCTCCAGCGGCAGCAGGCTGCCGTCGGCGTGCGGCTTGAACAGGAAGAACTCCAGTTCCGGCCCGGTGTAATACTCGTAGCCCATCGCCGCCGCCTTGGCCAGCGCGCGCTTGAGCACCTGGCGCGGGTCGCCGCCGAAGGCCTCGCCCGTGGGCAGATGCACATCGCAGATCACGCGCGCCGTGGGCACATCCGCGTCCCACGGGATCACCGCGAAGGTGTCCAGATCGGGGTGTAATAACATATCGCTCTCGGCGATGCGGGCGAAGCCCTGCACCGACGAGCCGTCGAACCACATGCCGTGGTCGAGCACATCGTTCCACTGCGACACCGGGATGCCGACGCTCTTGACGACGCCCATAATGTCGGTGAATTGCAGGTTGATAAATTCAACGGCCTTGCTCTTAATGATTTCCGCGATGGATTTTGCTTTGGCTGAATCGGGGACCATGCAGATTACTCCTTGAAAGTGGAAATGCGGCTGAGGCGGCCAGTGTAACCGCAAAGCTGGGATTGCTCAATGCGGGCAAAGCGCTTGGGGTTGGGCGAGGGGCCGGTCAGCCGCTCGCCGCCCAATCGCTGACGTTGAACGGCGGGTTGGCCAGGATGAAGTCGGCCCGCCGGTCGGTGCGCGAAATGACCTTGCTCTGCACCAGCAACACCATGTCGCGGGGCGCATGCTAGGGCTGGGCAGCGCCAACGATTACATCTGCAGCGGCGGTTGCCGAATTGCCGGCCAGTGCTGGCATGGGAAGTCTACGCCCCCTAGGGCCACACTCGCTAGGCGGCTGGTTCTTGTGTTTGATCGGCAAACCCCCGGTCCTGCATTGGCCCCAATTCGAGTAACAGCGCCTCAGCCGTTCGCCAGAGGTCCAACGCTTGTCCTCGCTCGCGGGCGGCCCGTCTATCGTCCGGTGCGAGCGCTGCCGCCGCCGCATCCAGCGGCTGCCCGACGACATCCGCATGCCATTTAGAATTGGCGACAAAGGGCTGGTCCATGGCCAGCGCCCAGATTTCTGCCGCTCGGACCAACTCGTCCGTCAGGCCGAAGTACAGTGCCACGCCCGGCAGCGCCACGATGAGGTACAGGTAATCTCGCAGCGTGAGCGCAAATTGCAGCGCCTCGACAAAGTACGGGCGGGCGTCTGCGCAGCGGCGTTCGAGGCAGGCGACGTAGCCCGGCCCCGGCAGGGCCAGCCCCAGGTAATTATCCTGAACTTCCTCATACAGCCGGCGGCTTTCGGCAAACGCAGCGCAGGCCGCCTGGAAGTCGCCAGTGTTCAGGGCCAGGCAGGCCAGCGAGTAGTGCACACTGGCTTCCACACCGTGGACGCCAGCTTCCCTGGTGAGTGCTAAGGCTAGGTTGCCTTCTTGGCAAGCCGCCTCGTATTCCCCAGTGTGCAGGAGTGACCAACAGACAGCCAGCCGCGCATAGCCTTCGACCTCGCGCTGACCCAGTTCCAGGCACAGGGCCAGGCTGTCTGCGGCCCGTTGGTGCGCTTCGTCGAGTTTCCCGCGCCACTGCAGGGTAAAGGCCAGGTTGGCCATTTGATCTACCATGACTGACCGATCACCGAGTTGCTGAGACAAATCGAGCACTTGCCGGCGCAGGCGCTCTGCGTCTTCAAGCCGGCCCCAGGGCTGATTAATCCAAGACAACACATTCAAGGGGTGCATTTGGCCGCGCAAATTGCCCAGCGGCCGGTATATGGCCAAGCTGGCCTCCGCTCGCTCTTCGGCCTGAGCGTAGTGGCTGGTGGCCCAATCAAGTTGCGCCAAGTTGCGCCAGGTTGGCCAGGCAGCCGGCGACGGCCCGCTCATCGTTGCAGGCCCGGTAAAGGGACAGGCTCTGGTCAGCCATTTGCCGAGCCAGTTGCCGGTCAACACTGTAGTAGCGGCCGGACAAGATAGCCAGCAGAAAACCTTTGTCCCGGCGCATGTCCTGCCCATCCCGTTCCAACTGCTCGATCAGGCTCAGGCTCTCCCCCAGTATTTTCAAACCCAGCGAGATATTTAACACGAAGCCGCCCTGCCAGGCTAGGGCTCGCGCCCACATGCGATACAGATCGGGCCCGACCGGCCCCGGCCCGGACACCAGGGCGGCTATTCGTTCGGCCAACGCCTGGAAGACGGCGGCACCACGCAGTCCCAGGCCGCGCCAATCGTGATACTGGCCCCGGCATCGGCGAACAGGGCTCGGGCACGCCGAACGCCGCCGAATACGGCCAATTGGTAGAGCGCATCTGCACGGGCTACGCAGACGCAGCGCCCTAAAGTCTGTGCGATTGAGCCGCCGGCGCGCCGAGTTAGTCGTCGCCCTGCACCAATCGGCAATCGCCTGAGAGTCTGGCCGGAGTGCATTCGCAGTTTCTGGCCGCAGCCGTTTTGGGCCAGCCGCCAAAATTTTCAGACCGGGGTGGGCTTGCCCACCCCGGTCTGAAAATTTTGGTAGCGGTCAGATACATGCTTTTACAAGCACAACTTGCGCTGAGAACCCGCCACGACGCTGAACGCCCCCCTGGTCATTTTCCCCGAAACGACCACCATCCGCGAATGCACCCCATGGCCGCGCCCGCTATCCCGGGTGGCCTGAACTTCGCCGAGTGCAGGGCAGCCGCCGAG
>Ga0163152_10007217_pt1 | contig 12228 bp, 12 predicted proteins | sample OliLakLV19MP8IB2_FD_148635 | JGI IMG/M metagenome (GOLD analysis project Ga0163152, IMG submission 148635) | Freshwater microbial mat bacterial communities from Lake Vanda, McMurdo Dry Valleys, Antarctica - Oligotrophic Lake LV.19.MP8.IB-2 | ecosystem: Environmental > Aquatic > Freshwater >... | reverse complement strand
CTTTCCTCTTTCCTCTTTCCTCTTTCCTCTTTCCTCTTTCCTCTTTCCTCTTTCCTCTTTCCTCTTTCCTCTTTCCTCTTTCCTCTTTCCTCTTTCCTCTTTCCTCTCTCTCCTCTCTCCTCTCTCCTCTCTCCTCTCTCCTCTCTCCTCTCTCCTCTCTCCTCTCGACGTACAAAAGAAGCATTTTTGGGTTTGGGTGCATTACTTTTTAGCGCGTTCCTCACAAAAAGAATGGGAAAAAGTGAAGACAACACAATTTGTACTACAGACGGCTCGTCTGTGTGCCTGATGGCATATATTTTCGCTTACACTCCACAGCCGAAGCGTCTGTGATAAAAAAGCCTGCACCTAAAAGGCACAGGCTTTTGCTATTTTTGGTTAATATACAACCATGTTTTTGTGTATATTAGTAAGTTGATGACAATAACATAGGCATCAACAACATCAGCATATCTTCCATTTCGTCTTGTGTTTCAGGCAAAATAATAGAAGCGCGGCTTGGCATTGAGAACGTAAATGTTACCGTGTCGGTAGTAAGGTTGCTGAGCATTTCGAGCATGAAACGTACATTGAAACCTATTTCCATATCTTCTTCAGATTCGTATTCGGCAAGTATCGTTTCATTTGCTTCATTTGAAAAATCAAGGTCTTCAGCAAACATTTGCAATGTTGGCCCGCCTAATTTGAAGCGGACTTGGTGCGTATTTTGGTTGGCATAAATATCCAGACGTTTCAACGAAGAGATAAGTTCAGTACGCTTTACTTCAAGTTTTTTGTCATTGTTTTGAGGAATAACCAACTCGTAATCAGGATAACGCTCATCAATTAAGCGGCAAACCATTTCGGTTTCGTTGAAAGCGAAAAACGCATTCGAGCTTGTGAATGAGGCATTCACGTCAGTGCTATCGGTAGGCAAGGCGCTGCGTAAAAGGGAGAATGCCTTTTTGGGAATGATAACGCTCTGCTCAAGGTCGGACTTAACATCTTTGCGCTCATAACGGATAAGGCGATTGCCATCTGTAGAAACGAAAGTGGCTTTCTCTTTGTCGAGCTTCATGTAAATGCCTGTCATCGCAGGACGCAAATCATCAGTACCTGTAGCAAACAAAGTGCGCCCTATAGCATCACCCAGAAGCTCTGCCGAAAGTGTGATTTTAGTTTTACCGTCAGGTTGCGGTATTTTAGGGAAGTCGCTTGCGTCCTCGCCTGCCAATTTGTATCGCCCTTTGTAAGAAGTAATTTCAATCGTGAAATCTTCAGCGTTGATGTTCATGGTAATAGGCTGGTCAGGCAGACCTTTGAGGGTATCCATGAGCTTTTTGGCTGGAATAGCTATACTCATGTCATCTTGAGCTTCTACATCTACAGAAGTAGTCATAGAGATTTGGAGGTCAGAAGCACTTGCAGTCAGTACACTATTCTTCACTACAAACAAGAAGTTTTCTAAGATCGGAATTATTGGATTGTTTACAATCACGCCACTGATAGTAGCAAGTTGTTTGTGCAATACACCTGAAGAAACGATGAATTTCATATTATTAGGATATGTTATGTTTTTTTAGGGTGCAAAATTACAAAATTAGAACCTTATAAAAAAATTTTTTTTACATAAAACAGCTAAATGACTGATATTCAATTATTTATTTTTTGAATAAAAAAACATTTTATCGTTAATAAAAGTGGCAAATGCGTTTTTAATAAATGGCTTTTTTTTTCAATAAGGAAAGGAAAAAAGCAAGTAATTTTGAAAAAATGATTAGTTTTGTGCCTATGAAAACAACAGCCTTGTTACTTTGGAGTCTTTTAACTTCGCTTTCACTCTTTGCCCAAACGAATGAAGAAGAAGAACATACACACACATTCGTATATGGATTAAACTTTAACACAAATGGCGGCACCATAGGAGGCGCGAATTTGCGATTCAGCCAAATCGTTAGACCGCGCTGGTACAGGACTATAGGCTTAGAAGTAGTCGCTATCAAGCACCCACAAGAAAAACGGGTAATAGGCGCGAGTGCGAGTTCTTTTATTTTTGGAAAACAAAACTATTTATATTCAATACGCCCTTTGTACGGATTTGATTACTTGATTTTTAAAAAAGCACCTGAAGAAAGTGTGCAGGTTACGGCTAATTTTGCTGTCGGACCAAGTTTTGGAATAGAAATACCATATTATATAGTTGTCCAGAAGAAAATAGGCACACAATTCGTGCAAACCACACAGCCTTACAACTATACTCAACCAATTTCAGAAATCCAAAGCGTAGGCGCATTGTTTGCAGGTTTGAGCCAAGCCAAAATCATTCCTGGCTTTTTTGTAAAAGCAGGCATAAGTCTTGAGTTTGGCGAGTTTCGCAATAATCTCACAGGTATAGAAGTAGGATTTACAAGCGAATTTTTTTCACGCGCACCGAATATTCTCGCACCTGAGGCTACAAACAGCACACTGCGCAACAAACAATACATGCTTGGCGCATATCTTACACTTTTCCTTGGCTCAAGAAGATAAAAAATGCGTTTGCTCGTATTTTTTGCATACCTTTCCAAGTATTACTAACTAATTAAAAAATACTCCAATGAAAAAAACACTCGCCTCTTGCTTTTTCGCATGTGCATTTTTGATATTTGCACAACAGGCCAACGCACAAAACACTATCACAGGCAAAGTGGTAGATAAGAAAAACGTAGCCATACAAGGCGCCTCGGTAGTAGTAAAAGGCACTACTATGGGCACTGTTACAGACACAAACGGAGGCTTCACAGCCGTTCAAGGTACCCTATTGACTGTCAATTTTGGAACAGAAACACAGGAAGCGACAGCCACAAACGATCTTGTTGTAAAATTCAAATATTCCTTGAAACAGCTTCAAAAAAAATTAGACAAATCAACAGGTAAGAAGAAGAAGAAGAAGAAGAAGAAAAATAAGTAGTTTTGTTAATCCTATATCACTATCCCCACTCCTATCAAAGGTTTGCGAACCTTTATAAGAGTGGGGATAATAACAGTGGTTAGTGAGTGCGTGAAAAATAATACACCAAAAGAGATGCTTCTTTGCACACATACAACAGACAAAAGTCTGTTTCGGGTGTATTATTTTTTGCATAGTTCCTTATTTGGTTATCATTTTCACTACCATGCGCGTTTTACAATCCTTAAAGCCTAATTCGCCGATAGGCAGGCGAGCATTGCCTACGGGTTCGCAGACGATATACTTCTCGCCTTGGTATTCTATGAAGGCTTGATAGGCAGTAGGCACGCCGCGAACGGCGGCAAACATGTGGCTGGGATTGTCGACCAATACAACGGCTACTTTTATGCTTGGTTGGTGCAATAAGACAGAGGCAAACAATATCGATTTTGTGTCGCAATCACCTGTACCTACTGTAAGCATTTTAGCAGGAACGTCCAACTCGCCTATGTACTTGCCTGCCCGCGAAGAAGGTGGGCGTTTGTAGGGTATGTCTTGGCAGAAAGTCATCAAGGCTTCTATTAGTTGGGTAGGTGTGGACTTCTTATTGCCCAAATATTTGCGCAATAGTTTGTATATAGGCAAGGTTACGGGCTTGTTATCTACTGCGATTTTGTTATAGTCGGGTATTGTAAAGGCTTTGCCGTTCATAGTAGCTTGGCGAAATGAGCCTTTGCGTTGGAACTCATCTATTTGAGATTGGCTGTAGCCTCCTTTAAAGAAGTCTTTGGGCAAACCAAATAAACGTGGCAGCTTGTCGTACATTTTTTTATCGCCTGTCCAGTCAAATTGTACGCCTTTTTGTTTCATATCACGAAAGATATAAGTAAATTCGTACTTAGTTTCGCTTTTTTTTACCTTTTGCACGTTGGCTTCATTCGTAAATTTTACATTTACTTCGCTGAGGTCTGTTTGATTGTTCTTATCTTCTGTATCTTTTTTCTTCTTCTTTTTATTATATTGGTTGTCGCGGTCTTCTACTGCCTCACGTTGTTCTTCTTTTTCTTGTGGCAAGTTGATTTGTTGGTCATCTTTTTTAGGCATGTAGCGGTTTGTGGCTTCTTTTATGAAGTTTTGGAAATGACTTTTTAGCCACGTGCTTCCTACAAAAAGCCCACAGAGTATGACAAATAAAAATACGAAAGTTTTCATAATAATTTAGAAATAAAAGTGTAAAACGTATGATATTTTTTGTGGTATGCAGGCAAGGGCTTTTAATATGCCAAAACAAACTTGCTCCATGTTGAGAAAATGTTGCTCTCTACCTATTTATTCAGCTTCTTCTTTCATCGTATAGCCCATACCTACGTGTGTATGCAATAGCTTTTGGGAAAAATTTTTATCAACTTTGTTTCTCAAATGATTTACATAGACATCAACCATATTTGTACCTGTATCAAAGTATATATTCCATACTTTTTGCGCTATTTCTACACGCGAAAGTACCTTGCCTACGTTGGTTAGAAACAACTCCAATAAAGCGAACTCTTTGGCAGTGAGCCTGATGAGTTTGCCATCGCGTGTTGCGTCTTTGGTATCTAAGTCAAGTTCAAGGTCTGCTAATTTGAGTATTTTTTTGGGTTGTATATTGCTTATACCGCGTCTTGTGAGGGCGCGTATGCGGGCTAAAAGCTCCTCGAATTGGAAAGGTTTTACCAGATAGTCGTCTGCACCTTTGTCCAATCCGAGTACTTTATCTTCTGTTGTACCGAGGGCAGTGAGTAACAAGATAGGGACTTGTGGCTTGGCATCTCTGATGATTTTGCACAAGTCGAAGCCGTTGATTTGCGGCATTATCACGTCCAATATAATGAGGTCAAACTCCTGTTCGAGGGCAAAGCGTTTGGCAAAGTTGCCTTCATATACGTTGATTACTTCATAGCCATTCTCTTCGAGTCCTTGTTTGATGAAAGAGGCGACTTTCGCCTCGTCTTCGGCTACCAAAATGCGCATAAGGTTGTTTTATAGAATGTTGGCTAATTGTTCTTTGATTTTCTCAAGCTCGTCTTTCATCTCTACCACGAATTTTTGCACTGTAGAGTCGTTGGCTTTTGCGCCGATGGTGTTCATTTCGCGTCCTATTTCTTGGGTGATGAAGTTAAGTTTTCTACCGCTTGCGTCTTTGTCTTTAATTGTTTTGAGGAAGTAGTCCAGATGGTTTTTGAGTCTAATTTTTTCTTCTGTGATGTCCAATTTTTCAATGTAGTACATCATTTCTTGTTCGAACCTATTGGTATCAAAACCTTCACTGCCCAATAAGTCGCTCGCTCTGCCTTTTACTTTTTGGCGTATGTATTCAAGGCGTGGCGCGTCCAGCTCATTGATTTTGAGCAATAGCGCGTCAATGTTTTCAATATAGGAGATGAATAGTTTGGCTAACATTTCGCCTTCTTGTAGCCTGAAGGCTTCACACTTTTGCAATGCGTCTTGGAAGGTTTGGTGTACGCTTTGCCACTCTGCGTCTGTGAAAGTTGTTTTGCTACCGCCTTGCAGGACTACGTCAGGCATCATGGCAGCTATTCTAAACACGTCTTGTGCGGAGGTTTGTAAGTCTTCGGCAGAGGCTTTGAGTTGGAGGTAATAGTTCTTCAATAATTGCGTATTGATGTTTGTGTTGGCGCGGAGGGCATCTTTGTATTGAATGTCAATAGAGACAGTCACTTTTCCGCGTTGGAGGCTGTCTTTCAGCACGTTGCGCAATTCTATCTCGCGTTCAGCTGGAAAACTGCGCGGGGTGCGTAAGCTGAGGTCAAAGTATTTTGCGTTGATACTTTTGACTTCCGCGTTTATAGTTATCGTGTCGGTTTCAGTAAGGCTATAGCCGAAGCCTGTCATAGAATAGAGCATGTAAGCAATAATAAAGGGTTGTTTTTGCGAAAGTAGCTTATTTTTTGCAAAAAACAAATATTTAGGTTTTATTTGCAAAAAAACAATAGTATTAACCCATGACAAATTATTCTATTTTGATAGGACGTATAGGTATTTTAGCGTCTCTTCTTTTGCCCATCATCATTGGTGGCTCTGTTGTAGCGAACAATATAGCGTTTATTATTCCACAACTCATGTTGTTTTATTGCCTGCAACAAATCGGCAACTTGCATGGCAAGCCCGGCATCTTGATACACTACACTATAGCCGTTGGCTTTTCGGTAGCCATTATGGTTTTGTCTACCACTTTGCTTGCTCCTGAAATGGGTAAGATTGGCACACAGTTTTTAGGCATGGACAATCCGACCAACCAACAACTTTTGGCAGAGCTACAAGAACGCATCAACGGCGATAAGCGCGTAGCAGAGGAATTTATGCAGTTTATAGTCAATAAATCAAGCATTGGCTATTACATGACCATTATGTTTGTATTGTATTTCGCTTCTTTGTTATTTACGCGCTTCGCGTATGTAAAGTTGGGCAATGTTACCACCGTCAAAGAGTTCAAAACAGGCTCATTGTTACTTTTGATAGGCTTTCCTACCGTCTTTTTGTTTGGTATTGGAGCAGTGTTAATGCTTGTAGGGTTTGTTTTTATTGTGATAGGCTACTTCAAACTTCCTGAAATAGAAAGCGAAGCAGTTTAAAGCGAAGCAGTTTAATTGGTTCTTGGATAGTTATTGCAGGCTTTACAAAAACCCATTTAGTAGCCGTTCTTAAGAAACCCCTGTCACGCTTTTGGGCAGTGCTAAATCGAGTGCAGTTTAATTTTACTTAATAACGCCCCCCCACGTTCACTCATTCACCCAATCAGTCCTTTATGAAAGCTATTCTCTGCCATTCTTTTTCGAATATTGATGCCCTTACCTACCAAGACGCGCCCAGCCCAACGGTAGGCAAGCAAGATGTCCTTGTAAGTGTGAAAGCGGCGGGCGTAAACTTCCCCGACATCCTCATGATAGAAGGCAAGTATCAAATGAAACCCAACTTCCCGTTTTCACCCGGAGGCGAGGTGGCAGGTACTGTGAAAGAAGTAGGCGAGCTTGTAACGCATGTGAAAGTAGGCGATTCGGTTATCGCAGGCACCTGGACAGGCGGCTATGCCGAAGAAGCTATAGCCCATGCCTCGCGGGTTTTTGTCATTCCTACAGGTATGGACTTCGTGAAAGCCGCAGGGTTGCTTACTGTGTATGGCACTTCCTACCACGCCTTGAAAGACCGCGCAAAACTCCAAGCAGGTGAGACTTTATTGGTTTTGGGGGCAGCAGGTGGGGTTGGACTTGCTGCAGTGGACATAGGCAAGGCAATGGGCGCGAAAGTAATAGCTGCCGCGTCGACACCTGAAAAGTTAGCCGTTTGTAAAGCTTATGGTGCAGACGAACTAATCCAATACACAACCGAAGACCTCAAAGAACGTGTGAAACAAATAACGGCAGGCAAGGGCGTTGATGTTATTTATGACCCTGTAGGTGGGCAATACACTGAGCCTGCTTTCCGAAGTATCGGTTGGCAGGGAAGGCATCTCATAGTCGGTTTTGCTGGGGGCGACATTCCGTCTTTGCCCCTCAATTTGCCCTTGCTCAAAGGCGCGTCTGTAGTAGGCGTATTCTGGGGCGCGTTTACTGCGCAACAGCCCGTATTATTCCAACAAGGCTTACACGAACTGCTCGCTATGTTTGAAAACGGCACTTTGAAAGCACACATACATGCGACTTTCCCCCTCGAACAAGCCCAAGACGCTATGCGTGTGGTAGCCAATCGGGCAGTAGTAGGCAAGGTCATACTCACGATATAATTATAATACGCATCTTTTGCACGGTTTTCCGTATGTTTCATGCAGGGTGCATTTCAAAACCTTTGGTGCTTCGACAAATTTAGTGGAGTAAGGTATAAACCACGTAGAAAGATATGGGACATAGTGTTTCGGGCTATGTTCTCTATGTGGTTCAACACAAAATTTGTCAGAGTACCAAACCTTTTCTTAAGACCAGAGGTTTATAGAATGGTTTTGAAATGCACCCTTCACATACGAAAAACGAAATGTTGGCTTAGAGCCACGTTTCTTGCTTGCTTTCTATCCTATAAAAGGTTTGATTTACAAGCATTTGGGCTGTAGTAAGGGGTAGGTAAGGAATACTTGCCTGCCCGCCTGCTGTAACAAATGTGATGCTTGCAAGCCCTTGCCTGCGCTGATACAGGTTTTGGGTAAAACTCGCCTGCTGGATTTTTTGCCACTTCAATAAAGTATAAGATTTGCCCCAAACGCCTTTGAAAATAACCAAGCCGTCTTCTTGTGCCAGCCACCTGAATTTTTTTTGCCAAATCCGTAAATGAATTGTCCAATACATTCCTATTACGCTTGCTGTGAGGATAGAAGTTTTCCAGTCTTTTGATAATAAATACAACACGCCCACCAAAACCAACGACATAGGCAAGGCAGTGGTCAGTGTTTTGCGAAGCCAATATGCCTTTGAGATAGTTTCGCCACTTTTCGCAATATTTGCATGAGGTAAATATTGACTTGCCAACGATTGCACACTCTCCAAAGAAGTAAGCGGAATATTGATACGCGCTTGCTTTTTTAGTTTGTCTTGCCCCGTGATGCTCAAATCTACAAACCAAAAATCAAGCAAATTGCGTATCCAATTCGTGCGGTAAGTTACCAACTGGATTTTGGAACGATTGATGGCTTTTTGCTTTTGGGTAAATAAACCATGCGCAACTTTCCAGCCTTTGGGCGTTTCTTCCATACGAAAGTTGTAATATTCCATAAATACTCGAAATGCTGAAACGACTACCGAAACGCCACCAATTAGCAAGAACATAACTGCAAAAAACAACCAACTTAAGGCGTTTAGCGTACTATTTTTAAACTCTTCCATTGCCTCGCGTTGGTCGGCATCTAAAAGTTCTTCGGCATCAGCAAAAAATTTGACAGCAAAGACCAGCAAGACAAAAAAAGCCCTCAAATGATTTGCTGAAAGGCTCAACTTCAAAACATCTGTTTCTGAAAGTTGGTATTTTTTGTTTTCGGCAGGGGCAGGCAAGCCGTTTTCGTTTAGTGATGTGTTATTTTCTGCCTCTTGCAAAAGAATTTCTTTGAGTATTTCTGCTTTTTTTAACGAGAGTGCCTCAATCCTTGCCTCCACTTGTTCGCTTCCTGCGCTGTCAAACGAAACCTTTGCCACCTTTAGAAGCTGTTGCCATATAGACTGCTCAAGGTGTACGGCTTGGATACTTTTGAGCGGGATGGTGAGGTGTTTTCGTTTCCACCAGCCCGAATAAATATGCAAGTTTTGGTCTTGTATATGGAATTTATAAAACCAATATTTTAAGATAGTTATCACAAACGAAAGCCCTATAAAGCCCCAAATGATCCATTGAAAACTAAAAGGCTGTTCGGCTTGCCTGCCTTTCAGCAAATAAATCACAAGTACAAACCAAAATTGTTTTATGGTTTCCCAAAGGGTTTTGAGAAATAAAATAAAAATAGAAGCAGGCGATTGCCTTTGTGGTACTTGCCACTCGTCAAGGTTATGCATGGTCAATATCTGTATTTCGGATTTGTATATTTATAAAATCCTTGACTTTTTCGGCTATTTCGCGCTTAACGCCATAAAGTGTAAAATCAGCCTCTGCCGAACCTGCAGTATAAATATGCAGGGAGGCAAGTTTATAACGCCTTTCGAGCATGCCTGCTTCGATGCTCAAATGTTGTACCCGATTAAACGGCACTAAGCGCACTTGTTGTACCCACCAGCCGCTTTTAAAAAGCAAATCGTGTTCACGAATCGCATAGCCGCTGTATCGAAAGCTCAAATCCTCGCCTACCCAATACAAAAGCCCTACCAATACGTATGCAAGCCCAACTGCTATCATGAGCCATATATATTGAATTTGCTCAATAAAGAAAAAACTTGTTATCAGGCAAGCTCCAAAAACAGGCATCAAGATAAAGAACCAGATCTTTTGTATCTTCAGGTAGGCCCGTTCTAAAGGTTCGTAAGTTACGGTTTCTATCAGTGGGATATCCTCAAGCAAGATAAGATTATTTGAAAAGGTCGTTTCCATGTTGCAAATCTAAGCTAATTTTATGACAAAATATCCAAAATATTTGATTAACTTTGCACGTTAATAATTGTTGTACTAACGATTATGCCCCCCTCATCCTCAAAGGGGGAAATAACCTTTTATGCTTCCCTTTGGGGTTGGGAGCTTTTTTATTTTTATGCAACTTGCTGACCAAATCGCTCATTTCCGCTATTGCGCCTCTCTTTTCGAATACAAAAGACGCGAAACCATTGAAGTAAATATAGGCGAGGTGCCGTTGGGAGGCAAGAATCCTATCCGCGTGCAATCTATGACCACTATAGATACTATGGACACGATAGGCTCTGTCGAGCAATCTATTCGTATGATTGAAGCAGGTTGCGAGTATGTGCGCATCACTGCTCCGAGCATCAAAGAAGCAGAAAATTTGGCGAATATCAAAGCGGAATTGCGCAGGCGAGGTTATAAAACGCCCCTCGTGGCTGATATTCACTTCACACCCAACGCGGCAGAAGTTGCGGCGCGTATTGTAGAAAAAGTGCGCGTGAACCCTGGTAATTATGCAGACCGCAAACGCTTCGAAACTATAGAGTATACGGAGGCACAATATGAAGCTGAATTGGAGCGTATCCGCGCAAAATTTGTCCCTTTGGTGCGTATTTGCAAAGAATATGGAACGGCTATGCGCATAGGCACAAATCACGGTTCACTTTCAGATAGGATTATGAGTCGTTATGGCGATAACCCACTCGGTATGGTTCATTCTGCCCTTGAGTTTTTAAGAATCTGTGAAGACGAAAATTTTTACAACATAGTCATCTCCATGAAGTCCAGCAACACGCAAGTAATGGTGCAGGCGTATCGTTTGTTGGTCAATAAATTAGAAGAAGGCAAGTTCAAACCGTATCCTTTGCACTTAGGCGTTACGGAAGCAGGCGATGGCGAAGACGGACGCATCAAATCCGCGCTTGGTATCGGCACATTGCTCGAAGATGGCTTAGGCGATACAGTGCGCGTTAGTCTTACTGAAGAACCCGAATTTGAAATGCCTGTAGGCAAGAAATTGGTCGCAAGGTATGAGAATAGAAAAATAGAAAAAACAGCTGCTGGTACAAAAGGTGATTATTTTGTGGAAGGTAAGTTCTATTCTCCTTTTTCGTATACAAAAAATGAAACGCACGAAGTTTTGAATATAGGCAAGTCGAACGTGCCTCGTGTGATAACAGACTTTAGCCAAATTTCAACTATCGAAATGGCTGACTTTAAGGCGTTTGGCTATACTTACCTGCCCCTCACAGACAAATGGGGAAGCAATGACACAGCAAGCGATTTTGTATATTTGGGCGACAAGTCTGTGCCTTTTATGATGCCTAACGGCTTGAAAGCGATACAAGATTATAAAGCTTGGGAAAAAGAAACGGAACTTGCCTACCCGCTTTTTTCAGATATACAAGATTTTTTAGATGCCGAGGAAGTAGGCAAGGCGCACACTGAACTGAACTTTGTTTATTTGAATTATGTAAATACAGACTCTCTTCGCTTGTTGCAAAAACGCAAAAACGTCGTCTTGATTATTGAAAATGAAGCAAAACATGGGGTGCAAGATGTAAGATATTTGCTTATCGATTTTATGGCAGAGTGGCACAAACTATTGAAGGAAGCGCATTATTCACCTATTATTTTCAAAAGGAAATATCCTCAAACCTTAGACACGGAAACGCTACAACTTTATTCGGCTACAGATTTGGGTGGACTTTTGATTGATGGTTTTGGCGACGGCGTAATGCTCTCACTTGATACCTTGCCTACTGACAAGAAAGAGGCACTTGCCTGCGTGAAAACCTTGAACCAAATAGCGTTTGGTGTTTTGCAAGCGGCAAGAACGCGCATCACCAAAACGGAATATATTTCTTGTCCAAGTTGCGGGCGCACTTTATTCGATTTGCAAGAAACTACCGCCAAAATCCGCCAACGTACCGAACATCTGAAAGGCATAAAAATTGGTATTATGGGCTGTATCGTAAACGGACCTGGCGAAATGGCAGATGCAGACTATGGCTATGTGGGTTCAGGCAAGGACAGAATCACGCTCTACAGAGGACAAACCGTAGTCAAAAAATCAGTCCGTGCCGACAAAGCAGTTGATGAATTGATAGACTTGATAAAAGAAGATGGAAGGTGGATAGAAACAAATGTTTTGGAAAATGTATAGATAATTTGTCCTTTACTTTTTTTAAATTTAAATTTGCATTATGGAAATCAGAGAATTAGCAGAATACATC
>Ga0163152_10007214_pt1 | contig 12235 bp, 14 predicted proteins | sample OliLakLV19MP8IB2_FD_148635 | JGI IMG/M metagenome (GOLD analysis project Ga0163152, IMG submission 148635) | Freshwater microbial mat bacterial communities from Lake Vanda, McMurdo Dry Valleys, Antarctica - Oligotrophic Lake LV.19.MP8.IB-2 | ecosystem: Environmental > Aquatic > Freshwater >... | reverse complement strand
CATCCAGCGGGTGCTGCGTCAGCTGCTGCGGGAACGCGTCTCGATCCGCGACCTCACGACCATCCTCGAAGGGGTGGCCGACGCCGCGCCCGGCGCGAAGGACGCCGACGCGGTGGCCGAGTCGGTGCGCACGGCTATCGGGCGGTCGATCTGCCGGCCCTATCAGACCGAGAAGGACGAACTGCCCGCGATTTCATTGTCACCGGAGCTCGAGGAGCGGCTGGTGTCGGCCATCGTCAAGACCGAGCACGGCGCCGTGCTCGCCATCGACCCGGTGCAGGCGCAGCGCCTGGCCAGTCGCATCGGCGAGATCTTCGCGGGAGCGGTGGCACAACCTGTGCTCTTGTGCACACCGACGTTGCGGCCGCACATCTGGCGATTGTTCGCCAGGGTCCTGCCGCACTTGGGTGTGTTGTCGCACAACGAGGTGCCGCCGCAAGTGCAGGTGGCCTCGATCGCGACACTGGACTGACGATGCAGGTCAAACAATTCCGCCAACCCACGGTGCGAGAAGCCTTTCAGGCGATTCGCGAAGAGTTCGGCCCGAGCGCCCTGGTGCTGTCGAGCGAGCTGGTCAGCACGCGCGGCTGGCGCGGCTGGGTCGGCATGCGCGAAGTGCAAGTGACGGCCAGCGCGCCTCAGGGGTGGGAGGGCCAGGTCGAGAGTCGGCCGGCCGTCCAACGGAGTCGGCCCGCCGACATGCCGACCGGGTCGGGCAGTCTGGCCTCGCGCTTGATGGCGGCCGGCATCGACCCGGCGCTGGCCGAGTCGGTGGCCGCCGGGATGTCGCCGAGGCAGCAGCGCGGCATGAGTGCCGACGGCGTGCGCCAGGCGCTCTCGTCGCATCTGCGCACGTTGGCTGCCGGCGGCGAAGACTTTGCTCGGGTCGAGGTGTTCGTCGGCCCGCCCGGCGTGGGCAAGACCACCACCATCGCCAAGATTGCCGCCCAGGAAAAGGTTCGGCGCAAGCGCGCCGTCGGGGTGGTGGCGGCCGACGCGTTCCGCGCCGGCGCGGTGGAACAGTTGCGCACGTATGCGGCGATCATCGGCGCGCCATTCCGCATCGCCCGCACCATCGAAGAAATGGACCAGGCCATCGCTCAGTCGCGCCAGACGCTGCTCGTCGACACGGCCGGGCGCTCGCCCAAGGACGACGACCTGCGCGACGTGCGCCGGCTGCTCGGATCGCGGCGCGGGGTGCGCACGCACCTGGTGATTCCCGCCGAGACCTCGCTGGCCTCGGCCAAGCGCATCGTCGACCGCTTTGCCGACGCCAGGCCCGATCGGGTCGTGGTGTCGCGGCTCGACGAGGCCGAGTCGCCGTCGTCGCTGCTGACGTGGCTGTTCGAACGGGGCCTGCCGGTGTCCTACATCACGACCGGGCAGCGGGTGCCCGAAGACCTCGAGCGGGCGACCCCGGCCGTGCTGGCCGCCGCCATGCTGCGCGACGAGCCGGCCTCGGCCGCGATCGGACTGGCGTGATGCCGGCGACGGCAACCGCCGCAACGGAGTTACTGCGATGCGCATGAGCACTGCCGACCTCGACGCCGACGCCTCGGTCCGCGATCAGCTGGTCATGGAACACGTGGGGCTGGTCAAGGCCATGGCCAGCCGCCTGGCCAACCGGCTGCCGCCACAGGTCGAGGTGTCGGAGCTCGTGAGCGTCGGCGTGCTCGGCCTGATCGACGCGGCGGGCCGCTTCAAGCCGTCGCTCGGCGTGCCCTTCAGCGCGTTTGCCCGTCGCCGCATCCACGGCGCGATGCTCGACTCGCTGCGCGGCCTCGACTGGGCGCCGCGCGCGGTGCGCAAGCTGCGCCGCGACGTCGACAGCGCCATCGCGACCCTGCGCTTCACGCTCGGCCGCGAGCCGCAGGCCGCCGACATCGCGCAGGCGCTCGGCGTGTCGGAACCCGAATACGAGAAGATGCTCGACAAGCTCAAGTCGGCCGAACTTGCCACCATCCGTCAGAGCTCGGTGGGCGAAGACGGGCGGTCGGCACTCGACGTGGAGATCGAGCCGTCCGAGGGCCCGCACGCGCGCCTCGAACGCGAGGAACTGCGACGGCTGCTGGCCGGCGCGATTTCTGACCTGCCCGAGCGCGAGCGCCACATCATGGCTCTGTACTACGAAGAAGAGCTCACCCTGGCCGAAATCGGCGAGGTCATCGGCGTCGGCGAATCACGCGTATCGCAGTTGCGCAGTCAGGCGATTGCCCGCTTGCGCTCGGCGCTCGCCACGCGCATGACCCAGCAGAATGCGAACTGAGCCGTGAGCAAGATCCTGTCGCAAGACGAAATCGACGCGCTGCTGTCCGCTCCCGTAGCCGTGGAGCGCTCGGACCAGCGCGACGACGCCGCGCCAGGCTCGTTCATCCGGTACAACTTCAGCCGGCCAGATCGCATCTCGAAGGAACAAATCCACGCCCTGCAGTTCCTGCACGAGCGCTTCGCCCGCAACGTGTCGCAGTCGCTCGCCGCGTACCTTCGCTCGATGTCGGAAGTGTCGCTGGTGTCGGTGGAGCAGTTCGCCTACTCCGAGTTCCTGATGTCGCTCTCCGACCCGACAGCGTTCTACGCCATCTCGATGGCGCCGTACGACGAGCTCGGCGGCCTCGAAATCAATCCGGCAGTCGCCTTCGCGATGATCGAGCGCATGCTCGGTGGCGAGGGCAAGAACGCCTCGGTCAATCGCGCGCTGACCGAAATCGAGCAGAACGTCGTTGACTCGGTCGTGAAGATTCTGCTGGAGTCGCTCACCGACACGTGGCGTGCGGTCGGGGACTTGTCGTTCGGCATTCGGGCAAGGGAGACGCGGCCGCAGATGCTGCAGGTGGCCTCACCCAACGACACGGTGGTGATGCTGGTGTTCGACATGCGCATCGGCGAGTCGCAGGGCATGCTCAACCTGTGCCTGCCGGCAAGCATCGTCGAGAAGACCGACACGCACTTCGCCGGTGCGCTCGATCGCCACCGTCGCGAGCCCACCGCCAAGGAACGCGCGTGGCTGTTCGAGAACCTGTCCCGCGTGCCGATGCCAGTGAGCGCCGTGCTCGAGTCGCTGTGCACCGCGCGCGAGCTCATCGCGATGCGCCCGGGCGACGTGTTGACCCTGGGCGTGCCGGCCGGCGGTCCGATCGACGTGCGCGTAGGGCGCACACTCAAGTTCCGAGGACAACCCATGGTCGCCGCGGGACGCGCCGGGCTGACCGTGGCGCACCGCTGCGACGGCGCGGGATCGGCGGAGGCCTGAGATGGCGGATGGGCTGACCACACACGGCCTCGCGGCGGCGCTGGCTGGACAGTTTGGAGCGGCCGTCGAGGCGGTGCTCGGTCAGGTGCTGCGAGTGTCGCCTGGCGCCGCCTCGACCGGTCGGGGGTGGGGCACGCCCATCACGGCCAGTGGCGTGCTCGCGGGCACGGTCACGGCGCATCTCGACGTGGCCGGCGTGCGCGCCGTGGCCACGCAGATGATGGGTCTCACGGAAGACCCGGAGGACTCGGTCGTCGTCGACATGCTCCGCGAGTTGTGGACCCAGGCGGCCTCGGCGGCAGCGCTCGAGGACGGCTTCGAGGGCCTCACGCTGACGGCGGGCGCGCCCACGGCTGGCGACCTCCCGTCGGTCGCCACGGCCTGGGTGATCCGCGACGGCGAGACCACGCTGGCCACCATGACGATGGCGGGCCAGGTCAGCACCGGTATTGCCGCCACGGCTACGGCGGCCTCTGCGCCGGCCGGCGGTGCGGCCCTGGATGCCGGCAGCGGCGGCGAGACGCCAGGCAACCTGGCGGCGCTGCTCGACATCGACTTGCCGCTCGTCGTGCGCTTCGCGCGCGTCGAGCTGTCCCTGCGCGCCCTGACGATGCTCGGGCCGGGCGCGATGGTGGACATGGGCCGATCGCCCGACGCTCCCGTGCAGTTGCTGGTCGGCTCGCGGGTCATCGCGGAAGGCGAAGTGGTCGTGGTGGCCGGCAACTACGGGGTGCGAATCCTGACCCTCGTGAGTCCCGCCGAGCGCCTGAAGGCGATGGAGCTGTGAACGAGATGCTGGCTGTGGCGATCGGGCTGGCGGTGCTGTCGGTGGCGCAGCTCGTGCTGATCGCGCGTCTGCTGCGGTCGGCCCGCGTGGCAGCCAAGGCCGACGAGCGGGTCACGCTGTTGACGGCGGCGCTGGCGCTGCTGACCGATACCACTGAAGAAGGATTCGTCAATGTGGCCACCGAACTTGAACGCGTCGGCGCCCGGCCCCTGCCGCCGAGCGCCACGCGCCGGGCTACGACCAGGCGGATCGCGACGGCGGTGCGCAAGGGCCGGGCGGTCGAGGACATCGCCATTGCCGAAGCCCTCTCCGAGAGTGAGGTGCGGCTGCACCTCGGGCTCGCCGCCGCCGTGGTCAGTGCGGGGGCCGTCGAGGTGCCCGAACCGGCGCCGGCCGCGCCCGCCGTGCGCGACGACCTCGAGTCGCTGACGACCACGCGACCCAAGGCCCGGCGAGTTCGCGGAGGGCGTCATGCTGCAGTGCGCGCATAACACCTGCACCAACACGCCGCGCTGGTGGCAGCCGCGCAAGCCGGCGGGCGCCACGCTCGACGAGCAGTGGTACTGCTCGAAGCCGTGTGTCGAAGCGGTGCTGCTCGAGCGACTCACCGGCGTGCGCATGACCACCGAGGTGGTGCCACGGCTGCCCGGCGTGCGCCTGGGCGCGTTGCTGCGTCTGCACCGCGCCTGCCCGCCCGAACAGATTATCGCCGCGCTCGCGGCCCAGGCCGGGAGTCGCCTGCGGCTCGGTGAACAGCTCCGCTCGATGGGCGCCGTGGAGCCGCATGCGCTGCTGCGCGCGCTGGCCGACCAGGCCGGCGTGAGTTACCTGGCCTCGGTCGATCCGACACGGGTCAAGGACGCGCCCGGCGGTCTCAGTCTCGATGCCATCCAGGCCCTGCGGGTCGTGCCGATCAGCGCACCCGATGGCGACCGGATCCGCGTGGCGTTTCCAGCACCGGTGCCGCGCGCGGCGCTCACCGCCTTCCGGCAGCAGACCGGCTGGACGCCCGAGCCCTTCCTGGTGAGCGACGACGCGTGGCTGGCGCTACTCGAACATTACGGCGTGTCGGACCAGGGGCGCGAAACCAACACCACGCTGTCGGTGGCCTTCGCGCGCGAACACGACGCCGTGCAGGCCGTGCGCCGGCTGGCGGAAGTGGTGATGACGGCGCGCGAGACGACCATGCGCGACGCCCGCTGGGGACAGTACCTGTGGGTGCGGTTGCAGGGCTTCGGCGCGGGCTTCGACCTGTTGCTCGACCACGCGGATCCGACGGCACAGCAAGGAGAGGACACATGGCGGGCGGTCACTACGTCGCGTTGAGCGGCATGCGCACGAGGCTCGATGAGCTCGATCGGCTGGCCAACGACATCGCCAATGTCGGCACGGCCGGCTACAAGGCCGAGCGAACCGGGCAGCGCAATGCGCCGCGTCCGGTGTTCGATGACGCGCTCGAGACGGCCATCGATGCCTCCACCGGCGGACGGCGCCTCGACGCGCGCCCCGGGGCCATCGAGCCGACCGGCCGTAGCTTGGACCTCGCCATCGAGGGTCAGGGCTTTCTGGTGGTCGATACGCCCGCGGGCGTGCGCTACACCCGCAACGGCCATCTCAACCGCGCCGACGACGGCTCGCTCATGACCGCCGACGGCGCGGTGGTGCGCGGCGTCGATGGGCCGATTGCGGTCGGCACCGGCACCGTCACCGTCGAGAACGATGGCACGGTCTACAGCGACGGCGCAGTCGTGGGCCGCCTGGCCGTCGTGCAGTTCGCCGACCCGGGCGCGCTCGTGCGCGAGAGCGGGGCGCTGCTGCGCGCCGAGGAGACGCCCACGCCGGTGGCCGCACCCACCGTGCGCACCGGTTCGCTCGAGCAGGCCAACGTGTCGATTGTCGATCGCGTGGCCGAGCTCACCTCCGTCAATCGCAGTTTCCAGGCCTTGCAGAAGGCCGTGTCCGTGTTGATGAACGACGTCGATGGCCGGGCCATCGAGTCGCTCGGACGCCGCTAGTTCATCGGAAGGAGACGTCATGATTCGCGCTCTGTATACGGCCGCCAGCGGGATGAACGCCCAGCAGGCCAGCATCGACAACGTGGCCCACAACCTGGCCAACGTGAATACCGCCGGCTACAAGAAGAGCCACGTCGAGTTCGAAGACCTCTTCTACCAGCACACGCGCGTGGCAGGTGCGGCGACGAGCACCGGCGAGGCGCCAACCGGTCTCGAGGTGGGACTCGGCACCCGTGCGGTGGCCACCTCGCGCGATTTCACGAGCGGCAGCTTTCGCTCCACCGGCAGCCCGCTCGACCTGGCGATCCAGGGCGACGGCTTCTTCCAGATCAACCTGCCCGACGGATCCACGTCCTACACCCGCGCCGGCGCCTTTCACCGTGACGCGCAGGGCATGGTCGTGACCGCCGAGGGCTACGCGCTCGAGCCGCAGATCGCAATTCCCGAGAACGCCACGTCGGTGTCGATCTCGAAGGACGGCGTGGTGTCGGCCACCATTCCCGGCCAGAGCGCCTCGCAGCAGCTCGGCACGATCGAGCTGGCCACCTTCCAGAATCCCGCCGGGCTCACGCCGCTCGGCGGCAACCTGTTCCAGGTGACGAGCGCCTCGGGTGAGCCGCAGATCGGCCCGGCCGGCACCGAGCAGCGCGGCACGCTCGTGCAGTCGTTCCTCGAAGACTCGAACGTGAGCGTGGTCGAGGAGATGGTCAACATGATCCTCGGCCAGCGCGCCTACGAAGCCAGTTCCAAGGTGATCAAGGCCGCTGACGAGATGCTGGCCCAGGTCAACAACATCGTCAGATGAGCCTGCCAGCCCTGCTCTTCGTGTGGCTGGCGGCCGCGCCAGCGGTGGTGGCGGAGGCCGCGCCGGCGGCCACGCACAGCGACGAGGCGATGCGCGCCGTCGTGGCCGCGGTGCGCGCGCGCATGGGTGCGGGTGCCGAGGTGCTCGTCGATGCGGTGCACGAGGTGTCCCTGCCCGGCGGCACGCTCACCGACGCCGTGCCGGCGCCGGGGGCCACGCTCGGCGGGGCCGTGCGGTTCGTGCTGCGCGGACCGGGCGGCACGGCCAGCGACCCGGCGCGCATGACCCCGCTCGGGCACGCCACCGTGGCGCTGCGCGTCGTGGTCGACCACGCGCACACGGCCCGTGCCGTGCAGCGCGGCGCGTCGCTCGCGGTCGAGGACGTGATGCCGGCGCGGCACGTGTTCGAGACCGGCGCGCTCACACCTCCGCCGTCGGTCGACGACGCGCTGCATGGCCGCGTGCTGCGCGACCTGCCGGCCGGCGCGTGCCTTACGCGTCGGGTGTTCACGGCCACGCCGGCGGTGCGGGCCGGGGCCGACGTGGTGGCCATCGCGCGCGCGGGCGGCATCGAGGCGCGGGCCGACCTGGTGTCGGTCGACAGCGGCAATCCCGGCGACACCGTGCGGGTCACCAATCCCGGGAGCCGGCGGACGTTTCGCGCGCGGGTCGTCAGCCGCGATCTCGTGGAGATCAGTCATGAATGAGCAGAGCAGGGCGACGTGGATCAGGGCGGGGCTGGTGGCCACCGCGCTGCTGGCGTGGCCGGGCGTGGTGCTGGCGCAGACGCCTGGGCAGCCGGCCCAGCAGCCCGGGCCGCGCGCCCAGAAGGCTGAGCCGCGCGCCCAGAAGGTCGAGCCGGCGCCCGATTCGCAGGACAAGGCGCTGGCCGCCTATCTCGCGGCTGCGCGTCAGGCGGCGCCCGTGGATCCCAACGCGTGGATGAACGGACTGGCGATGGACCTGCGCGCGCGCAAGGTCAACGACATCGTCACGGTGCGCGTGCTCGAGAGCATCTCGGCCTCGGGCAGCGCCGATTCGTCCACCGCCAAGACGACCACCACGGGCGTGGGAATCTCGAGTCTGTTCGGCCTGCAGAACAAGCTGCCGGCCGGGCTCGGCCTCGGCGACCTGGCGAGCAGCCAGATCGACACCGGCTTTACCGGCAGCGGCACGACCGCCCGCGCCAGCCTGCTCACGGCCACCATCAGCGCGCGCGTGGCCGAAGTGCTGCCCAACGGCGACCTGCTGGTCGAGGGCGTGCGCGAAATCGAGATCAACGGCGACCGCCAGGTGGTCGTGCTCACCGGCGTGGCACGGGTCGCCGACGTCGGGCCCGGCAACGTCGTGATGTCCACGGCGCTCGGCCAGTTGCGGATCAGTTACTTCGGGCGCGGGCTCACCAAGGGCAGCCTCACGCCCGGGTGGCTCGTGCGCATGCTGAACAAGGTGTTCTGATGATGACCCCACGCGCGCCCCGCCGCTCGTTCGCTCTTGCGCTCACGCTGCTCGTCGTCTGGCCGCAGGGCGTGCGCGCTGACACCATGACGCGCCTCAAGGACGTGGTGTCGCTGCAGGGCCCCGAGGCGCTACCGCTGATGGGCTACGGCCTGATCGTCGGGCTGAACAAGACCGGTGACCGGCGTCAGACGATCTTCTCCACCCAGTCGCTGGCGAACATCCTGCAGCAGTTCGGGCTGGCGGTGAATCCCGACCAGGTGAGGGTCGAGAACATCGCCGCCGTGCTGGTGACCGCGAACCTGCCGGCCTATGCGCGGCCGGGCGTGAAACTCGACATCACCGCCTCCTCGATCGGCGACGCCCGCAGCCTGCAGGGCGGCACGCTGCTGGCCACGGCGCTGCGCGGGCCGAGCGGCCAGATCCATGCGCTGGCGCAGGGGCCGGTGTCGATCGGCGGCTTCGGCGGCGGCTCGGGCGGCAATTCGGTGGTGGTCAACCACCTCACGGTGGGCCGGGTGCCGAGCGGCGCGCTGGTGCAGCTGGGCAGCGGCGTGACCCTGCCGGCGCTCGAGGTCCTGTCGCTCTCGCTGCGCGATCCCGACTTCAGCAATGCCCTGCACGTGGCGCAGGCCATCAACAGCGACCTCGGACCGAACCTGGCCCACGTGGTCGACCCCGGCACGGTCACCGTGAAGGTGCCCGCCGAGTACCGCGCGGCGGTGGCCGATCTGATGGCCCGGCTCGAGATGCTGCCGGTGTCGTCGGATGCGCCGGCCCGCGTCGTCATCAACGAGCGATCGGGCACCATCGTCGTCGGCGCGAACGTGCGCATCGCCGCGGCCGCCGTGGCGCACGGCAACCTGTCGGTGCGCATCAGCACCAGGCTCGACCCGTCACAGCCCGGCCCGCTGGCACGCGCCGGCGAGACGGTCGTCGTAGCCAACACGCAGGTGGACGTGCGCGAGGGCACGGCCCGCCTGGTGGCGCTCGAAGAGGGCACCACGCTCGAGGCCGTGGTCCGCGCGCTCAACACGCTCGGCGCCACGCCGCGCGACATCATCGCGATCATGCAGGCGCTGAAGGCGGCAGGTGCGCTGCGCGCCGAGATCGTGATCCTCTAGGGGCTAGGGACACGGCACATCATATGAAGACGACACTCGAATCACTCCCAGTCGCCCAGACGCCGGCGCCAGCGCGGCGTGAGGCCGAGCGCCGTCAGATTCTGGCGCTGGTGGAGCAGTTCGAAGGCATGCTGCTCACCGAGATGCTGCGCGACGTGCGTGCCGGCGACGACGAGGAGACCGACGGTTCGTTTGGCCTCGGCGGCTCGACCATGAACGACATGATGCAGTCGGAGTTCGGCACGGCGCTGAGCAAGGCCGGCGGACTGGGCATGAGTGACCTGCTGGTCAAGGCGTTTGCCCGTCAGGCCGAGGCGGCGTCGTCGGGCGTGTCGCCGGGCGGACTCTCGGCCGCTGCCGTGCCGCCGCTGGCGGTGGCTGCGCGGCCCACGGCCGCGGCCACGCCGCAGCCGGCCGGCGGGCTGGCCCTGCCGGTGGCCTCGGTGTCGTCGGACTTCGGGTGGCGGGCCGATCCCCTCAATGGTCAGGCACGATTCCACAAGGGCACCGATCTGCGCCTCGCCTACGGCACGGAAGTGCACGCGGCCGCAGCGGGTGTCGTCGTATCGGCCGGTGACCGGCCGGGCTACGGACTGACCGTCGTGGTCGACCACGGCGTCGGGCGCGAGACCCGCTACGCCCATCTCTCCACGATCGACGTCGCCCCTGGCGATCCGGTGGCGGGTGGCCAGCCGATTGCACGATCGGGCAACAGCGGCCGCACGACCGGGCCGCATTTGCACTTCGAGGCACGGGAATACGGGCAACCGGTCGATCCCAGGCTGGCGGCGGCCTCCTGGACTGGCCGGAAATCCGACACCGGAGTCGGCGCCTCGGACGATTCCGGGGTGCGGGACTAATGGTGCGGACGTGATTGCCGATTTCCCGGATGCACGACCAGCGGGCGTGGGGCCCGGCCTGGGAGGGATACGACGATGAAGATTGAACAGAAGCGCGCCGACCTCGAGACCATTGCCGGCCTGCGCCCGGAGGCCGCGCGCGACGAACGCGCCGCAGCCGCCGAGCGGGCCGCGCAAGAGAAGAACACGGACCAGGTGCGCGTCTCGACGGCGAGCCAGCTCGCCGCCGCGGCCGCCACGGCCGCGAGCCAGACACCGGATGTGCGCCCAGACGCGGTCGAACGGGGTCGGGCGCTTCTGGCCAGCGGCGACCTCGGCCGGGATGCCGACCGCCTGGCCGACGCTCTCATCGACAGCCTCATCGACAAGGGGTAGCCGCCCGTGACCACGACATCGCCTGCCGAAGCCGCCGTGGCCGACGTGGCCGCCGAATTGCGGGCGGCGCTCGACCAGCTCGCCGCCGCCATGTCGCTCGGTGATGCCGACGCGGTGCTGGCGGTCGAGCCGGTGCTGCAGGCGGCGGTGTCGCGTCAGACCGCGACCATGATCAGCCTGGCGTCGCCCGAACGCGTGGTCGTGCTCCACCACATCGCCAGTGCCCGCGCCGCGCTCGCCCGCTGTCGCGCCCTTGGCGCCGGCCGGGCCGCCGTGGCTGCTGCCACGCTCGATGCGCTCGGCCGGGCACCGTCCTACAGCCGGCAGGGCGCCGGTCCGACTCGGAGCCTGCGCGGACGCCGGCTCAAAGCGAGGGTGTGATGTCGGGACTCTTCTCCAGTCTGTCGATGGCGGCCCGATCGCTCGAAGCGCACCGCGCCGGGCTCGACGTGGCCGGTCAGAACATCGCCAATCTGAATACGCCGGGCTATACGCGCCGCCGCCTCGACCTGGCGGGAGCGGTCAACGGCATCGGCGGGGTCGAGGTGCTGGGCACGCGTGCCGCGCGTGACGCCGTGCTCGACACGCGCGTCCGCACCGCGATTCCCGACGAGTCCCGCGAGGGCGCGATCCTCAACCAGTTGTCGCTGGTCGAGACCACGATTGGCGCGCCTGGACAAGGCATCGACGGGCGACTGTCCGCCTTCTTCGACGCGTTCGCGGCCCTGTCGGTCGATCCCACGTCGACGGTGGCACGCGACGGTGTGGTGCTGCAGGGCCGGGAACTGGCGAGCGCCTTCAACGCCACCGCCACGCGCCTTGCAAGCGGCGTGCAGCTTGCCGACAACGGCGTGCGCGATGCCGTGGGGCAGGTGAACAGTCTGTCGCAGCAGATTGCTGCGCTGAACGTCGCCATCGCGGCCTCCGGCGGCACCGATGTCGATGCGCTCAAGGATCGCCAGCAGCTCGCCGTCGAGCAGTTGTCGTCGCTCACGTCGGTGTCCGTGCTGACGCGTCCGGACGGTGGCGTCGACGTCACCATCCCCTCGGGACGCGCGCTGGTCATCGGCGGCTCGAAATACGATGTCAGCGCGTCCACGGGCGGCAATGGCCTGGCCACGCTGTCACTGGGCGGCGCCGACATCACGGGCGAGCTCACGAGCGGCACCGTCGGCGGCCTGCTCTACACGCGCGACACGCTCATTCCCGGTTATCAAGCGCGCCTCGACCAGCTGGCCTTCGGCGTGGCGCAGGAAGTGAACACGCTGCACCAGAGTGGCTTCGACCTCAACGGCAATCCTGGCATCGCGTTCTTCACGCCGCCAGCGGCCGTGGCCGGTGCCGCCGCGGCCATGACCGGGTCGGCAACGGTGCAAGGCAACCCGAGCCTGGTCGCAGCCTCGCAGACCGGCGCGCCCGGCGACAACCAGGTGGCGCGCGCCCTGGCCAACCTGCGCCTCCAGCCGGTGTTGTCAGGCGGCACGACGACGTTCGCGGAGGGTTGGGCGCAGCTCGCCTACCAGGTGGGCAGCGATGCCGACACGGCGCGCGCCGAGCAGAG
>Ga0163152_10007213_pt1 | contig 12236 bp, 8 predicted proteins | sample OliLakLV19MP8IB2_FD_148635 | JGI IMG/M metagenome (GOLD analysis project Ga0163152, IMG submission 148635) | Freshwater microbial mat bacterial communities from Lake Vanda, McMurdo Dry Valleys, Antarctica - Oligotrophic Lake LV.19.MP8.IB-2 | ecosystem: Environmental > Aquatic > Freshwater > Lake... | reverse complement strand
TAACAGGCGTTTGGCAAAAAAGCGGGTTCGGTGCTTAAATGAAGCTTTGGGCTTCGTATTTAGTTTAGTGCTGTCAGACAGTTTAGTGCTTCGAAATCCGCTTCTTCGCCAAGCGCCAAAACGTTATGTGGCATTTTAAAAAGACGACATTGATAAAAATTCTAACCATATTGACCTTTTCCTTTTTGCTGTTTAGTTGTTCGACAGAGCAAGGCGACAAAGACGAAGTATATTATGTTGTAAAGCATCCAAAGGCATCTGTGCAACAGACAGGAGATAGTTTACCACCGCCTCCACCACCACCGACAATATATTACGGGAATTTTAATTTTATACTTCTCGACAGTTCGACAATTTACTTTCACAGCCAACATATTTATCGAACCTGCGGAACAGGAATTGACGAAACAAAACCACCAAAAGTTTTCTTGGTTCCAGACAGCTTGGCAAAATTAAATATTGCCGACCTGCCACAATTTTTGGCAAGCTCAATCAATGATTCAGTCGCAGCAGACCGACATTTTTTTGCATCTATCTCTTCACCGACCGACACTATTAGAAATAAAGCATTCAAAATAATTACCGACTTTTTAAAATCTAAAAAAGTAATGAGATATAATATTCGTAACTGGACAGAAGAGGAGCAGTTTGTCACGACAGCCAAAATTGAAAATAGAAAATATGACCCAAACTCGATAGATTGGAAAATTGGTTTTGATACTATGTTTACTCCGCCAACAGACAGTATTTCTATTTGGATTTATGACTATTTAACTGATATGCCTTTGAAAAACCGAGAGGTCAAAGCAGACACTTTAACAGTTAGAAAATTAATTTTGTTCATTAATACTCACAAGGGCGGAGAAAAAATACATCTTGACTATTTAAAAAGTTCCAACGACACAATCTTCGTTACAATTAAAGAAAGCACGTATTTGACACAGCAGATGGGAACGACTGGCGCTGACGACTACATGTCGACAACAACGTTTACATTAACAGAATTACGCGGAATAAAATATGTAAATTTTGCATTTGAGGAAGGAGACCATGCTGTACCCGGGACATATAGCCGTAAATACTATATCGACAGAAATAAACGAAACGATACAAAATAAAACGCCACATAACACAGGGCAAGCGCAAAAAGCGCATTGCGCTTCGTAAGACAATTTTTCGTAAATTTATAATCTAGGCTTCGTAGTAAGTTTATATTTAACAATCGCTTTCTGCGCCTGCCCTGGAAACGTTATAGCCAATGGGACAAAAAGAAAATACTAAACGAACCCGAATGTACAAAATGACAACTATACTTGTGCGAACTATTGCTGCATCCGGTTTACAGACAAGTAACACAATCCGGTTAAGATTTAATTTTTCGTCTTTGAGTTAACTTAAAAAAAAACATAAAAATATGAAAAAACAAATTTTACTTTCAATAATATTATTGCATTTAATATTTGCAATCTGTAATAGCTTGAATGCAACAACATATTATATTTCCGGCAGCATCCTGGGTAATGACGGAACCAGCGGAACAAGTCAGTCAACCCCATGGAAAACCATCACAAAACTTAATACTGCGAATTTGCAGCCGGGTGACAGTGCATTGTTTGAGTGCGGATACGTGTATCGTGGACAAATAAATGCCAGAGCCGGTGCGATGGGAAACCCTGTTTACTACGGTTCTTATGGCAGCGGCCCAAAACCAGTAATTTCAGGAGCTATTCAGGTTCAGAGTACCGGATGGAGCGTCCATCAGGGCAATATTTATGTAAAAAGTATGGTTATTATGCCGGCTATGTCGGCTGCTGAACCTCCCAATCTATTTGTTAACGGTCAGTTGATGACACCTTCCCGTTTCCCGAATACAGGGTTTCTTGAAGCGGATGTCGTTTATGGACAAAATCCGAGCAGCGCTTGTTGCGAACTTTCATATTCACTTAAACATGGATATTTATCATCGGTTTTTACAAATGCTTCTGACCTGCAAGGGGCTCATATTACAGGACACTCCCCTTATGGCGTTTCATCAAGAGTAGTTAGTTCCTATTATCCCACTTCGGGCACTCTTGATTTTGACACGCTAAGAGGAATCGGGTTTATTAGCAGTAAATTGTATTTCTTATCCAGACATTTGAGCCTGCTTGATGCTTCAGGGGAATGGTATTATGACAATACAAGTCAGAAACTTTATGTTTGGATGCCCAATAGTTCAGCCCCAACCGTTAATGACACGATTGAATACAGTTATTATTCCTATGGTATTTCAGACTTTCAAATTCCGTATATAAAGGTTGACGGGCTGGATTTTCGCTACCAGCAGATTGCCGGTATGTGGATTATCCGCAGTTCGGGAGTAGAAGTAGTGAATAACACTTTTTATGAATCCAAATATGGAATTCACGGATGGGGTAGCAGTTCCACATATCTGACAGGCACTATTGTCAGCAATAATTCTTTCTTCAACATTCACAGGGTTGCAATTAATTTGAATAATTACATTGATAATGCATTGGTAAGTGAAAATGTGATTAGCAACATTGGCAGAAATAACGCACTTATGCAGTCCGGGAATCCCGACCAATGGAGTCAGTATGGATATTATGATTATGGAATAGGAATAACATTCCAGGGTATCAATTCATCTATTTCATTGAATAAAATTGACAGCACAGGAAGGCAAGCTATTTCAGCAGGTGGTGCAGGTGTCATAGTTTCACAAAATGTAATCAACTACCCTTGTCTTAATTACAATGATTGTGGTGGTATAATGCCTCTCGGAAACAGCACCGTGGATAGAAATATTATTAAGAACAGTATTGGTCCTTTCGCTTCTCCAAAATATCAAAATTATGGTGCAAGAGGAATTTATCCTGACTTTAAAACAGGTGATGTTATTACTAACAATACTATCGCCAATACTGTAATAGGCATTGGTCTTACCAACAGCAAAAATGAAACAATAAAAAATAATACTGTTTACAATTCATCTTATGTCCAATTCAGAATGAACAGAAAGGATGCCGGTCAATTGAATAACACAATAAAAGGCAATATTTTCTTTGGTTTAACTCATGAACAAAACTCTTTAATTTGGGATAATCAAGTATCCGGAATTGATAACAACAGTATTCTTGACAGCAACAGATACTGGAATCCTTATTCCTATTACCCTGTAATCAAATACCGGAAATATAGCCCTTCAGATGAAAATTGGTATGACCTTGGACAATGGCAAGGCACGGGTAAAGATATCAATTCTGTAAAGGAGTTTACATTCAAAAACCAACCGTATCTTATAACAGATACTACAGGCAATAGCCTCACACAGAATGGAAACTTCATTTCAGGAACTGCTGGTTGGAATAATACTCCCAATATGGTTTTTACTACCATCTCCGGTCAATTGGATGGGGATTGTGCAAGCGTTACCTATAATGGTGTTTACACAGGGACTATTTCACAAGCCATTGCCCAAACATTTATAACGGACAGCTTATACCAGGTTTCGTTTTCAATAAAAGGCACTTTGAATACCAATGGTGAACCACTTGTTATGAAACTTGTAGAAACCGGCAATAATTCAGTACAGCATTTTTACAGGGCTTTTAAAAATCAAACTGTGCGACAGGACTATTGGTCGGTTTATAAAGCACAAACAAGCGCTCCACTTACCATTCAATTCATTGCACCTAATGGCACGTACTATATTGACAATATACAGATTCACCCGATAAGTGCTACATGGATTAATCCTGAATCAGTATTCCCTATCTTTATCAATGAAACTTCCTCTCCAATGATCGTTACCCTGCCATCATGCAGCTATCTCGACCTCGATAGCAACCAGGTTGGAACAACCATAACTCTTCCTCCGTTTTCCTCACAAATACTGATACTCGCTTCCTGCATTATAACCCCTGTATCTGAGCATACACTTCAGTATGTAAACAATTTGCATATTTACCCCAACCCCGCCTCATCCTATGTAAACATTGATTTCTTTGTAGAGGAAAAAAATACAGTTCAAATAAATATTCTTGATATTAATGGCAGGCAAGTATTATCGTTAATAAACGCACCGTTAGCAAAAGGCAGGCATTCTGTTTCTCTTAATACGTCAGACATAAAGACAGGCATATATTATGTTCATTATAGGGAAGCCAACAATCTTACGACTCAAAAACTGCTTGTTGTGCATTAAAACTAAAGACACATAATTTTTACACATATTAATGAACTCATTTTTGATTGATACAAAAGGACATCTAAACCCAAATCAGACAGAACCACTGGCTATAACATTAAATTGCCGACAATATTTTTTTGCGGGGTGACAGTGATATATCAAAGTTCTGTGCAATTTATTTACTTTTGTGCGTGGTGACAGTGACGAGCATTTAAACCCCGCAAAAAAATACTGCGGCAATTCCTGTCCGTTATAGGTAAGGCGGGCAGACATCATCCCAAGACAATTTATCGGTAGACAAAAACATCTTGGATCCAAAAAAATGGGCTGACTTTCCGACACTCGGGCGACCGCTCAACCCTCACACAAGAAGTTTAAATTTTTACCCCACCGCACTTTTTCGGCAAAGCCGTTTGGGCTATCCCACATTGCAGCACATTTGCAAGCCCGCACAAGCCACCGCACGACCAAAGGCTTGCAAAAGAGCTGCAATCTCCCACCCACAAATTACATTTTTGCTCAGAAATTCATCAAAATTCAGTAATTTAACCCCTCCATTTAAAGAATAAAAACCTTCAACATGAGTAATAAAATCTCCACTGACACCGAGCGTAAAATCATTGATGATTTTGCAAAAGAAATAAAAACAAAAGCTGAAAAGGGTACTAATCCCGAAAAAACAGTAATTGAATTTCGTAATGATAGACAAAGAGGAAAAGCGGGCGAAAGAGATGTTTATTTGGTTCCAGTAAAACTTTTAAGGTTCAGAAAAGATAATGGGAGAATAGCCTCAGATGTTTCGAGCTATGAGAAACTTAATGGGGTGTTAGACGAAACAAAAGAAACAACGCAAGAAATACTTCGCAATTTTTTAAAAGAAAAAGATGAAGAAAACAATTTAAAACTTAAAAAATCTGTTGAACATTCAGGACAAAACGAACCTGCAATTATTACCTGTGATGGATTTCTCATAAATGGTAATAGAAGAAAAATGACCATGGAAGAATTGAAACGTGAAACAATGAAAGTTGTTATACTTCCAGGGAAAGGAGATGAGGGAGGCCCACCTACAATTAAAGAAATAGAGCAAATTGAAAACAGGTACCAGTTACAAAGTGATGGTAAATCTGAATATACAAACTTTGACAGAGCTATTTCTATTCAAAGAAAAATTAGAAACGGAATGAGCCTGAAAGACCAACTCCAAGATGATCCAACACATGTCGGGTTAACGGAAAAAGAATTCAATATTGTAATGAAAAAATATCAAGATGAATTTCTTGGCCCATTGGAGTGTATTGACCGTTATTTGGACACTTTAGACAGAGATAGCTTGTATGATACTATTTCTGAAGGCAGAGCTGACAGAGAGGGAAGGTGGTATTCCTTTATACCATACTATCAACTTTACAAGCAACTCCAAGATGAAAAAACAAGAATTAAACTTGAAGTTGAAGAAGACGAGATCGGGGACATTGAAGATGTTGCCTTTAAAATTATCAGAAAAAAAGATTTTCCTGACAATATGAAACTTATGCAAGTTATAAGGACAATTCCGCGAATTCTGAAAAATAGTGGAGCAAAGAAGGAGTTAATGAAAATTCAAACAAACACTATTGATCTTGATAAAAGTGAAGTTAATGATAGCGATGATTTAAAAATTATTGATAAAAAATGGGGTAAAAAGAACGAGAAGTTAATAATTGGCAGGGTTAAAGAAGCAATAAGAAGAGTTGACCATGAGAAAGATCTTGATACACCGCTTACACTCTTGGCAGACGCATTGAAAAAATTAAATCACGAAAATATGATTTCTGCAAATTTGGATATTCACAAGGTTGATGAAGCCTACAAAAAGACAAAAGAGATTCAAGAAAGAGCGCATGAATTAGAAAAAGAATTTTGGGAACACAAACAAGCTGCAAAAAAACTTCTTAAGAAAAAATGATAATTGATTTCAACGAAAATATTTTAATACTAAAAGATACTTCATTAAAACCCAATCAAATTAGTCAGCTAAAGTTTTGGGAATTTAAAAATGATGGAGAAAATACTTTTGCATACACAGGCGATGAGGCCGAGAAAATACTTACTAAAATAATAAGTTACTTTCATAAGGAAAAAATAAAATTCAAGCCTACCAAGAATTGCGAAACGAAAATCAGTTCCATTTCAGAGCGAACAGAAGGTTTTCAAAACACAAAAAAACTTGGACAAGATTTTAAAAATGGAACTTTCAACAAAAAACAATTCAAAGAGTTTGAGCATTTTTTCAAAACACATTTACCTACAAGAAAATTAAAACCACATCAACTCAAAGCAGCATTCCATTTATACTTAATTCATAATGGAGCAAATTTTTCTGTTCCGGGTAGTGGCAAGACATCGGTTGTTTTAAGTGTTTATGAAAAATTAAAAGAAGAAGGAAAAGTGAACGTTCTTTTTGTTGTAGGCCCTCCTGCATGTTTTGGTCCTTGGAAAAACGAATTTGTTGAAACACTTGGAAGAAAGCCTAAACAAAAAGTCTTAGCTGGTGGCGACAAAGGAAGTCGAAAAAGCGAATACTTTGCGAACAGCGACAATAAACATGAATTATATCTCACAACCTTCCAAACCCTCATCAACGACCAAAAAGAAATCAATACTTTCTTTTCACAAAAAGGCATAAATGCTTTTCTTGTAATTGACGAGGCACATTATATAAAGCAAGTGAATGGCAACTGGGCAAGTGCTGTTTTAAATATAGCCAAGCATACAAAATTTCGTTGCATACTTACAGGGACGCCAATCCCTAAAAGTTTTAGCGACATTTATAACCTCTTTGATTTTTTGTGGCCCCAAAATGAAACGATAGATTCCAGTACAAGAATTAAACTTCAAACTTTAGAAAAAGGTAATAGAATTGATGAAGCGAAAGAAATTTTAGAAACCAAAGTCGGCCCTCTATTTTACAGAGTTAGAAAAGACGACCTTGGTTTAATGCCTGCAAAATTTCACGACCCGATTATTCTTTCAATGAATAAATATGAGAAAATTATTTACGATGCGATTGAAAGAAAAATTAAAAATTATGCAATGGATGATTACTTGCATAACATTGACTTCATTGACAAACTGAAAAGAGGAAGAATGATCCGTTTGCGTCAAAGCGTTTCATATTTACATCTTCTCAATAAAGCTATTGAAAATTATGACGAGAAAATTTTAGAGGATGACAAAGATTTACGCTACATAGTTCGCGACTACGATAAACTGGAGTTGCCCGCAAAATTTCAATATCTCACAACTAAAGTTCAGGAATTGCAAAAGCAAAAACAAAAGGTTGTCATATGGACAAACTTTGTTGGCACAATTGAGAAACTTGAAAAACACTTTGATAAAAAAATGGGCTTACGCTGTCGTTCCATTTATGGTAAAACTCCAATTGAACAATCATCCATTTCTGATGAATTGACAAGAGAAGAAATCAGAGACGAATTTGTAGACCCCAAAAGCGGACTTGATATTTTAATTGCCAATCCTGCTGCATGTGCTGAATCTATTTCGCTACACAAAACTTGTCATAATGCAATCTATTATGATCTTACTTACAATTGCGCCCAATACTTGCAATCGCTTGACAGAATTCATCGTGTAGGAGGCTCGGAAAATGTTGAAGCCAATTATTACTTTTTACAATATGAAAATTCTATTGACCAAGATATTTTAAGCAACTTAAGGAAAAAGGCAGAAAAAATGAGTAGAATTATTGACCAAGATTATAGAATCTATTCGTTGGATATGTTTGATGATGAAGATGATGAATTAAAAGCCTATGACCGTTTATTTGGTAAAAAATGAAAAAACCATTTGATAAAATAAAATTGTGGCATTTGCATACACTATGCAACACGCTTGCTGATGCACAAGTGAGGCATGTTAGCAATATTAGGCGAAAGTATTTAGAAAATGCTTTGTCATTTGATGAAACGTTGTCTATGTTAGAAGATTTAAAAATTATCAAAAGTACTTCTGACGAACTATCTCCGACAAAATCCTTCTCACTTACTCACGATTCCATTGACGATTTCAAAAGGAAATTTCTTCCTGTTTTATTTTCTTCAAATGGTGAAGTTTCGGAGCAGTTAAGGGATTTTCTTTTAAATTTTCAAACTGATTCAGAGAAAACATTTTTTAAAGCAACTGAAATACAGAAAATAAAATTCAGCGACACAAGAAACTTATTGCTTGAATTGGAGTTTATTAAAGCAAGTGCAGACAATACAACTTACTTTGTAAACCCCAACTACGCTGACCTTTTTATAAAACAATTCAGCAGAAAAAAACTTACTCCCGAGACACTTAAAAAGAAACAGGCAGAAAACGATTCAATTGGTTTAACAGCGGAGAAAGCAGTAATTGAATTTGAAGTGAAGCGTTTGACGGATATTTCGCTTGGTACAAACGAAATAGAACATACCTCACAAGATAATGTCTTAGCGGGTTATGACATAAAAAGTTTTGAAAATCGCTTGGACATTGATTCAAAACGGATTGACAGATATATTGAAGTAAAAGCCGTGTCAGTTCAAGATTTTAAATTTTATTGGAGTAGAAACGAAATGGAAATTTCAAAGGTTTTTGGAGAAAAATATTTTTTGTATTTACTTCCAGTTATTTCAAACAATAGCTTTGACTTTGAGAAATTAATGATTGTAAATAATCCATTCAAAACTATTTATTTAAACCAAATTGAGTGGAATAAAGAAGAAGAATCAATTAGCCTATCAAAAAAATTGTAAATCCATATGGAGTTAGTAAAGGAAATTAAAACAAATAAGAAAAAAATTCACCCCCCTTTTGGCTATTTTGGCTCAAAGAATAAAATTGCATTGCAACTTTCCGAAGATTTACCACCGCATAATTGCTGGGTGGAAGCATTTTGTGGGTCTGCCGCAATAACATTACGAAAGAAACAAGCCCCGATAGAAGTAATAAACGATATTGATAATGATATAATAAATGTTTTTGAGCAATTAAGAGATAATCATTTAGAATTATGTCGTCTAATTGAGCTAACTCCTTACGCTGAACAAGAATTAATTAATGCAAGAATAAATGGCAATGGGATTAGTAAACTTGAAAAGGCTAGACGGTTTTTAGTTCAATCGATGATGGCAATTAATGGAGTATTTGGTGAGGAAAGAGGCGGATTCTCATATTCAGACTCCTATTCTAGGAACAACCATGATGCAAGGGTAAATAGATGGAATAATGTTCCAGCCCGCTTAAAAACAGTTGTCGAAAGATTAAAAGGTGTACGAATTGAAAATAAAGACGCTAGAAAACTTTTGAAAAGATATCTCGATCGTCCGGCTACTTTGATCTATCTTGATCCTCCATATTTGGGAGAAAGAACGAATGGTTATCGCATAGATGCAAACGATGAAAAGTTTCATAAAGAGCTTCTTATTCTGGCAAATAAAGCTAAATGTATGGTATTTATAAGCGGTTACGAGACAGCATTATATGACAACATGCTTACTGAAAAAAAAGGTTGGCAGAAAAAAACAATTAAAACAATTACAAAAGATTCGACTGGCAAAAGCCATAACCGAACTGAGGTTTTATGGATGAATAAACATTTTCAAAAAGCCTTAAAATTAAGTAAGATCGCATTAAAGCTATCTGATAAAGAGAAGAAACAAGGAAAGGTTAATCCTGAAAGGAAAACCAATAGAAAGAATTAGACTAAATAAGGGGGAACTTAACTATTTAGGGAATATAGAAAAAATTGTTTGTATTAGTGAGGTGATAACGGAAATTAATTAACAAAGTGAATTGAAAACTTATGTTTTAAAATATTGATACTAATAACTATACTTGTAACAATAAAATGCCAATTGACTTAAAGAATATTTGGGTTTATAGAATAATTCCTATTAATAACTTTAAACATAATCTTCGTGATGGTTTGCATTGCAAAAAAGCAGGCAAAGCTGACAATGGTTTTGTTACCATTGGCAGTCAGGATGTAATTACAAGGAGGGATACTGCCATAGTAAAATGCTATCCTGATACTGTGGTGAATGATTATGTTCCTTTTTACTTTTCGGTTCGGACTCCAATGTTATTTAACATTAAAACTGGACATGGTGTTCCTCCGTTTCCTCAGGAAGACATTATTTATCTTTGTTGTAAGTTGGAAGAATTAGCAACAGAAAATTTTCAGTGGTGTTATACAAACGGAAATGCTGCAGCTGCCATCACTAAGTTTTATAAAAAGTTACAACAGATAGAAGATAAAGTTGATTGGCGTTCTGTTCTTACTAATGATTTTAGGGATGAAAATGCAGATGGTGACGAAGACCGTGTAAGAAAAAAACACGCAGAGTTTTTAGTAAAAAATCATGTGCCCGTTGAATTTATAAAAGGTATTGCAGTGTTGAATGAAGCAAAACAAAAAGAAGTTGAAAAAGTTTTGAAAAAACTAAAACTGACTATAGAAGTTAAAATAAATCCAAAACAAAAATTTTATTTCTGATGAAATATATAACAGGAAACTTATTAGAAGCCGACACTCAAGCATTGGTAAACACAGTGAACACAGTTGGTGTTATGGGAAAAGGAATTGCATTGCAATTCAAAGAACGGTTTCCCATTAATTTTAAAATATATGCTGCTGAATGTAAGAAAGGAGAAATGAAGGTTGGTAAAATGCTTGTGGTGAAAGAGAATACTTTGAACGGTGAAATAATAATTATAAATTTCCCTACAAAAACAGAATGGTTTAAAAAATCACAATACGACTACATTGAAGAAGGATTGAAAGATTTAGCCAGAGTGATTGAAGAATATAAAATTCAAAGTATCGCTATTCCACCATTAGGATGTGGTAATGGGGGCTTAAAATGGGATAAAGTAAAACCTTTAATGGATAAATATTTAGGTCATTTTTCAAATGTTACTATCAAGATCTATGAACCAAATGAAACTGTAAAAGAAATTTTGCAAAAAGAAAATGTAAAAAAAGAAGTAGGGCTTACTGCTGCAAGGGCTATGCTGTTACATGCCCTCTATCATTATGAAAAACTAGGAGAAGTAGCAACAATATTCGCTGCAAACAAACTTGCCTACTTTCTTCAAAAAAGTGGTGAACCTTTGCGCTTACAATTCGTTCCTTATAAATATGGTCCTTATGCACAGGCAGTAGAAAAAGTTTTGTATGCCTTAAATGGGAAATATCTAAAAGGAATGGAGCAAATGAAAGCAAGGGCATTTGAACCATTACAACTAAATTATGAGAGATATGATGAAGTCGAAACCTTCATTAAATCAAATTTAAGTATCGAACAAAAACAACGATTAGGAAATTTATTTGAAGCAATAGAAGGGTTTGAATCAACTCTTTCGCTGGAGATTCTTTCTTCGACTCATTTTCTTCTTGGCGAAAACCCTAAGGCAACAGAAGATGAACTTTTTGAAAAAATTAAAAACTGGAACGAGAGAAAGAAAAATCTCATCACAAAAGAATACATCAATATTGCAATAAACCATCTCAACAATTATGGCAGTAGATTGAGTATTGCATAAACTGCACACAATGGCAAGCACATTTGCAGCTTTAGATTAAGGAATGAAAGTATTTGGCTGCAAATAAGCTTGCCATTTTTTCCGCCCGCTTGTGTATGCGTGACGTGAAAAAAAATGTCTTCCCTTCTATAAAAATTTAAACTGCGACCGCTCTATCCACCCACCTCAAGCCGCTAAAGGTATTCCATAGACAAGCAAGTACAAGCTCTCGGCAGACACGGCACAGAATGCAGAATAAAACCGCCCAACCTATAACAGCGCACTGGCGGCAATAGCGGGGGAAGTGAGTATATAAACATTATTTCATTAAATTTACATTGTGCGTAAAGACAGTTTAGTGTTTCAAAACCGCTACTGCGCCAGTGCGCGAAACGTCAAACTGTCTAAGAACTCACATCCATTTGTTGATTAGTAATTTCTGAAAAGAAAAGATGTTTTTCCTGTTTATGTACCTTTACACATGCAATTCATA
>Ga0163152_10007208_pt1 | contig 12242 bp, 8 predicted proteins | sample OliLakLV19MP8IB2_FD_148635 | JGI IMG/M metagenome (GOLD analysis project Ga0163152, IMG submission 148635) | Freshwater microbial mat bacterial communities from Lake Vanda, McMurdo Dry Valleys, Antarctica - Oligotrophic Lake LV.19.MP8.IB-2 | ecosystem: Environmental > Aquatic > Freshwater > Lake... | reverse complement strand
AGGGCCGGCGCAGTTCCGGACGCATCGAGGCGCGCGAAAGCGCCGCAACATGGAACTGCAACAGCAGCATTGTCCCCAGCAATTGGCACTCCATTTCCTGAAGTACCGCTTTCGAAAGACGGAACAGCACAATGCGACCCTCATTGATCAGCTTTGGCAGGCTCACCGTACTGGGCCGGGACAACATCCGCAGCAGCACCGGGTTCTGTACGAAAGGCTGGAGGCGCGCCAACAAGTACGGCAGCCAGTTCTTGAAGCCGTGCTCGCCGTTCGTGGCGACGAAAGCCTTGAAGTAGTCGCTCAGGCGCTGATCCGCTTTCGACAGTAGCCAGTCGCGGAAGTCCGAGTCCTCGAAAATGCGCGCGGCATCCGCGATCGTGCCGCCGTCCGGATGACTCATCGCGAGCAGCAAAGCGTGTCGCACGTGATTGCGCATCATGGGACCCGTGCTATCCGATGTCTCAAACATCCGTTCGATGATTTCGACGATTTGATTGGCGGCAAAGTTTTGCAGGCGGGCGTTTCCGAGGGTGCCTTCCAAGGGATTCAGCGCCACGCTGAAGTCCACGTCCTCGATATCCACGATAACCACGTCGTCCGAGCGCTCCCTCGGAATCAGAGAAAGCACAGCGTCGAAAAGGTCGCCATGAAAGTCAATGAGTCCGACACCCATTCCGCGTGCGACATCCTGCTGCAGAGTGCGCAGCAAGAAACTGCTCTTGCCCGTGCCGCTGCCACCGACCACCGCAACGTGTGACATGCGCAGCGAATCCGGCAACAGAATGGGTGAATCGAGCCCGGCACGGCCGACGAGGCTGCCGACCCCTTGCGGCAGGTGCGCTGGTTCGGGCACTTGCTCAGCCACACCGAAGCGCGTCATGCGATCGTCAGGTGCGAACAGGCCGCCGAGGCCCTGGCTTGACTTGAGAAGCACCCGGGTCGTGCCGCTACCCCATGCGGGCGTGTCATCTGCCAGGGTCACTCGATAAGGATAGCGGCCAAAAATGTCGCGACCGATACGCTGCAATACGTAGCCGGACAGATCGTCACGGCTGCGCACCATCACGCTGACGCTATAGCCCTGCTCGGGCCAGCGCAGCCATTTTTGCAGCAGCGCAACCAGCGATGCGCTCAAGTCCGGGTCGTGGCTATCCGGCCCGATCGGCGACAAGGGGTGAAACACCCGAAGTCCGCCGCGGTGCAGGCGTTGCAGCACCTGCGAATAGTGCTGCTGCGAGCGAGCGTCCAGCGCGTGCCCGCGAATCCGGATCTGGATCTGCAGTGCTTCGGACAGGGGCTCATCAAACGGGACTGTCAGCATCCAGTTCGGCAGTTCACCCGGAAAAGGAACTTCGTCCGCGGTTTGGGTCCAGCGGGAACGGCCATCCGACTGCGTGGTGAGAAACTCTCCGAGCTGGGCAGGTGCCGGCTCGATGCACGCACGAACGGGCAGGATCGTATCTTCGATATCGACGTGCTGTTTCTGCTCGAACACAAGTGTGGGAAAGATACTCTTCAGGGCCTGCGCAGCCGCCTGCCGCGTTTCGCTGGCACGCGCCGACAGCGCTTGCAGAACATCGATGCGAAGGGAATAGCCCGTTGGCCGATCGCCTTCGCGCGAAATGGTGTGAGTGACATGCAATTCTTCACCGACCCATAGCCGATCGAGCAAGTCCCGCCAGGCCGAAACCCGTATCTCAGCCTTGGGCGCGATAATCCGGGCCCGCAACTCGAACTGCTGAGTGACCTCGACAAGGCTGCGACCTACCGTGGCCTGCGCGGGCTCCACCAAACGGAGACGGCGACGCGAAGCTCCCAGCGGGAAGGCGGGCTGCTGTGTGTCCATGTCAAATGGCATGTGAGGTTCGCCTTGGGTTAAGTGGCCGAAGTTTCAACTAGGCAGTGCCGACGTAAAAACGCATGCGGATGAAATCAATTTGCTCAGGCTCATCCCTCAAAGTTGTCTCGAACTTCCTGCAGCCAGACGGAAAATTGATCCTGTGTCAGGCTCACCATCCGCGTGCGGCTGACGCTGAAGCCGGCACTCTTTAGCTGCCGTTCCATCTGCGGTGGTTTCGAGGTATTCATGGAGTGGATGAGAATCGGCACACTTCGTGGCATGCAAAGCGAGATCGCGCTTAGCAAGTGAGAAGCGGAGAGCTGACGGTCCATATCAGTCACCGGCTGCTGGTCGAGATCGTGATCCAGGCAGATCCCGGCGATTCCGTCGGTCATGCCTTTGCGCAGAATGCCCAGGGCGCGGCCGCCGGAGCTTGCTTCGATCAGGACGAATTCAGTACCAGAGAGCCATTGACGAAAGATTGCGATCCGCTCGGCGTTGTCCTCGATCAGCAGAATGCGTGGCTTCATGGTTTTTCTCCGTGTAGAAGGAAGCAAATTTGCATCTACCGATTTCTCGCCTTCTGCATTGACCTCGCCTGCCACTGGCGGGAATTCGCCTCAGCGTTCCCGCCCAGGAACAAGCTCCTAAAGTCCTTTCGCAGATCTCTCCCGTAATTGACGAGATCGACCGCGATTACATCTGCCCGTACGACGAGGAATGCGGCGGCGATTGCGAGGACTGCGATTCCTCCGAATGGATTTCGCAACGCTTGCAGCACATCGGATCGCGACGGCACGCTTGCGTACATGGCACTTGCCGTCAGGTATGCGATCAGCACAAGTTTTGTCCATTCGCACGATTGACCTCGAATCAGAATGGCGTAAAACGCAAACGCGACTCCGGTATTAAGCAACGGGGCCATCGCAATTAGCGCGCCGTTTAACGCATTGAGGTTCCCGACCGTCACTCCCCCTAACCGAACTCCGCTCGATGTTCGCCGAGGCAGAAGAGAAATCGCTTTCGGCTTGCCAAAGGTGATTGCCGCGACGACGAAATGCGCAAGCTCGTGCATCACTGTAGAAGGCCACGTGAGAATCCAGTGGATCGCTGGAAACCGCGCGACCCAAAGCATTGCTCCGAGCATCGCCGACGTGATCAGCCAGAACCAGAAATCGGCAAACGCTATCACGCTGCTCTTCCTGGCCCGAGGAGTTGCAGCCGCATCGCCTGCCCGAAGGTCGGCGCGAGCTTGTAGATCGCGTAGCTCAGATTGGCGGCATCTGGCAGCAGGCGCTTAAATTGATCCACCGCCGGACGGTAACTTGCGATGTTTGCCCAGGGCACATTTAGATTTAGTAGCGCGGCGGCGCTTTGGTATTCCAGCGCGCGCGCGGCCGTCAACACCTTGGCGCAACGAGGGGTGTTGGGGACAATGAGATAGTCCCCATCATGATTTGAGAGCAGATAGGGCGCCAGCAGAACGCCCCAATTCAGCTCGCGCGTGGGATAGACGGGGTCGGGCTGAATCTCCACTTCCTGATTGGTATCGGCGGATCTCCTTGATCCGCCGGCCTGTTGCGCGAAGAACAGGTTTACGACCAACTTGGACAGCGACAACACCAACAGCAGCATCAGTTGCACTAGCCAGTTATTCTGCTGTGCGGCCCGCGTTTCCAAGCGCTCCAACGCTCGGGTTGGTTGAAATGGAAACGGCGCCTGCCCGGCACGAACAGCCAAAAAGGCGGTGAAGAGAACGCACAGTTCGATCAGTGCGGCAATCAAAAACCCAATAGTCTCGCGGTTGATCAGCCCTTTGGTCTTAAGAGCGGCTTCCATTAACGGATCATCCGCAAAGGTGCCGACCAAACCAAAAGTAACGACCCGTGCAATCGCGTTGAAAGAGCGCAGCAACCCGCGAATTGTGAGCTCTTGTTCGTTGCTCAAATCGATTGCGGGCGCCAGCGGCTGCAGCGGGGGATTCTTTTTGAGATCAGCAAGGTCGCTCAACGCGGCTTGGGCGCGCTTGATCAGTTCGTCTCGCGTCGTATCGCCACACTTGAACACTTCGCCATTCGACCAAGTGATTTCACTCGCAAGCTGCCGCGAAAGCGTTTCTTTGGTTGCTTGTACGTACGAGCCATGCGCCAGTGCCTCTGAGGCTTCGATCACCCCGTTCAGGCCCGTCGTGATCTCCAACACCTCGGCAAACGTCCCCGCTTTGCGATCCTTCAAAGCATCGAACCTGGATCGAATACTTCCCACATTAGACCTGAGCTCGTGCTCGAGATTGGCGGCGATTCCGGCATCTGCTTCACGCCACATTGCGATGGGCCCACGCTTGCCCAACGAAGCCGCTCGGGCCGGGCAGGTCCCGCCCCCTTTACCCTCCAGCTCTGCCTTCTTTGCAGAGTCCTTTTGCCAAGCGGCGAAGGCCTTGACCGAAGCCTCTGCATTGGCGAGCACCGCCGTTTCAAGCTGGCGCTGCACGGGCAAGCGCACGCGCACAAACTCGCCCAAGGCACTTGCCTGCGCAAATAGAGTGGCGTAAAGCGACCCGTAGGACAATCCCAAGGTGACACCGAAAAGCGCCACGGCAAAAACGCCCGCCCACAAACGCTCGCTTGGCCTGACTTCACCAGCAGGCGCAACCACCGTCTTTACCAAAGCTGAAAAAACGTAACTCAACGCAAGGCCGATCGTGATGCCGACTATCCATCCAAAGTACTTCGCCAAGCCTGCGCCGATGGCGAGCACCATGATTGCGAGCATCACCAGGTTGATCGCCGTAGCGGGGGCGAAGCTCACGTTGCCGTCGCCGTGCCTTTGGGTGATTTCTGTCGTCATGGGAATTACTCCTGGTTGAGGATCTGGATATGGGCAGGCATGAGTGCTCGGGCGCCGAGATCGTGTTGTGCAAGCGGGATCGTGGGTAGGGGCGAAGCCACGAAGAACAGATTGAGCGTGGCCTTGTCGTGCTGGTAGGTCGCTGCCCACTTACCGTGGTTGTATAGGCGTCCGTTGGGGCCCTTTATCGCGCTCTGCACCGTGCCAGTCTTGCCAGCGGTCACGTGCTTCTTGAGGAAGGCAAGCGTTCCACCGGCGCTTTGCACTGGCGCTTCGAGTAGCTGGCGCAGGGCATCGCGCTGCTCCTGTCTTGGCAGCAACCCCTTTAGCGCCGCGACGGCCGGGTTTTCCTCGTCACTTGCGTTGCGAAGTGCGCGCGGGGCGTGGCCTGTTGTCTCGATTCCATACGCAACTGCGACGAGCGCTTGGAATGCGGAGATAAGTTCGCGTGGCTTCGCCCCATAGGTCCCGAAGCTGACTTCGTAAGCGAGCTTGTCGCTAGCTTCGGGTTCGCCCAAGCCAAGAGCCGTCGCAGCAGAAGCCAAACGTTCTGTTCCGAGCTGTTGGGCCAACTGGTAGTACACCAGGTTGTCGGACGTCGCCGTGGCGCGCTCCCACGTCATCAGGTGACGGCCGCCGGCGCAATTCTCAAAACCTAACTCCGGGGCGGCAGCGCGTTTCAATCGGCGATTTCCATCGCGAGCCGCTTTCGGACAAAGCACATCTTCTGGTCGATAGCCCTCTGCTATCCCGGCCACGATCCCGATCCATTTCGCGATGCTTCCCAGACTTTGATTTGAAGACATGAGCAACGGTGAGCTCGCATAGAGAGCCTTCAAGCCACCTGAAGCAACATCCACATTCACAGCCAGCACGTCCGCGCTTTTGACGTCTGCATGCAATGTGCAGATCGGCAAGCTGACGCGATTTTCCTTGGCATAGACCAGAGGCAAGCACAAAGTTCTGTGCATATAGGGTGTGCGCTGAATGCGGTCGAGTGCTTCTGTCATCGCTTGATGGAAGTCGTGCTGCTGCACAGCGTCAATAGTCACGAATAACGGCGTTCCCGGACTAAGCGATTCTTCATCCGCCTCTTGCCGGATTTGCGCGAGCAATCCAGTGGGCATCGCCGACGCCGTGCGGGACGCGAGATTCACCAGCTTTTTGGCCGGGATGGGCTCGAATGGATTCGCGGGATGAATTCCCTTGGCCTGGTACTCGCGCAACTCGTCAATCGCAGTTTCTAGCCGCTCGCCAGCTAGCACCTCGGGCGCGCGAAAGATCGCCCGGTGAAGCCCCTGACATTGAATGGTTCGAGCTAAATTCAGCTTGCTTGTCTCGGGCTCGTAGAGCGGATTGCCTTTTGTCGGATACACCCGTTTGCAACCAATATCCGTTGCGCCCGGAGGCAGCAAAGCCAGGGGTTTACGCGCTGCTGCAGCAAGGATCAATTGCTGGGCGTCACTCAGATCTCTTGGCGCAACATCGAACACAATGCGGCTGGCAGCCTCTATGCCTCGTAACGTGCCATTTCCTTGAAATGTCGGCGCATATGACGCGTACAGATTGAGCAGCGCAACGTCTCCTCCTTTATGTGCGAGCGCCTTGTATAGCCGGCAGCTCGCGCCAATTTCCATCCCTTTGCGCCACATCTTTTGCGCAAGGTTGCTTTCGCGCCCCCACTCCGGCTGTTTCAATTGCCGGGCAAGTTGCATGGAAAGGGTGCTTCCCCCGCTACCGGGACTCACAATCCAGCGCCTGAAGGTGGCAATGTCCAGGCCACAGAAGTTGTGCCAGCCGCCGGAAAAGTAGTTCCGGTTTTCCATTTTCAGCAGGCCCTCCAAATAGGTCCTCGGCAGGTCCCCCTGCAGTGGAATGTAGGCATACTCTCGCGCCTGGTCGATAGTGAGTCCGCCTTGTTGGGGACCCACGCTGCCAATCAAGGTGTTATCGCGACCGTATATAGGTGACTGAGTGCGCTCGGAAATACGTTCCTCCCAGTATTGTTCCGGATGCTCGATATAGCCCTTGGTAATCGCGGTCGCTGCAATTGCCAGACTAGTGATGGACGCTCCAGCAACGGTGAACGCCAGGCGGCGGTAAGCTGGCGCGGTAACGTCGAAGCGCGGAAAGGGAATGGCTGCCAATGCGTTGCCGAATGCTCGAGCCAACCCCAGAGGCAGTGCTGCGACAACAGCGCAGGCGCCAGCTAGCGCGTCACTTGAATTCCGGAACGACCGAGAGGCACCTGAGAATTGATAATCGGTGTTACTGCTAAAGTTGAAAGCCGGAAACGGACCCATCCACAATCGATTGCTCTGTGAACGAATGGCGAGTTCCCAGCGCCGTTGCGCTCGATGTCCACTCTCTCGGAGCGCGTGATCGCCGCGAGAAAGCATCAGAGCACCTCTCGGTAGCCGACAACGTCGGTCAGGATTCCCTTGACGGGCACTTCGGTAAAGACGCCGTCGATGACGACGGATTCGCGCTTTGCCATAGGGCCTCCTCTTGGTTGTAGTTAGGTCGAATGAGACGATCCATCGTCGGCAACTTGGCAACCTCCTTGAAAAAGGGTTGCCCGCCGACTGTGGCGACGTTAGATTTCGAACTACACACAAGGGGCCGCGTCTGATGAGCGGCAATTGGCACAACCGTAGCTATGTGCTGTCTGGAACGCTCCCCGGAGGGCACGCTTAACTCAGAAGAACCAGATTCCCACGAAACATTGCGCTTGGTGGGTGCATGGCGACCAGAGGGCTATCGCCATTTTCTTTCACCATAGTGGGGCAATAAGCACTGAGATAAGATGCTGCCATGCCACAACACGCAAAGGACATGACCGTTCCGGACTCTATTGAGTCGTACGCGGCCGACGCTATGGAGCGGCAACTTCTTAGAGAACAGCTGATCGGCTACCGCAGTGTCGAGCGCTATAAGTCGCCTGCGGCCCGCTCCGAGTACGTGACCCAACGACGGGTTCAGCACCTGCTGGAAGAGGCCATCTTGTCGCTGTTGATTGAGGAGGCGCCTCAACGGGCTGGGTCGCGTGCAAGCTTCAATACCCTGCGAGACAAGCTTCGGAAGACAAAGCTCGAGCCTGTGCGAGCCGCCTTAAAACGTCTCGTGGCTGCCCGAAAGGGACAGCCGAGCACTTTTAAGCGGTTTTGGGATCTCCTTGACCTGCCCATCGCGGAAAAGGAATTGGATGACTTTGATCGCCTAGCCGAGCTGGCATTCTTCACTACTCTGCATGAGATGCTTGTGTCCGTGGTCACGGCGCAAGAAACGCAAACCGACGCGGAAGACAGCGGTCTGTCTCCGGATGGAATTGAATTGGTTGATGACGACGACCAACCGGCTGAGGAGATCGACGAAGCGGTTGAGCCTTGGCCCTGGATACCGGAACGTCAACTCTACCAACGGGTATGGCAGGCGTTCCAGTTGAACCTTGTAGCCTCTATTTCCGGTGGAGATCTTAGGCCGCCTCGGTGGCTAAAGGTCTCTGTCGACACGCGCCTCGACGACGAAAGCATCTATCGAGCTCTGGAAGAACAGATTGAGATTAGCTTTCGACGAACATTGGGAGCCCCTGCAAGAACGACAGGTCTTCGAAAAAGGAAGTCGCCGCTCGATAAGATTCGCCAAGCCCAAGTCGCTTCCGCGCCTGTAGGTGCTGCCGATGCGTCAACCATTCAATCGGCTCGCGGCTATGCAGAGATCGCGGAAGAGTTCAGTGCGGTACTTGTGCAATTGGTTGCAGAGATGACCGGCGACGAAGCCTTCCTTTGGTTCGTGCGGCACCGCCCCCCAGATGATGGACGCGGGCTTTGCAGCTGGATTCCCACCCCGGCTTTGCTTGCCAAAATCCGCGATTTGCCTCAAGTGAAGACCGTTTACTCGGTGCCGGTGAATGCCCCGCTGATCGTTCCACCGAAGTCGCGAATCTGTCGTCAGGTGGCTACTATCGGCGCAAACTAGCGTTCTATAAGTTTCACGAAAAGAACACGCGCATACACGATTTCCTGAATACCTGCCTGCTACCCGAAATGCAGCCGGCTCTAGACGTTGTCAATGCGATTCAGAATACTCCGCACCGCATTAACAGCCGGCTTTGGAATCTCGCGAAAGACCTCCTAGAGCGTGTCGAAAGTCTCAAGCGCGGTCGCCGTAAACGCCTTGAGCCCGTGTTCGAGGCACTGGATTCCTGGCTTCGCAACTCGTTCGCCCCCCGAGCATTGGCGCGTCGGGGCGATAACCCGGACGAGGGAGCGGGCGATAGGTTGGGACGTCTATTGACTCGAGGAATGGTAGAAGAACTGGCGAACCCTGATTCCTCGGGGCAGGCGACACCTTTCTACTTCGCGCACCAAGCCGATTCACGCGGCCGGCTGTACGCAGTAGCGCAATGGCTCTCGCCACAGGGTGAAGATCTCTCCCGGGCCCTATTGGAATTCGCTCGTGGCAAACCCATTGGCGAGGCGGGCATTCGTGGCCTAGCCGTACACGGAAGTCAGCAGGTCCGTGTCGAAGCAATCCGACGCGACCTCGGTATCGAGGAAGAGCGCCCCCCTACACTCGAAGAACGCATACGATGGATAGAGCAGAATCGTCAAAGCATTTTGGCATACGCCCTCGATCCGCTCAAAACGCTGGGCTGGCTCGAAGTCAAATATCCCTTCCAGTTCCTAGCATTCTGCTTTGTATGGGCCGATTTCTTGAAGTACGGGCATGGTGCGGTTAGTCATTTGCCAGTGCGTGTTGACGGCGTATGCAACGGCCTGCAACACATTGCCGCACTCACCGAGAATCCAGCCTTGGCTGCGGCAACAAACTTTTCGCCTGGTCCTCCCCAAGACATCTACCTGCAAGTAATGCGTCTCGCCGCCAGGACGCTCAGTTCTCAGCGAGATAGATCAGCCTATGCCACATTTGCGATCACACATCGACTGATTGATCGTGACCTTGCAAAGTCTGTCGTCATGATTATCCCGTACGGCGCGGGGGGCCACGGATATACGAAAGCCGTGAGAACCCGATTGCGGGACCGCATGTTTCGCGAGAAAAGAACCTTTGCCTCGCCCCTTCCACTGGGCTTTGCATTCTTAGGGGCCATCTCAGAACAGTTTCCAGGAGATCTTGAGCGTCTAAGCGACGCCGACGGTCGGCGGCAGCAACCAATTTCAGAGCATCTATCAAAACTAGCGCAAGTTATTGCCGACGCGTTCGCCGAAGCCCTGAAAGATGCTTTCCCGATAATCGAACCGTTCAAAAAGCGCTTGCGAAGCGCTGCCAGCGTGATGTGGGCCAACGGCGTTCCCTTGATCTGGCAAGCGCCGAGCGGGCTACTGCTTATGCAACGGGCCTTCAAATCGACTCACACTATCGTAGATTCCCGCATTTCGTCGGTCACATTTGGCGTGCTCGACCTTTCGGGGCGCTCCCATGCTACCAAACTGAAGCGAATCAAGTTCACAAGCACCCGCCTTTCGAATGAGGTGGACGAGGACGAACAGGCGAAAGGAATCCTACCGAACTTCATCCATTCCCTTGACAGCTCACACCTCATCAAGACGATCCAGCTCGCCACCGGCAATGGCCTTTGCGACTTCAGTGTTATCCATGACTCGTACGGAACGCATGCAGCCGATCTCCCGATCCTGGCGCGATGCATTCGCGAAGCTTTCGTTGACATGTACTCTTCACCTGTGCCATTGCTAACGCGCTTTCAGCAATGGTGCGCGGTGCTAAGCATCGCGGCTCGCGCGCCGCACATTGATGTAGAAGTGTTCGCACCACACATTCAGCTCACGGCGGCGGAAAAGGCCCTGTACAACATGACAGCCGTTTGGGCTGGCCGCGACTCCACGATGGCGCTTCAGCTTGCGCGCCAAGCAGTCTCAATTCTCGAGTCGAAGATCGTCACGACGCGCGCTGGGGAGATTAAGTCGAAGGACCAGAAGGCAATCAAGAGGCTACTGGTCTTTGCGGCAGATCAGATCAAGCTTGAATGGCCACAGGACATCAACTTGGCGCCCATTGGGCGGGTGTTTGAATCGGAGTATTTCTTTAGCTAGCAGAAGGAAAGTGGGTGATTGACTCCGCGTACTTTCTTGGCTCAGTGAGTCGCAAGATCACGCGTCGTCGCGCAACCTGTTGCAATCAACGTGATGGCGACGACAGTCAAGGTGCAAATGCTACGAGCAAACGTCTTGGCGGTGCGCTTTAGGGTAGACCGTAGCCACAAAGCATCTTTCGCGCTATGGGGCGTATCGTTTGTGATATCTAGTACGAGCAAAATCCACCGAAGCTCTTGGACAATCTGCCCCGTTAGATTGGCACGGTACTTGCGTTGGCTTGTGGGTTGATTTCCAGTAGCACCAAGAAAAGTTATGGCCTTGCTCAATCTGAACGACATTCGTTTGGCGTACCCAGCTACTGCGGGTGGGTCGGTGCGCGTGCTCAATGGTGTCTCTTTTGAGGTCGACTCATCGGAGTTCGTCGCGCTGCTTGGTCCATCGGGATGCGGGAAAAGCAGCTTGCTGCGTGTTATTGCCGGCTTGAACACGGAGTACGACGGAACATTGCAGTTCGCGGATTCGGATCTGATCGAGCGGCCGCTTGCAATTAGCATGAACTTCCAATCACCGGTGTTACTGCCGTGGCTAACCGTGGAAGAGAACGCCTTTCTCCCGTTTGAAGCCAGTTCGCAACCGTTGACCGATGAGATTAGGGCCCGGTTTGATCGACTTGTGAACTTAGTCGGATTGAATGGCTTCCGTACAGCATTGCCGCACGAGCTTTCCGGCGGCATGCAGATGCGCGTCGCACTTGTGCGATCTTTCATAACAAATCCGCGACTTCTTCTGATGGACGAACCGTTCGCATCGCTTGATGAGGTCACACGTACGCGATTGGGAATCGAGTTGAGATCTCTGGCCAAGAGTTCCGGATCACCAATCGTATTTGTTACGCATAGCATCCAGGAGGCAATATTCCTTGCGGACCGCATCGTATTGCTCAGCGCGCGGCCCGCTCGGGTCGTCGACGAAATCGTGGTCGATCTGCCGAAGAAACGTGGCGATGAAGTACTCGGATCGCCGGAATTCGTAGAACTGACCCGGGGAATCCGCCGCCGGATTGCGCATGACTAAGCGCGCAATCCTGGCGAAAGTTGTCGTCGCAGGTCAACCGCCTGATTGGATGCCCGAGAAGTTATTGCAATCCGAACCGATTCGCATGCCGTCGTTCGACGAGGCCATCGCCAGTATTTCCTCAGAGACGCGAGCGCTCATAATTGGCGTCGGCGTGCCGGTGGATTCTGTTACGCGGATGCTTCCGTCAGTTCGTACCGCATTCCCGACTTTGGCTGTGGTTGTAACAAGCAATCCGAAGGTACGCTCGAATGGGCTCACCGCCTGGGCAGACGTGGTGGTTGCCGATAGCCACGCGCTGGAGCGATTTTTTCGCCGACTCGAGCAGGAGGCTGCAAGTTTCCGCGCGATTTCCATTCCGCGGAAGATTGCCTCCTTTGCGATACCGCTGGCGGGTCTTGTCG
>Ga0163152_10007206_pt1 | contig 12244 bp, 14 predicted proteins | sample OliLakLV19MP8IB2_FD_148635 | JGI IMG/M metagenome (GOLD analysis project Ga0163152, IMG submission 148635) | Freshwater microbial mat bacterial communities from Lake Vanda, McMurdo Dry Valleys, Antarctica - Oligotrophic Lake LV.19.MP8.IB-2 | ecosystem: Environmental > Aquatic > Freshwater >... | reverse complement strand
CTCCTGTTCCTTCGCTTGCTTCTGTTCGATGGATTTCAAGACCATCTGGGGAAATTCGATTTCGGACAAGGCCACACTGTAGACATCCAAATGTCGCCCCTTGAGCGACTCAACCATCACCGCTTCGATCTTGTTGCCGATTTCGCTGCTCCGTTCAGGAAGTGTGACCATGGTGTATTGAGCGACGACCCCTCGCACCGCCGACAAGAACTGAGGCCTCACGAGTTGTGCGTACCAGTTGTGCCCCACCTCCTGAGCGAGAAAATAGATTTCTTCCCCAACCGGGCGCATCGTGATGGCCGCATGCAGCGTCACCGACAGATCGTCGGCAGTCAGCGCATCGACCTTTTCTGTAAAACTTTGATACCGGACGTCGTACTCAAACACATTGTTCCACGGCGCATGCGAATAAAACCCTTCTTTCAGCGACTCCTTCCCCAGCCCAGCCGTGAGCGGGTTCCAGCGCAGCCCTCGCTTCCCCTGGTCGACGGTCGTCCCGCAGCCGTACATCAACAACAGAACCGGAATCACCAGCACGATCGCACTAGAACGAGTTGAGGGCTTCATGGATCCTCCTCTGTATATTGTAGTGATCGGTCTTCCTGCCCCTATTATTGCCACAGCCTCCTGCCGGTCATCGGCGGCGCTGCTGTCCCGTTCGAGCAGCTTCTTCATACGCGTCAGCCCGACGTTCCAAATCCTGAGCCGCGACGGCATAGTACCGCGAGAGCTGCTGGGCTCCACTGACCCAGTCGGACTGAGGGCCGAAGAGCTGCTCATACCGGACAGCACTCTGGGCTATCGCGGCAGCCTTCTCATTGAGGACCATCGCCTCGGCTCGATAGTAACCGACTATGGCCTGCTGATCTTGTGATGGACCGAACGAAGCCGTATCAACCGTCTGAACAGGCTGAGCGCAGCCTGCAGCAGCGAGCGAACAGAGCAGGATCAGAGCACCCCTACCGACGTGGGGCAAGCGTAGATTGTTCATCGCATCCTCCCTGCGCGGTTCAGCGCATGGCGTCGATCATGGGAAAGACCGAGAGCATTCGGCGTCTCGTCGAGACAACCCAGTTCGATGGTGGAGGTATGGTCACCGTTGATTTCCCCGAGCTGCTCAGAACATTTCAACGGAGGTCTTGGCTGGCCCTGAAAAATTCGATGATCGCCTTGTTGCTTCCGGGCCATGTGGTATGCGACCCCGTGCCTTCACAATAGCGTGTGGCAACCTTGTTCTTACAGCCCTTATACGTTACACAACCATCGCCATCTTTAACAGGGGGAGTAGGATCGCAGCCGTTACAGGCCGCCCACCACTGTATCGCCTCTTTCCCGTAACCTGGAAACAACGTGTCCTCGCCGCTGTGCAGAAGCATCACGGAAAGGGGGTTCGGACATTGATAGGCTTTTAAGTCCTCACCCCTGATACCCATGGCACTGGGAGCGATCGCTGCGGGAATATGTTTGGTGCCATTGATAAACGCAATAGCCATGGCCGTCGTCCCGCCATCAGAATGGCCGGTGAGGAAAATCCGTGTGTGATCGATACACCATTTCTTTTCAATCAGTCCTGGTATTTCAGCGAGCTTTTCAATCGTGTCAGGACTCATCGCACGATGATCGGCATAGGCCACAATAAAACCAGCTGCCGTCGCTTCTTGCGTGAGATGCACAAAGTCTTCTGACTCATGTCGATTCGTTCGCGCCGGGGCATAGACCATCAGCAACGGATGGGCGATGGTTGCATTGTAGTTCGCCGGCGTTTTGACCATGTAGCGAATACCGGCTGCGGTCTGCTCGTCATTGCTGGCACCTGCATGACCGGGTGTTGTTCCTGGATCACAGCGTGGCGCATGATTTTCGGCTGCATACACAGCCTCACCAAGTAAGTTGCCAGGATGAACGGCTCCGGCATTCTTCTTCCCAGCAAACTGAAGTGCACCTGCACCGGTAAGACCAATCAGCAATAGGCCAATTGCTGCACCAACAATAGTTGTTCGGTTGAGCTGTTTCTCCCCAAAGCGCACCCACTCCGGCTTCACGATACCGATAACTAACAGGGCGACCGAAAGGACAATCATCCCGCTGAAGAACGTTGGGAACAAAGCATTCATCAGTTGTATTCGCTTCTTTCAGTACGAGAGGCTTGTGGGTCAGCAACTGTGTCAACGTCTCTTCAATAAGGAATGAAACTCTTCCGGTATGGGCATGGATCTAAACGGGTCAACATGCGCACCGCCAGTATTCCCCAATGGCACCCAGATTCTGGAGAACATCAACGCTCCGATCATCCTGGCAACTTGCCCTCGTATCTCTATGGAGTCTCGGCGTTTCCAGCCGACCTTCAGCATCCACCAGTGTGCTCTCGCATGAGTGAATGCGAACGACTGCCCTAGGATATGTGCGCGCTCTAGGTGATAGAAAGCCTTGTTCGGGTTACCGCCAGAGTAGTGCTCAGCTGCAGCATGCATCTCCTTCTCGTAGGCTTGTCTTAGCTCTGCGTGCATTCTCCTACCCCTGGCTATCATCAGACTTTGATACCGAGAAAACTTCGACTATGTTACGGCCGATACTGAATTGGAGAGGCACTCAAAACCTCGGGCTCATTCACGAACCGACTCTCGCACTACCTTAGCCATAATGAATACGTTGGAAGCACGGTTCAGGAACAACTGTTTTGGGATCATTTTGTCATGTTCGATGTCTGATGTTGTTCAGGTCGGATAAGATTCGGTTTTCCCTCTTCCCCTACAAAGACAACCAGTAATTTCAACGGGACGCCGCCTAAATTCTTTGCGTTATGCACAGTGTTCACCACCTCTAAAAACCCGGTCCCAGCCTTAAATGTCTGTCGAGCGCCATCCTCAAATTCCACCGTCATTGTCCCCTCAAGAACATGGACGTAGGTGGGGCCTGCATGCATGTGGCGACCGTTCTCCTTCCCCGGTTGGATCTCGACCAGGATCGAAGCCATTTCTGCCTTATCAGTTTTGGGATATTCAATCTTCTGGCCGCTAATCGTCGTTGACCCCTTCATCACCGCGATCACTGTTACATCTTGCTGCTCTGCGCCCACCAGGACAGCCGTCTGGATAAAGGCCATGATCAACAAGGCTGAGAAAATTGTTTTCATCGTCATACCTCCATTAGCATTTGTTTTTGAACCGGTGGGAAATACGACCAACACCCATGAAATCGGGAACAAGACATCGTGCAACGTTATCATGCCAACAGGCCAAGCGTCCCCCCCTCAGCGACAACCAGGCCAGATGACCGGCTCGGAAAACGTTCGGCTCGTTCACGACCGAAACAACACGGGCGGCCCCTACCTAGGTAGAAGGTCGCCCGTGTCTGACGCTGGGAACGCCAACTCTTTCTCTTCTAGCCACCTGGTTGGCCAACACCCCTCTTCAGCGCAGGAGTTGCCCACCGATATGACTTAGTATGGAATCACGTGCAAGCAGTCCTTGCTCTCGTTATTCCAGACCACATCGCACAGGTTGGACATGCGCGCTACGATCTGCGCCGCCACGCCGCCCGTGCCACCGAACAACCCGCACCAGCCCAGGGTCACAAACCCCCAGTGCAACGGCGCTGCAAAGAGTTCATCGACGAACCAGAACGCATGCCCCCACTCGTTGAGGCCCACGTTCGGCAAAATCATCATCGGTCCCACGATCGCTCCCACCAACGGGAACGACACCGCCTTGCTGAACTGCGGCAGGCGGGTCATCGCATACAGATAGCTCGCCACGCCGCACGTAATGTACAACGGGAAGGTGAAGTAGAAGGCAATGATATGGCTCGCGGTGAAGCTCGTATCACGGATGATCACCTGATGCCACGACGCATCCTGCTCGAGAGTGAAACTTCCCGCCCAGTACACACCGAAAATGTAAACCGCGAGCCACCCCATCCAGTAAAAATACCGCTTTAGCTCGGTCTTCGTATCCACATTGGCCACGTTGCGATCGCGCGTTTGCCATATCCACCCCAGGGTGGCGGCCGAGAAGATGATGTTGGAAATCACGTTAAACCGCCACAGCCCCATCCACACCGTCTCGAACTCCGGGGTCATCGAATCCAAGCCGTGGGAGAACCCAAAGGTCCGCTGATACACCACCTCGGCTCCGACGGCCGCCAGCATCGTAAACCAGCCGATCTTTAGTGGCCGGGAATCGTACCAGAGCGACATATCGTACCCGAGGTTGCTCTCACCGAATGTCATTGCTTTTGCCATGTTCTTAACCTCCCTTCATGTGCTTCGAACCACCTCTGTGGGTTGGTCCTGGACGTCTCTTCGAAAGATCTTGCCCGCTATTTCCACCTCCTCCTTTCTATGAGATCCACACAGGCAACCGTCAATCCATGGTGACGCACATGAGCAATTCACATTCCAGCAGAGATCTCGCATGACTTAGCCATCGATGATGCTGAAATCCATTAGGAATGAGCGATTTCGTTCGAGAGTGTGGCAGCAAACACCATGAAGCACCAAAGACGAGCTGCTGAATTATCAGCATGGTGCTGAAAAATCAGCATTTACTTGGAGCGCTCACAGGGGCTGTACGGGAAACCAGATTGCGAAGGGTGAATGATATCGAGATTCTCTACTTATTAGGCCTGAACGGTTTCCCCGCTTCATGCCAGGACCGATTGACAGGGTCGATACACGAACATATGTGCCGATGCATGACGCCCAAGATAAAGGCTTACGGCACCCGTTGATAATCAGGTTGGTGATTTTTGATGAGCACCGGGCGTATGATTGATCTACTGTGATATGATGAGGTGGCGAGAGCCTTCGTCAGCAAGACGACAGACAGACGAACATCCCTCTTAGCTGGTCGTGACAGAACCCACCACTATTCAGGAGAGGACAGATGAACACCGACCGTCACCATGAAATCGATCAGCGATCAGGCACGCTCGATGACCTCTCCTATACCTTTGAAGACCGCAAACGGGCCGAGACAATGCTTGCCGGAGAAAATCGCCTGCTCGAGATGCTCGCCACGGGATGTACACTCTCAAAATTCCTTGATGCCTTGTGCCGACTCATCGAAGAGATTGCGAGCGGAACTCTTTGTGGAATTGTACTCGTAGACCCTGTCGGTAATCGACTGCAGCACGGTGCCGCGCCCAGCCTTCCTCTGAGCTATAACGAATCGATCCATGGCAGACCCGTGAATCTTTTTTCGGGTCCCTGCGCCATGGCGGCCTCTCTCAAAGAACAAGTGATTGCCGCCGATGTCGCGTCAGACACACGATGGGATACATACGAATGGCGTGCTCTGGCCATGGCACACGGACTGCTGGCCTGTTGGTCCACGCCTATCTTGTCATCCGATGACACAGTATTGGGCGCCTTCGCGATCTACTCACGCGAACCTGGTAGCCCTAGTGCATACCATCAACACCTCATCGGACAGATCACGCATCTGGCGACGGTAGCTATTGAGCATAAGCATAGGGAGGAGAAGCTCCGCCAAGATGAACGGGAGCTGCGGCGCATCACCGATGCCATCGATCAACGCATTGCTGTCCACGGGCCGGACGGGAAAATGCTTTATGCAAATCGAGTGATGCTCGAATATAGCGGTCTGAGCATTGAAGACATCATGGCGGATGACTTTCGCGCACGGCTCATTCATCCCGATGATTTGGAGCGATCACGGGTCGAGCGCCAGCAGGGGCTCGAACGCGGAACCCCGTTTGAAATTGAGCTGCGCGCCCGCCGCAAGGACGGGCAGCACCGCTGGTTTCTAGTCCGCTATAACCCGTTCCTGGACGATGAGGGACGGATCATTCGCTGGTACTCGACGGGAACCGACATCGACGACCGCAAACGGGACGAAGAGAGAACTCAAAAAGAAAACTTGGCGTTGCGCGAAGAGATCGATCACTCTTCGATGTTCGAAGAAATCGTCGGTTCGTCGGACACCATCCGCAACATATTGACGCAAGTCGCCAAAGTGGCGCCGTCGGATTCCACGGTGCTCGTGCTGGGTGAGACCGGGACAGGCAAGGAACTGATCGCTCGGGCCATTCACAAGCGCTCGAAGCGGTCGTCCCGGGCATTTATTACCGTTAATTGCGCGGCGATCCCTGCTTCGCTCATTGCCTCTGAGCTGTTTGGGCATGAAAAAGGCGCATTCACCGGCGCGATCCAAAGGCGTCTGGGACGGTTCGAACTAGCCGATGGCGGGACGATCTTCCTTGACGAAATCGGGGACCTGCCGGTAGAGACCCAAATCGCTCTACTGAGAGTCCTCCAAGAGGGGGAAATTGAACGGGTCGGCGGCAGCCAATCGATTTCCGTTGACGTGCGCGTGCTGGCCGCCACAAATCGCGACCTGAAGGCGGCCATGGCGGGAGGCACATTTCGCCAGGATCTCTTCTACAGGCTGAATGTCTTTCCAATCCAGATCCCCTCGCTACGCGAACGGGTGGACGATATTCCGTTACTCGTCACCTACCTGATTGAACGCTATGCGAAGAAGGCCGGGAAACAAATCAAGAATATACAGAAAGAGACCTTGGAGCTGTTTCAGGCCTACGATTGGCCCGGCAACATTCGGGAACTCCAGAATGTCATCCAGCGAGCGATCGTGCTGTGCGAAAGCGAAACATTTTCCGTCGACGAGACCTGGTTGAAACGGGAAAAACACCGGCTGTCGGGGTCGGTGATTCCCCTAGGCGCCACACTTGCCGAGCATGAAAAGGACATCATTGAAGCGGCGTTGGCGGATTGTGGAGGCCAGGTCGCAGGCCCTACCGGAGCCGCTGCTAAGCTCGGACTCCCGAGGCAGACGCTTGAATCAAAAATCACGGCCCTGGGAATTAACAAACATCGGTTTAAGACTCGACAAGCTGACTACGCACGGTAAAGAGGCCGAACCTTTGTTGCGCGCCAACCGTAAATGCCAGTTTCTCGTGAATCATTCCTTCTGGGTTAGCGTGTTTTTCTGACTTTGCCCGTTCTCCGCCGCCTTCCACACAATCGGTCCGTGTAATTCACGCATCTCCGGATACTTCTGCCTCGTTTGCCGATCATTCAGCAATTGCTGAAATTTCGGCAACATTTTCTAAGCTAATCGTAAGCATGTCACAGGCTTACGATTGGTCTCTTCATTGCATTCTTTGTTGCCATCCAGGTTGCAGAGGTCACAGATGACAATAAAATTTGAAAAAGAAACCCGTCGTCTCAAGACGATGATCTGTCTAAGCGGTCGGCTGCAAGCGAAGCATCTGGAGGAATTGAAGACGCAACTGGAAGGCGCTCGGTCGCGGATTGCACTGGACCTCAACGGAGTGACCCTCGTGGATGTCGAGATCATTCGATTTCTGAACGCCTGTGAACAAAACGGTGTCCAGCTCCTCAATTGCTGGCCGTACATACGGGAGTGGATGAGCCGTGAAAAAGACAGAGAAGAATAAGGCAATGCAATTCTGATAACCGACACCGACACACACAACAAAGGAGGATTCCAATGCCAGCTACGACTCTTCAAAAAGACGATCACTCCATGAAGGGCGTCATGTTCATTATTCTTGGTGCTGTGACGGTGATGTGCCTGGCACTCGCAACTGGCCTTCTCAGACCCTAAGGCCGAATGCTAATGCCATTTCATACGCTTCGACAAGGAGGTCACACCATGAAGCACATCATGTTCATTATTCTTGCTGCCGCGACTGTGATGGGCCTGGTGCTTGCCTCCGGTTACTTCCAACCTTAGCCGTTGGAATAGCGAGTGTTGATTAACACTGAATGCGACGGGTTTGCGAATGTCCATCATGATCCGACGGATTTCTATTTCTCAGCCCTTCAGCAAGGAGCCGAAGAACGCACGACAGGTCAGAATCGTTTGCTCTTCTTACAGTCGTGACAGAGAAAGGAACTCATCGCGATGCCAGTGAATAAGAAAATCTCCGTTTCGGTCCTGTGTGCTTTTCTCACGATTGGGGCGGTCCTGTTCGTGCTCAATTTCATCACGCCCATGCAGACGCTTGAAGAGCTTCCGTATAGCGAATTCAAGACGCTCCTGGCGGCCGGCACCGTGGCGGAAATCGCGGTCACTCGTCAGTCATTGCTCGGGAAACTGAAGCCGGAAGAGGGATCCAAAGAGCTGAAGCTGTTTACGACTGTCCGAGTTGAAGATCCTGATTTAGTCAAGGAACTCAACGTACGCAACGTCAAGTTCACCGGCATGATTGAGAGTACGTTCTTGCGAGACATGATGTGGTGGGTCATTCCTGCGCTGATCTTTGGCGGGATCTGGTTTTTTGTGATTCGGCGCTTCGGTCAGGGGCTTGGACAGGGTCAAAAAGGGTTCATGACCGTGGGGCAGTCGAAGGCGAAGATCTATGCGGAGAAGGACACGAAGGTGACGTTCGCGGATGTGGCCGGCGTGGACGAGGCGAAGGAAGAACTGCGCGAGGTGATCGAGTTCCTGAAGACACCGGAAAAATTTACGCGTCTCGGAGGAAAGATTCCAAAAGGCATCTTACTCGTTGGCCCACCTGGAACCGGCAAGACACTCCTGGCCCGCGCTGTGGCCGGAGAGGCCGGGGTGACATTTTTCAGTATCAGTGGGTCCGAGTTCGTGGAGATGTTTGTGGGAGTGGGAGCAGCCCGCGTGCGGGATCTCTTCGAGCAGGCGAAGATCAAGGCGCCCTGTATTATCTTCATCGACGAACTGGATGCGTTAGGAAAAGCCCGTGGGGCGGGACCCATGGCGCATGAGGAGCGGGAGCAGACCCTGAATCAGTTGCTGGTCGAGATGGACGGCTTCGATCCCCGCATCGCCGTCATTCTGATGGCGGCGACCAATCGGCCTGAAATCCTGGACCCAGCGCTGCTGCGGGCCGGCCGGTTCGACAGGCAAATCTTGGTCGATCGCCCGGATAAGATCGGACGCCTGGCCATCTTGCGTGTCCATGCAAAGCGAGTGGCCCTGGGGTCCGATGCAGACCTTGAGGTCATCGCCGCGATGACCCCCGGGTTCTCCGGCGCTGACCTCGCGAATATCATCAATGAAGCGACGCTCTTGACGGTGCGTCGGAATAAGGAACAGGTGGGTCTCTCGGAATTGCAGGAAGCGGTGGAGCGGGTCGTGGCTGGATTGGAGAAGAAGAATCGAGTGCTCAACAAGATGGAGAGAGAACGAGTCGCCCACCATGAAGTGGGTCACGCCTTGGTGGCGTTGTCATTCCCAGGCGCAGACCCGATACAGAAAATCTCCATCATCCCCAGGGGGATTGCCGCGTTGGGCTATACCCTTCAACTCCCGACTGAGGATCGCTTTCTGATGGCCAAGACGGAGCTGGAGAACAAGATTGCCGTCCTACTCGGAGGGCGGAATGCGGAAGAATTGATCTTCGGCGAGGCCTCCACGGGCGCACAGAACGACCTGGTCAGGGCGACGGACATTGCCAAAAGCATGGTCAAATCCTACGGAATGAGCGAGAAGCTAGGGACCGTGACCCTGAATCGTGAACGCCAGCCTCTCCTCATGCAGATTCAGGCGCCTCAGGAGAAAGGCGACTACTCGGAGGAGACCGCCCGCGAGATCGACTGTGAAGTGCGTCGGATCATCGATGAGCAATACGATCGCGTGAGATGGCTCTTAGCTGAAAAGAAGCGGGCGCTCATAGAAGGAGCCACCGTCCTGCTCGAACGCGAGGTGATCAGCGGCAGTGAGCTTAAAGCCATCATGGACAATCACTGAGGTGCAGACGCACAATCCCATCAAGGAAGGAGGTCTGTGATGAGATGCGCACGCTGTGGAGGATTGATGGTGCTCGAGGAGTTTAAAGATTTTGGACTCGAATCCTGTGGCAACGGATTTTGGGGGCGGCGTTGTCTCAACTGTGGCGCGATTGTCGATCTCGTGATTGCGGCGCATCAGCTCGTCACATCACCAGCTGCAGCATCCCTCCAAGTGTTGACAACCGTGCAAGGAAGCTCCCTTCCCCTTAACCGGATCGAACAGCGGATCACCACGAGGTTCTAAACAGGAAGGGCCGGCATATGAATAGGCACATGACACGAGCAGGCACTATGGGACTCCTACTTGTTGCCGCACTGTACCCCGGCGCAGCCGCGGCACATGAAGGAGCGGATCTGGAAGTCGATCCTTGCGTGCGCTGGGTCGGTGAGAGCGCGATGCATTTCAGCTCCTACCAGCCGCAATACGAGCTCAAAGCTCAGTACTGCACGGACATTCCCAAGACAGGCGAAACCTTCTTGGTGGTGGACCTCGTGGATCCGGCATTGCGTCACGTGCCGGTGGGTCTGCGGATCGTGAAGGGGAGCGGGAGTAATGAGGCAGAAGCTCAGACGGTGGCAGACTGGCGTCCGAGTCACCATCCGACTGGAGTAGTGAGTGGCGAGACCACGCTGGAGGAGGGCCTGTATCGGGTCATCATTACGGCGGAGGGACAGAAGCCATTGCGCTACCAGTATCTCTTGCGAGTCCAGATGACCGATTATCAGAAGTTGGTGAATTCCGTAGTGGTCCCACTGCTCGGCGTGCTGCTAATGGCCTGGCTCGGGTACAAGCTCGTACGGTCGAAGTGGCTGCGGAATCGGTGGGCAGGCGTCCGTTCGTAGGAAGCCAGACGTTCCGATCCATGCCCAGATAGCTCACAATTCCAGAGGGAGGCCCCTGACAATGTCTATACAATTTCTAAAGTCTGCAGGCCTGAGCGTCATGACATCGCACACCGACAGGCCTTCGAAAAAAAAGCGCAGGATTCCCTGGTCTGTCTATTTCCTCGGCTCATCTATCTATACCGCTCTTGGAGGGTGGCTCGTCGCAGAATCGTCTCTTCTAGCGATTATTTGCCTCATCAGTGCGCCGATTGGGTTTTTCTATGCCTGGGAAGCCTGGAAAAAAGAGAACCGCGGCAAGAGGTAACGTCTCCCCCCTGTGCGACAGCGAGCCCGACTATGGCGCGATGGACACAATCCACGCTCCGCCTATGCCCGGTTGCTGACATGGGATCGCGAGAGAGCGCTAGATCGAAGCAAACGGCTAAATGGCCGACTGCTGCGATCAGACAGAGAAGTCATGGATGAAGAGGAGGTCTGATGGCATCATTGATGGATACTCTTGTCGACCGTCGGGCACACAACAATGCGGGTCTTATACCGTTCTCCGCTCCAACCTATGCGCAGGCTCGCTGTTTCTTCGGCGGCTTGGTGCGCGCCATGTATCGACTCGAGGTGGTCGGCGCCGATCGCCTCCCCGCCACCGGGCCTATGGTCATCGCACCGAATCATGACTCGCTGCTCGACGGGATCGTCCTAGGGGCGGTGATCTCGCGGGAACTGCGTTTCCTCGCGAAGGCGGAACTCTGGCGATCCCGACTGCTCGCATGGGTGCTCGACGGACTCGGCGCAATCGGGATTAAGCGTGGCGGCGACGACCAGCTCGCACTCGCTCGGATGCGGCAGGCGCTCGAGGCAGGACAAGCGGTCGCGATTTTCCCGCAAGGCGCCATCTACGGCGACCGTGTGTGGCACCGGGGTGCCGCGCGCATGGCGCTTGCGACCGGCGCGCCACTTGTGCCAGTCCGCCTCGTTGGCACGGCACAGGCCCTCTCGCGTGGCAGGATCGGATTCCCGCGGTTGCGCATCATCTTCGGAGAGCCGATCAAAGTCGAGCGGGCGCAGGAAGAACCGGTTGCGGCGACGAAGCTGACCGAGCGGTTACGCGCCGCGGTCGAATCCCTGGCCTAGGTTATCCCCTCATCTTCTGAAGCCGTCTGTTTTTCCTCAAAGGAGAACGGCCAGATTCTCGTTCACTGCGCGCATCGAACGAGCATCATCCACCTAATTGATCCTTCCAAGCTCGCTTGCTTTTCCTCTCTGGAAAGGGCACCCGTGTTGGTCTACGTGCGGCCGTCGAACGAGGCCCTTCTCAGGGCGCGCGTTCCGGGAGCACAAGACCAACGTGGGTGCCCTTCCCATCATTCTTATCGTGCGCGTTCCGCGAGCAAGGAAGACATCTGGCCGCTGCCGTTTTTTTTAACCATCACGAACAGACCGTAATGAAGACTCGCGGTAGAGCAGACGGTCCTCGCTTCTTTCACTCGGATCCTGTCTGTTCGTATCCGCTCTCGCTCATCCTCGCGCGCCGTGCCTATGATCTCTCAAGACTTTCCCTGAATGACCGATAGCACCCTCGTCCCTTCACAGGATCAATCCCACACGAGGGCTCCATGCTCCGCTGGTTAC
>Ga0163152_10007201_pt1 | contig 12248 bp, 12 predicted proteins | sample OliLakLV19MP8IB2_FD_148635 | JGI IMG/M metagenome (GOLD analysis project Ga0163152, IMG submission 148635) | Freshwater microbial mat bacterial communities from Lake Vanda, McMurdo Dry Valleys, Antarctica - Oligotrophic Lake LV.19.MP8.IB-2 | ecosystem: Environmental > Aquatic > Freshwater >... | reverse complement strand
ATTATTAATAGAGCCATTAGGATTGACTGGGAATTCATCCACAACATCGCCCACTTCATTGCAATACTGAAAAACATTTAATCCATTTTCTTGAATCTCTAATAACAAAGCAGGTGGGATTATGAACCGCCCTTCCGCATGAGCAACAGGGATCGTCAAAATATTTTCTGGTGTCAATGTTTGTGTGAATGCATTTTGTTGAAAATGATCAGAAAGACGCATGCTCACCCAAGCATTATAGTAACCCGTCCCTAATACCTTTCCCTCTTGCATGCGCTTGTTGTCTGTTAAGACCATGCCGACTTTATCATTTTCAAGACCTGGCACTAATCCTGATTCCACCAATATCTGTGCACCATTGCAAATACCTAACACGGGTTTGCCTAAACGACTTTGTTCTTTAATAAGTTGCATGATAGGATCCATCGCTGCTATCACGCCAGCACGCGAACGATCTTCATAAGAAAAACCGCCTACAATAATATAGCCGTCAACAGGCTGTAATTTTTCTTTGGGTTCATTCCATAGAAATTCAACGGGTGTCATTCCTGCGCGCTTGACAGCTAAGCAAGTTTCACGCTCACAGTTAGAACCCGGAAATTGAATGATTGCTATCGTAGGCATATCGTTAAAACCTTTTAGGGGAGTTTACAATTTTTCCCTGAGGCCATTCTCCCATGTATTTTTAGCCAATGGAATGGGCAAATCGATACAGGTTTGTAGGCGGAGCACAGCTTCATGCGTTGTTTGCCCTAGCATGAAAAAGGGAACTTGGCAGGTTGTCAGCCATTTTTTCAAATCTGACAGCTTTTCTTTGGCAACTTCTAAAACAAATCCACCGGTTTCACTGAATAATAGTTTGTCATCGGACAATTCGCTAACCAATTTTACCTGGCAACCTATTTGATTCTTAAAACTCATTTCTGCTAGCGCAACCGCCATACCACCGTCTGAAATATCATGCGCCGATAAAATCAATGTTTGCTGTATAGCATCAATAATGGCGTGAATTTCACGAGCGATATGAGTCAAATCAGGCTTTGGAATATTTTCACCTAATTTATCCCACAAATTATAATACGCACTGCCACCACACTCATCTTTTCGCTCACCTACCAATATGAGATAAGAACCCACTTGTTGAAAATGAGAAGCAACGGCTTTGCTCGCATCTGGCATGCTACCCAAGCAACTAATCATGGGGCTAGGCGGAATAGCGCCCTGTTTGGATTCGTTATACAAAGAGACATTGCCCGCAATCACGGGCAGAGCATGACTTGGAAATTCTTTTAATCCGATAGCGCCACAAGCCTCTCTGATACCACGAATAGCCTCTACCAATTCCCACATTTGCTCTGGTTTTTCAGGATTACCAAAACAGAGACAATCTGTAATCGCTTGTGGACTAGCGCCCACTGCCGCGACATTACGTGCTGACTCAACCACTGCATTGACTGCGCCCCAATAAGGATCGATTTTATTGTAGCGTGGATTATGATCCAACGACAAAGCAATGCCTACTGCTTGAATTTCTTCGGGATATTTTTCTTCGTTGAAAGGACGCATAACACCCGCATCAGCTTCGCCTGCTTCAATCTGTGTGCGACCTTGCACTTGCTTATCATAGGTTTCAAAAATAGGAGCCCTAGAGGCAATGTTTTCATGCGCCAATAATTGCAATAGAATTTTATTGTAATCTGCATGAATAACAATGGAAGGTTCAGCGAATTGTTTTTTAGGTGCCTCATAAGGACGATCATATAAAATACCTTGAGTAACATCGGTAGCGCGCGCATGAACCAAGGATTCGCCTTTTAATTTCACGGTGTAAAATCCATCTGTCCGGATTTTACCAATCACTGTAGCACCTGCACCCACAGCCATATCGGGCAATGCAAATGTTTCGTTATAATGTTTTAAAATCATATCGACTAACGACGGTGGTACAACCCACATAAAACGCTCTTGCGTTTCTGAGCATAAAACCACATAAGCAGGTAATCCCTTTAAGCTGGTAGGCACTTTTTCCAAATCAATTTCTGCACCATAACCACCGGCCTCGGCTAACTCAACGCTGGCACAAGCTACACCGCCTGCACCTAAATCTTTAAATCCTACTTTTTCAATGAGATTGGCTTCACGAAGTTTTTCGAATAAAGCATAATTGGCTTTCAGTAAATGGCGCTTTAAAAAAGCGTTGGGTTCTTGTACGGCACCTTTGTTACGGTCTTCATGTTCTGCTGCTAATTCAGTGGATGCAAAACTAGCACCTCCAAAACCGCTATTATCTGTGGCTTTCCCTACTAATATAAATTGATAATCTTCTGCGTTTTTTGGGGCATACGAGTGAATAACATGGTCTTCACGCACAATGCCTAATGTCACTACAGTAACCAAGCAATTTTCATTGTAACCAGGATCATAATAAACATCGCCTGCAATGGTAGGTACGCCAATCGGATTACCGTAACTCCCTATACCCGCTACCACACCTTGATGAATCCAACTGGTTTTTGCACGCTTAATATCACCAAACCGCAAACTATCTGCTGTTGCAATGACTTCAGCACCCATACAGCAAACGTCACGTACATTACCTCCAACACCGGTTGCGGCCCCTTCATAGGGTACAATTTGAGAAGGATGGTTATGCGATTCATGACTCATCACAATACCATAGCGTCGCCCTTGCTTATCTGTCGCAACTGATACAATGCCCGCATCTTCTTTCGCGCCCAAAATCACGTTAGGACCGTCTGTTACCATCGTTTTTAAATGCTTTCGGCTACTTTTGTAAGAGCAATGTTCTGACCCTTGAATGGACCACAAAACACACTCAGAAAGTGTGGGCGGACGTTTCAATATTGTATTTTGTATCGTTAAGGCTTCATTGACTGTTAAAACCAGATGGTGTTTTTGTAAAAGCGCATGAATAGCATCGTGTGTTAAATTTGAAAAATCGAGGACAGACATGAGAGATTTCCCTTAAAGCATTATTCAGGCGAGGATAAAATAACACGTCAGTGAGATAAAATATACTGAACCGCTTTTCCCAACTGTTCATCGCTGCATTCAAAGCATCCACCTCGAGCGGGCATGGCGCCTAGACCATCGATCGTTATTTTTAACAGGATCTCTTTACCTAATTTTCGCCTCGGTGCCCATGCTTTTTTATCACCAATAGCAGGCGCATTGACGTCAATGACCGGCTCTTTATCGTGACAAGCGGCGCAAAACTCTTTAAATATTTTCCTGCCCGCATCGGGGTCTCCCTCTAGTTGTTTGACAAAAATAGCGGGGGAATGAAAAGTCTGCATGGTTTGCACATCGGATGAAGGGAATAAATCAAAATGTTGATACCATGAAAAAGCGAATCCCAATAGGCCGCTCAACAATAGCGCGACTAAAATCAGGATTCGTTCACGCTGTTTTTTCATTTTTTAGCGACAAAATTTTCTAACAGTGAGCGTTCGCTTGTTGTTCCTACAATTTTTTTCACCACTTCACCTTTAGGATTAATAATAAAAATGGTCGGCAATGCATGAACCTCTTCCAATCCCCACGCTGAACCAGGATCGGCGGTTAAGACAGGGAAGGTTATTCGCATTTTGTGTACGGCTTTAGCCAATTGATCACCTGATAATCCATCATAATTCACCCCATAAAGCACAATGGGCATATGACGTGTATGTCGGTAAAAATCATTTAATTCTGGCACATCCTCGATACAGCTTGGACACCAATCGGCCCAATAAGCCACTACAACCCACTGACCTTTCAACTTGGTAAGTTTGACCGAGTGGCCCTGAGTATCCTGAAAAACAGGTTTACCCTGAGCGCAACTCACCATAATTAAAAGACACAACAAAAAAAAGCCTATTTTTCGCCGTTGCATCCACTGTTATCCTTTTTAAGTAGGTTGTGACAACATTAATTTATAATCCTGAACCATTTGTTCCGCTTTATGTGGGTAAGATAAATAAGCTTGTAACTGCCCATTGGGGTTAAACACAAGAATTTCGGCGCTATGATCAATCGTGTAATGATTTTTACCCTTGCCATCCGTTTGGATTTTGACGGCTACGATATTGAGCTGTTTTTCAAGCGCAGTGATTTCTTTAATGCCTGCTCTTGCCCCCAAAAAGTTAGGATTAAATGAAGTCACATAACTCTTCATTCTAGCCACTGTATCTCGATCAGGATCAACAGAGACCATTACAATTTTTGGCATTTTATCGGCCGGTAATTCGCTTTGCAACGCTTGATACATTTTATTCACTGCAGCCATGGTTGTTGGGCAAACCAATGCACAATTAGTGAATCCGAAAAACATCAATGTCCAATGGCCTTTTAAATTAGCTTTTGTAAAGGTATTACCCTGCGTATCCGCTAATGTAAAATCATTAATTTCTTTCGGTGTTGGCAAATAAATACCATCGATTTTAATCGTTTGTGCTGTCTGTGATTTATTGCCCGTTTGGAAAATCCCAAAATAGAGAACCAGTCCAACCACAACAACCATTGTGATTAAGAATAATCCCATTGTTTTATTACAACTTTTTTTCATAATGAACCCCTCTATTTAAGATAATGATCAACCAACAACAATAAAAATAAAATGCCTAAATAATAAATGGAATAACGAAATGTCTTAATGGCATCTTTGGAATCATGACTCCAATATAAACGCAGTGCATAAAACAAAAATCCAACGTTAGCCAACGTTACGCCTACAATGTAAAGTATTCCAGACATATTAATAAGATAAGGAAGCGAACTCACACAACAAAGTAATAACGTATATAAAACAATGTTCAACTTTGTATAAGCAACACTGTGTGTATGAGGCAACATAGGTACATTCGCTTTTGCATAATCATCTAATCGATAAATAGCTAATGCCCAAAAATGAGGTGGCGTCCAAACATAAATAATTAATACTAATAAAAGCGCTTCTGGACTAATCGTCCCCGTTACTGCCGTCCAACCTAGTAAAGGAGGGACAGCGCCTGCAATACCACCAATGACAATATTCTGGGGTGTGGCTTGTTTCAAATAAAGCGTATAACCTACCGCGTAACCAATCAACGATAAAAGAGTTAAGATAGCGGTCATCGCATTCACGAATAAGAGCAAAATCACGAAACCTGACGTACACAATAGACCTGCAAAGAATAAACTATTTTTGGATGAAATTCGGCCACAAGCAATAGGTCGATATTGAGTCCTACCCATTAATTTATCAATACGCTGATCAGCCACATGATTTAAGGCTGCCGCTGCTCCCGCAATAAGGGCAATACCCAAATTCCCAAAAATTAATGGAATCACCGGAATAGAATCTGAAGGCGCCAAGCACATACCTACAATTGACGTTAAAATCATTAACATGACTACACGGGGTTTGCATAATTCTAAATAATCTCGAATTAACAAACTCATAGAGAAGGTGCCTTGGCTAATTTAAAAATGAAGGTAATCATAGACAGTAATAATACCACTGCAATTAAATTATGGCTAATGGCTGTCGCCAAAGGCAATTTAAAAATGACATTCACCATTCCCACACAAAGTTGCACACAAAGAAGCCCCACAATCCCATAAAGAATCTTCATTAAACTAGGTGCGTATTTTAAAGATTTAATAGCCAATCCCAAAAAAATAAAGAAATAAATAGTTACAACCACTGCCCCTATTCGATGGGTCATCTGAATTGTCTGGCGAGCTGCTAATGATAAAACGCCGCCTTCATAATTGATATGCGTAGGCGAAATAAGAGAAAAAGCTTCTTTAAATTGCAATATCATCGCGCGATCATAAGCACACCAGGGAAAATCAGGGCAACTTAATGAAGCATAATTAGTACTCGTCCAAGCCCCTAATAAAATTTGGAAAAATAACAAAACCAATCCCAAAACAGCCCAAACCAATAAGCGGTTTTTTCGTATGCGTAGAGAAATTTCGGACACACGGTTATTCAAATAGATCAACCACAATAGGGATAAAATCAAAAATCCACCTAATAAATGCTGCGTCACTATGATAGGTAAAAGCTTCAGCGTCACTGTCCAACGCCCTAATAAAATTTGATAACTCAGCAAAAAAATCAGGCCAAAAGCCAATATGACATTACCTCGAGATCGATATTTTTTTTTAAAAACAAGGCTAATGACACCCACAATAAATAAACTTAAACAACCCACAAAATAACGATGAATCATTTCAGCCCATGCTTTATATCCTGCCAATGGCGCAGCAACCCAATGCCCATAACATCCCGGCCAATCAGGACACCCTAAACCTGCGTCAACTAAACGAGTAAATGCACCCAAAGCAATCACGCTCAGTGAAAAAAAAGCAGCACACAAGGCTAATGTTGACAATGCATTCTGCTTAACCAATTTGGGACACCTCTAAGACTCGCTTTAAATCTTTTAAAATATCCAGCGGATTAACTGTAGCAGGGTATCGCATAAACAAATAACCCATAGGGTCTACTAAATAGATCGAATCTGTTTTAAAAGAGGCATATTGTGCACGAGTAAAAATTACTTTTTGAAAATCATGCGTTTGTTTTACTGGACAAGCAGCACTTAACACCAACGTTAAATTCACCCGCTGGCTATTTTTATTCAATGCAATACGTAATTGATGCAACATAAACGTAATTTTGTCACAAGCACTATCACAACATCCCTGAGGCATGTAAACAATTTGCCATTTTTTTTGTTTTTCATCATAAAGACCTAAAGGTTGCACAGCGATTGCTGGATTGATTAATTGACCATGGTTTAATGTTTTAAACTGAAAATGTTCATGGTAACGATACAACAATCCACCCGCAATAACAGGCAATACAAAAAGAATCACTAAAAACCACAATTGTTTTTTCATTTTAATTGAACTCGCCGACAAGAAAAACAGAGATAACCAATCAACATAACGACTGCCAATCCAAACCATTGAACTGCATATCCCAAATGACGTTCGGGAACAATCGTTAAGGGATGAGCTGTTAATTGCAGGATAAACGGATAATACGCTTGATGGGTTATCCGACTTAATTCATCAATATCAACACGCTGCACAATCAGTGGTTTTGCATTCGCATCTTGACTATTTTTACCCAAAATAAAAGGGCGCTCATTCATTAATTTGATAGATCCTTGGATGGTTTGCAGCCCTTTAATAGGGGTTACAATAGGCAACAATTGATCCTGTGGTTGCGCAAACCATCCACGGTCAACTAACAGCAATTTTTGCGTCCCCTGAACTTGCAAAGGCGTCAATACTTCAAAACCAACCTGGCGATACTTAAATATATTTTGTACGTAAACAGTTAATTCATTCTGATAAATGCCTGTCACTCGAATAGGCTGAAATTGCATGTCTTGCCCTGATTCAACTAACGCTATAAAAGGCTTAGGTGCTGCCGTTAACCGACTTTGATATGCCATTAACATCGCTTGTTTGTAATGATATCGATGCACCTGCCAAGTCCCTAAAAAGCAAAATAATGCGAAAAAAGACAGGCAAAACAAAAAATAATCCATTCTAAAAGTAAATAGATAAGTGCGCCGCCAAAAAGAAAATGTTGCCATTAAAATACTCTAACTTATTGACCAAAAGTGAGGCATTATAACGTTATTTTTATCCCTTCACATCCCTAAAATCACTTCAATCTAGGGTCGTACCTGCCCATTACCCCGCACCAAGTATTTAAATGTCGTTAATTGCTCGATCCCCACCGGTCCTCGTGCGTGTAATTTGCCGGTTGCAATCCCAATTTCTGCACCCATTCCAAATTCACCACCATCTGCAAATTGGGTAGACGCATTATGCATCACAATGGCGCTATCCACTTCTTTCAAAAATCTTTCTGCAGCCACTGGATCGTCCGTAATAATAGCATCCGTATGTTGGGTGCTGTGTTTTTCAAGGTGTGCAATTGCCTCGCTAAGTGTCGGGACAATTTTAATAGCAATCACGGCTTCTAAGAATTCGGTATCAAAATCTTGTGGATTTGCTGCTTTCACACGCGGGTCAATAGTAATGACTTGTGTATCACCACGTACTTCACAGCCTGCTGCTATTAAATCTTCAATGATGTCTGGTAAATAAGAGGAAGCAATGGATTGATCGATGAGTAATGTTTCTGTCGCACCGCAAATACCTGTACGACGCATTTTAGCATTCAATATAATTTTGCGTGCTAAGGCTTTATCTGCCGCTTCATGAATATAGGTCGTGCATAACCCGGATAAGTGTTTAAACAGTGGAATACGACTCTCTGCCGTAATACGCTCAATCAGCGAAGGTCCACCGCGCGGAATAATCACATCGATGTATTGATCCATTTTCAACATTTCACTCACCGCAGCTCGATCTGTTGTTGGAATCATTTGAACGATTTCTAGCGGTAAGCCTGCTTTTTCAAGTCCTGCATGAATGGCTTTCATAATAGCGCTAGCCGAATGAAAACTTTCACTACCGCCACGCAAAATCACGGCATTACCTGATTTAAGGCAAAGACCCGCCGCATCCACTGTTACATTAGGACGTGATTCATAAATGACACCAATCACTCCAATAGGCACGCTAATACGCGTAATGACTAATCCATTAGGACGCTCGATAGTGGCTAATGCCTTTCCAACAGGATCAGGCAACTCAACAATAATTTCCAGTCCTTGAGCCATGCTTTCAATGCGTTGGGTATTTAAGGTAAGCCGATCGATTAATGATGCTGTTAAATTTTTTTGTTTGGCTAATACAAGATCTTGTTCATTGGCTTTAAGCAATTCTGACTCGTGAATTCTGATTGCTTTTGCGATAGCTTGCAATGCTATGTTTTTCGTATGATCTGTCATTAAGGCAAGTACACGCGAAGCATTGCGAGCTGCTTGACCTATTGCAATGAGGGTATCGTGAATACTCAAGTTTTTTTCCTTATTTAATTTTTATAGAGCACAAGATCATCCCGATGCATGATTTCTTCACATCCTTGGTAGCCTAAAATACTTTCAAATTCAGCGCTTTTTCGACCCATAATTTTTTTAGCTTCATGAGCAGGGTAATTCACTAAACCTTTAGCAATTTCTTGCTTGTCTGCATTAAAAACACAAATCGCATCACCTTTGTGGAATTCACCTTGTATATCGATAACACCCGCTGACAATAAGCTTTTTCCCTGCTTTAAGGCATTGACCGCACCTGCATCAATGATCATAGAGCCTGTGGGTTTAAGATGTTGTGCTATCCAATTTTTACGTGCTCGGGTCGGTGTTGTGTCGGGAATAAACCAGGTACACTGTTCCGTTTTATCAATGCGTGAGAGTGGATTTAAATGTTTTCCTGCTGCAATCACCATGCGACAACCGGACGTTAATGCAATTTTAGCAGCCGCTAATTTGGTAATCATACCACCTGAACCATATTCAGTTGCTGAATCACCCGCCATGGAAAGAATATCGGGTGTCAATGCATTCACTTCAGGAATAAGCGTCGCCGTTGAATCAGTGCGTGGATCAGCGGTATAAAGTCCTTCAATATCTGACAACAATACTAACGTATCTGCACTAATCATTTGCGCAACGCGCGCCGCCAATCGATCATTATCACCAAAACGAATTTCTGCAGTTGCCACCGTATCATTTTCATTGATAACAGGAATAACACGTAAATTTAATAATGTTTCCAGTGTATTTTTTGCATTTAAATAACGTCGGCGATTTTCACTATCATCCAATGTCAACAGAATTTGTGCCACGGTAATGCCGTGTTCTTCTAAGGCTTTTTGATAAGCATGCGCAAGACGAATTTGACCCACGGCGGCTGATGCCTGTTTTTCTTCTAATTGCAGGGGATGATTTTTTAATTTTAAATGACGCCGCCCCAGCGCAATCGCTCCCGATGAAACAATCACTGGCGACTGCCCTTGCTTCCAGCATTGCACGACATCTTCCATTAAATGACTCAACCATTCATGACGAATAGCCCCTGTTTTGTCATCCACAAGCAGCGATGATCCTATCTTAATAACCAAGCGCTTCGCTTGAGACAGCTGATGTTTCACTCTTTTATTTCCATGAAAATACGTATTTTTACCTATTGTAGACGAATATAAAACAAAGAGAAACTCTTCCAATCTTGCATGTCGCAAATGAGTCTCGTAGAATGTAATTTATGAACATAATCAAACAGGCCATCCATATTATCCAAGAGAAACAACCAGATATAGATGCCATCTATATTTTTGGAAGTCACGGCAGCCTCTATGAAACTCAGGATAGCGATTTAGATATAGCCATATTAGCTCTTGCTTCAATCGACCCTATCCAACGCTGGGAGCTTGCCCAAGACATTGCTTACATTATTCATCGTGATGTTGACTTGATTGATCTTAGAAGTGCATCTACCGTATTACGATTTGAAATCATCAGTTCTGGAAAACGCGTTTTTTGTCGTGACTCTGATTTATGTGACTCCTTTGAAACAACTGTTTACTCCGCCTATGTTCGCTTCAACGATGAACGCCGTGACCTACTGAATGATATTAAAAAACGCGGGGGACAAATATTTCATGGATAATATCTCATCAACAACATCAGTCCTAATCCAAATTATTTTTCTCCATCCATTAACGTCATTCTAGATACCAGCTGAAAACACGCTGGTATGACAAGGTTGGGGTTTATTAGACGCTGCACTGGGGAAAACTTCTGCCGCTCACAAATCAATCCGACCCTTAATAAAATGTTTTTGTTTTTTTAGGAAAGCAGTCGCGTCAAACAACGTATAGGATAAAGTAACTTCTTTGATATCTTTAGCGACTTCAGGCTCGATGAAAAAATAAACGGGCATATCTACTTTTTCATTTTTGAAAAAATATTGTTGGGTAAAACAAAAACATTCGGTTTTCTTTAAAAAGCGCGCGGCATCGGTGGGTGTAATGCTCGGGACAGCTTGCACGGTAATTTCATTGCCTGTCTGATTTTCAGCAAAAAAGTAAACTAATTTACGCTCGCCAGGGTGAATTTCGATATGTTTTTGCAAGGGGATAAATTTAAACTTAAGTGCGCCGTGTAAAGAGGTGGTGAATGTGACTTTAATGGTCCTTGAATAATCCACTTTCATATCAGGATTCACGATAACAGCAGAAACACCTGATTTACCATTTAAGCCAATTTGTTTACAGACTAAATTAAAAATGGGCACCATCAAATAACAAAACCCAAACATCAGAAAAACGCCAAACACTAATATCCGTGTTAAGCGCTTATGATCTTTAGGTTGCGTCATGAGTTAGTTAACAACCGGTGCGGTTTCAAACGTATGATAAGGTGGCGGAGAAGGTAAGGTCCACTCTAAACCTTTAGCGCCTTCCCACACTTGATCCGTTGCTTTTTCTTGGCCTTTACCAAAAACAGATTTCGCCAAAATATAAAGGAAAATCAATTGCGCCGTTCCAAAAATAAAGGCACCTACCGTACAGATTTGATTAAAATCGGTATATTGCAATGGATAATCAGGAATACGTCGTGGCATGCCTGCCAAACCTAAAAAATGCATGGGCAAAAAAGCCAGATTCATACCAATCACGGATAACCAAAAATGAAGTTGACCCAATCGTTCACTGTACATATGACCTGTCCACTTAGGCAACCAAAAATAAACGCCAGCAATGATGGTGAACAATGACCCAGACACCAACACATAGTGAAAGTGTGCAACCACAAAATAACTATCACGGTATTGATAATCGCTAGGCACTAACGCAAGCATTAATCCTGAAAAACCACCAATCGTAAACATGACTAAAAAACCCAATGCAAATAACATAGGGGTTTCAAAGGTAATAGAACCTTTAAATAACGTAGCTACCCAGTTAAATACTTTGATACCCGTTGGAACGGCAATCAACATCGTGGCGTACATAAAATAAAGCTGTGCCGCAATAGGCGCACCGGTTGTGAACATATGATGCATCCACACCACAAATCCTAAGACGGCAATAATGACGGTTGCATACACCATGAACCGATAACCGAATAGGGGCTTACGCGCAAACGTAGGTAAAATATCCGAAATAATACCAAAGCCTGGCAAAATCAAAATATACACTTCAGGATGACCAAAAAACCAAAAGACATGCTGAAATAAAATCGGATCGCCGCCACCCGCCGCATTAAAAAAACTGGTATGAAAATGACGATCCATCAACATCATGGTGACGCAACCAGCTAACA
>Ga0163152_10007199_pt1 | contig 12251 bp, 8 predicted proteins | sample OliLakLV19MP8IB2_FD_148635 | JGI IMG/M metagenome (GOLD analysis project Ga0163152, IMG submission 148635) | Freshwater microbial mat bacterial communities from Lake Vanda, McMurdo Dry Valleys, Antarctica - Oligotrophic Lake LV.19.MP8.IB-2 | ecosystem: Environmental > Aquatic > Freshwater > Lake... | reverse complement strand
CCTCGACACCCGCACCGTCGGCGTTCTGATCACGCGCGAAAACTTCCGTCAGGTGCTCAAGGAACAGGGCGTCCGCGACTGATCCTCGCGCCGCCATACCCCGCCGACCGTACCCCTCGCCCAGGTGTCACTCTGAACTTCGCTGGTCGCGTCCGCATGCCTCTCCCTTCCACTCCCGCTCTCGCGTTTGATCGCGTGTCGATGGAGTTCCCGGGCGTCAAGGCGCTGGACGAGGTGTCATTCGAGGTTCGCGCCGGCTCCGTTCACGCGTTGATGGGCGAGAACGGTGCCGGCAAATCCACCCTGCTGAAGATCCTGAGCGGCGCTTACCGCCCAACCGCCGGGAGCGTGGCCATTGCCGGCGAACCACGCGCGTTCGCCGACACCGCCGCCGCGCTCGCCGCCGGAGTCGCCGTCATTTATCAAGAGCTGCATCTCGTGCCCGAGATGAGTGTGGCCGAGAATATCTTTCTCGGTCACCTCCCCCGCCGCGCGGGTTTTGTGCAACGCGACCAGCTCTACGCCGCCGCGCGCCGGCAACTCGAACTCGTCGGCGAAGCCATCGATCCGCGCACGAAGCTCGGCCAACTCCCCCTGGCGCAGCGCCAGATGGTCGAGATCGCCAAGGCCCTGACGCGCGGCGCCCGGATCATCGCGTTCGATGAGCCGACCAGCAGCCTTTCCGATCGGGAAGTGCGCCGGCTCTTTACCATCATCCGCGACCTCAAGGCCCGGGGCTGCGCCGTTCTCTATGTTTCGCACCGCATGGAGGAAATTTTCAGCCTGGCTGATCATATCACGATTCTCCGCGACGGCCGTCATGTGCTGACCGCCGACTTGGGCACGTTGACGCGCGAGTCCGTGGTGCGTCGCATGGTCGGACGCGACCTCGCCAACATCTATAACTACGAACCGCGGCCATTTCAGGGGCCCGGACTTGCGGTCGAAAATCTGAGTGGCCCGGGCCTGGCCGAGCCATGCACGTTCAGCGCGAGCGCCGGCGAAATCCTGGGCTTCTTCGGTCTGATCGGCGCCGGCCGAACGGAATTGCTCCGCCTCATTTTCGGCGCGACGCGCAAAACGAGCGGCACCGTCAGGGTCGGTGGAAAACCCGTGACGATCGCGTCGCCCCGCGATGCCATTGCGGCGGGAGTAACGCTGTGTCCGGAAGACCGGAAGAAGGAAGGCATCGTGCCCGTCCGCTCCGTGCTGGAGAACGTAAACCTGAGCGCCCGCCGCCGGCAAGCGGTCGGCGGTATCCTGATTAACCCTACATGGGAGCAGCGCAACGCGACCGAGCGCATCGCCCAGTTGCGCGTCCGAACGCCGTCGCCGCAGCAGCTCATCCGCAATCTTTCCGGCGGCAATCAGCAAAAGGTGGTGCTCGGTCGCTGGCTCTCCGAGCCCGTTAAAGTTATTCTGTTCGACGAGCCCACCCGCGGCATCGACGTCGGGGCAAAGAGTGAAATCTACACGATCATGCAGAACCTCGCCCGCCAGGGCGTATGCGTGATCATGGTCTCAAGCGAACTGCCGGAAGTTCTCGGCATCTCCGACCGCATCGCCGTCATGCGCCAGGGCCGCATTGCCACGATCCTCAACCGCGCCGATGCGAATGAGGAAACGCTGCTGACGCTTGCGCTGCCCGTCGAGGCGACGCCCGTCTAACCGTTTCAACCGGCCTCTCCGCTTTTCCCGACGTTCCCGTTTTTCGCTCCGTTCCCGCTCCATGGCTCAACTTGAATCTCCTCCGGCCGCGCCGCGCCCACGCGCCGCGCTCGCCGATTTTTTTGATCGCGCCGGCATGTTGCTGGTCCTCGCGCTGTTGTTTCTCGGCTGCTCGCTGTTCGTCGACAATTTCCTGAGCTGGCGCAATCTGCAGGGGCTCGCCCTGGCAGTCTCCATGACCGGAATGGTCGCGTGCACCATGTTGTTCTGCCTCGCGGCGGGGGATTTCGATCTGTCGATCGGCTCCGTCGTCGCCTGCGCCGGCGTTATTGCTGCCATCGTCATCAACCAAACCGGCAGCATCGGAATCGGCGTCACCACCGCCATTACGTTCGGGATCGTCGTCGGACTCGTGAACGGCTTCGTCGTCGCGAAGCTGCGGATCAACGCTCTCATCACCACCCTCGCCACGATGCAAATCGTGCGCGGGCTCGGCTATATTGTGTCGGACGGACGCGCCGTCGGCATCACGCAGGAAAAATTCTTCGCGTTGGGCAGCTCGTCCTTTTTGCAGATTCCCACTCCGGTGTGGATCACTCTCGGCTGCTTCGCGCTCTTTGGGCTGATTCTGAATCGCACGGTTTTTGGCCGTGACACGCTTGCCGTCGGCGGCAACGCCGAAGCCGCGCACCTCGCCGGCATTGCGGTCGACCGCGTGAAGATCGCGATCTTCGCGGCGCAAGGCGGCATGGCGGCCTTCGCCGGCGTGGTGCTCGCGTCCCGCATGACGAGCGGACAACCCACAACCTCACTCGGCTTCGAGCTGGAAGTCATTTCCGCCTGCGTGCTGGGCGGAGTCTCGCTCACCGGTGGCGTCGGCAGCATGGCGTTCGTCATCGCCGGCGTGCTCATCATGGGAATCGTTCAAAACGCGATGAACTTGCGTAACATCGAGCCCTTCTACCAATACGTCGCCCGCGGTGGAATCCTGCTCGGCGCTGTCCTGTTCGACCGCTGGAAGCGCCGCCAACACGGCGCCGCCTAATTGTTTCCCGGGACCAGCCGCAACGTTATCCTAGATTCCCAGAAGAGGTCGTCACTGATGAGCATTGATAATCACCCATCAAACATATCCAGATCGGTGAGATAGCATTTCAAACTCACTTGCCGGGTGAACCACATCCCTCGTTCAACTGTGCTTGCATCAGTGGTCATCAGTGAAAATCAGTGGTTCAACTGCATGGGGATTAATCGTGGCCAGCGATCACCGGTAAGGTCGTGCCTTCGTTCCACTGCCCTTCCATCATCAGCGCGGTCGCGTGTTGCGGCAGCCCGCGTTCATGGCGCTCGACGAGGCTGATGAGCGTATCGATCGCGAGCGCCCCGATCAATGCTCCGTTCTGATAAATGCCGCTCACGGGATCGCCTGGCTGCGGACAAGCCAGCAAAGCGAGCCCCACATCCTTCGGTATCTTCCACCCCGCCCGGCGCAGCGGCCCGGTCAATACATCCGCGCCCGGCGTAATGATCGCGTCCGGTTGCTCGCGCTCCAACCAAGCCTTGATTCGCGGCACATCATCCCAGGCGTCCACATACAACGGAGCTGCGAGCTTGAGATGGGGCAGCATCTCGCCCCCGACAAAATAGCCGCCTTCCCAACGTCCCTGAAACCGCATTTGATGCGCGCGATGCAAAACCAGACCCGGCCGCCGGTAACCCCGCCGGTGACACTCACGCAGCACGTGCAGGCACGACGCATAGTGATCGTTGCACACCGTCGTAATCGCCAGCGAAGGCAGCGGGACACTCAGGCAAACCGCCGCGAAGTGCTCCCAATTAAACCTGGGCGATTCATCGCCGACACCCAGCGGGCTGATGAGCATGCCTTGAATCCCGCGCGCGTGCAGCATCTCGGAAAACCTCTGGTTGGACATACCGTCGCGGTATAACCAAAATTCCTGCGCCCGGTAGCCCCGCAGCGTCGCCCGCTCAATGGCCCCGATCCGCATCTGCCGAATCGTGGGCGCTGGATTCTTGCTCCACCCATCGGCGCTTCGCATCGCGCACACCAACGCCAACACGGGCTTCCCCTTCAGCTCCTTGCCTTGGCGCCGCATCCGCATGAGCGTCGAGATGTAGGGATTGGGTTGATACCCCAGCTGCCGCGAAATCGCCTGGATCCGCTCCCGGGTTGCGAGGGAGATGCGCGGGTTGTTGGCCAGACTCATGGACACGGTCGCCTGCGTCACGCCCGCTTGCTCCGCAATTGCCTTCATCGTAACGCCCATGGTCATTGCTTAAGGATGAAAGCATCAGTAGGCTTTTACCCGCTGGCGCAAACGCAAAACTTTACCGTCACGCCAGGCGTCCACCCCTTTTCGTCGACGCCTCATTTCCCCTCAAGCCCCGCTACTCCCTCCTTTGACCCACATGAACCCAACCTCCACTCGACCTGTCCGACTGGCCCTGCGCGCCCTTCTGCTCGTCGGTCTCGCCGCTAGCGCCCATGCTCAAACGGCGCCCGCGGCCAGTACCGCCACCGCTCCCCGGAGCAATGAAGTCGTCACCCTGTCCGAATTCAATGTCAGCGCCGAGCCCGACCGCGGCTATATTGCTTCCGAAACGCTGACCGGCACCCGCGTCCGGACGCCCATCATCGACCTCCCGTACACGGTCAATGTTCTCACGAGCGAATTCTTTGAGGACTTCGGTATCTATGAATTCTCCGACAATCTCGTCCACATCGGTAGCTTCACTGGCCTCGATATCGGCGGCGGCTTTGTGCTGCGCGGTTTCAGCTCCAGCTACCAATTACGCGATGGTTTCTTTCGTCTCGGTCGCTACGGCTCGAGCAACATCGATCGGATGGAAATCATCAAGGGTTCCAACGCCGCGATCTACGGCCGCACGTCTCCCGGCGGCATGGTCAACATGATCTCGAAGCAACCCAAGTCGCGCCCGAATCATAAAATCACCTTCAACTATGGCGACTACGGCACCGAGCGCATCACGGCCGAATCCACGGCCCCCATCGCCAACACCCGGTGGGGCAAAACCGCCTACGTCGCGACGGCCAGCCATTATCAACGTGACTTCAATCAGGAATACGCGCGCAACCGGAATCACGAATACTATCTCGGTCTGACTCACACGTTCCCGGACAAATCCAATCTGTTCGTTTCGGGCGAATTCTTCCTGCAGCAACGCATGTCGCCGCTGAACGCCTCTCCCCTGATCATCGATCAGAAGGGCACGGCCACGAACACCGACGACGAAGCCGTGGGTTACAACTGGAATCTCGGCCGGGTAAATCCGTACGGCCCCAACAGCGAACTGAATCGCGGCTACTCCGGCGTGACTGCATTCTACGACAAACGCATCAATGAGGTCTTCAGCGTCCGCGCCGCGGGCAACTACTACGGCGCCCGCCGCTGGGACTATAATCAGAATACCGGCTGGGGTGCGATCAACATCAACCCCGCCAACCCAGCCACGCCGGTGACGTCCGCCCGCGGCGCGACCCCGAGCAAGGGCCAGATCATCGAAGATGGCGGCGGCGTCCAAGCCGATTTGCTCGCCCACTATTTCCTAAACAACCGCGCGATCGAGAACCGCACGTTGCTCACGCTCGATATTAACGACTACTATCGCTGGGATCCGAGCCGGAGCTTCGCGGCCGCCGGCGACCCGGATCTCGTCGCATGGAATGCAGTCCGCACCGTGCCGCTCAATGCCGACCTGCGTCCGATCGGGCCGATCTCGTATTTCCCGAAATGGCTGGTACACGGCAAGGAAGTCTCTACCCGCATCCGCAAGATGCGCTCGACGGTGACGGGCGGTCTCATCCGCCATCAATCGGCGTTCCTCAAGGGCGACCTGCTCACGTATGCAGGCGCCCGATACGACTCGGTGCGGTTCCGTCATCGCGACTTCACGACTCCGCCCGCCGGGTTTGCTCCTGGCCAGCTGCTCGATCGCACCTTGTCGGAGCTAAAGCCCAACCTCGGGGTTAACTACAAACTCACGCCCAGTCTCCGCATCTTCGCCAATTACAGCGAGAGCTACTTCGTGCCGCAAGCCGACGCCCCGGCCACGGTCGCGGATCCCGGGTACAAGTCGGAAACCGCGGAAGGGTTCGATTACGGTTTCAAAGGCGGATTCCTGAACGATCGGCTGAATTTCACGGTCAGCGGCTTCTACGCCACGCGTAACAACGTGAGCGTCACCGAAGTCGAGGAAGAGCCCATCGGCTCCGGTAACTATGTCACCCGCGCCCGCCGGGACGGCAATCAGTTGGTCCGCGGCTACGAACTCGACGTCAACTGGCGCGCCACCGAGGAACTCTCGTTCGGCGGCAGCTGGGGCAATGTGTATTCCATTTACACGGACTTCGGCAGCGCCTTCCCGCTTTCCGTGGGTCGCCGCGTCAACGGCGTCGCTCCCAAGAACGGAAGCGTCTACGGTCGTTACACCGCCGGCCGCGGCCCGCTGCACGGTTTCTCCGCCAACCTCAGCGTCGCCCATGTCGGCGCCACGCCCTCGGAAAGCCCGAATGCCGGTGACACGTACACCACCAACGCGGCCGGCCAGCGTATCCTAAGTCGCACGACGTATCAATGGCGCCTGCGCACAGCGGCGTACACCCTCGTGAGCGCCGGCATCCGCTATCGTTTGCCTGGCAATTCCCGCACCAGCCACACGCTGGGCTTGAATGTGAACAACGTGCTCGACGAACAGTACGAGCGCGCGAACCGCCTGCTCGGCGAAGATCGGGCGTTCTACTTCACGTACACGCTGAACTTCGCTGGCGCGGGGCGCTGAGCCTCAGGTTAGTTGTCCCTTATAGCCGCCCGTCATGCGCGGGCGGCTTTTTTGCGCCCTCGGCGGAACTAGCCGAACGTGGGAGCGCGGCCGCCCTCCGCCGGGCGATGACCTCCCCGCTTCTTCACTTGCGCCGACTACTGCCCCGCGCCCGGAAAATTATTTCCCGCTCTCTTCACTGCACGAGGCTGCGGCGAAGGCCCCCGTTTCGCCTGGGTCCACCTCCGCGCCTCCGTCCACAATGCCAGCTCGGCCTGATTGAGCGCTTCGTTAATCGCCACGCCAGCTTCCGCCCCTTCAGCTGCGGCCATGATCGCCAGGTGAAGACCACTGCGCACGTTGCCCGCGACAAACAAACCCGGCACCTTGGTTGCGGCATGATCATCACACGCAACGCCACCGGAGGCTACGAACGAGCATCCTAAGTTTTGCGGTAATTCGGATTTCTGCGGGCAATCGGACACGAAGAAAAGCGCGCGAACGGAAAGCGTTTCACCGGCTTTGAACCGAATCGCCGTAAGAAATCCGTCCGTTCCTGACTTCAGCTCCACGATCTCGTCTGGCCGTACCACTATCCGGTGGGCGCGCAATTGATCCAACAATCTGCCGGAAATCTGCGCCGACCCGTCGCTGCACAGGGTCACCTGATGGCTCCACGTCAACAGGACCAGCGCCATCTCGGCCGCCGCATCGCCGCGTCCATACGCCACGAGCGGCTGATCCCGGTGCTCCCAACCATCGCAAATGGGGCAATGATAAACCCCTCGTCCATACAGTTCGAGAAACCCCGGACGTTGGGGCAAGAGGTCGTCCCGACCGGTGGCGAGCAGGAGCATCCTCGTCTCGACCGTATCCTCCTCTGTCGTTCGCAGACGAAACCCCGGGTGGCATCGTTCCGCGCGCGTGATTCGCACATCCCGAAGTACCACTGTCTCGTAAGGGGCGAGTTCAGCCCGTCCGAGTTCGCGCAGCTTCATCGGGTGAATTCCATCGCGGGACAAATAGCCGTGCAGCCCCCGGGAGGGCGCATTGCGAGGCTCCCCCGAGTCAAAAACCACGACGTCCCTCCGACATCGCCCGAGGATGAGTGCAGCATTAAGCCCCGCCGGGCCACCCCCAATGATGACCACATCGTGCGGCTTCGGCGTGTTTTCAATCACGGACCAAAACGACACCGAGCGCTTCAAAGAGTTCGCCGGGCTCGACCGAATCTCCTCCATCGAGGTCGGCCCGAGGCGACCGATGCGCTTCCCGTTGGCTCCCCTCCGCCCGGCCCGCTCCCGGTTTTACGCGTTCCTGCCGCGTTACGTTGCACCCCCGTTCGGCGCGGCCGTCACTGCTGGAACACGGTGGCCGCGCTGACCACCAGACCAGGAAAAAGCGGGGTCGCGAACGTTTCGTCACTGTCCACGATGCGCACGGGTTTCGCGGCGTCAGTACTGAAGTCGTAGCGGTGAATTTGCTCCAACACCGGATCGACGAGCCACAGTTCTTTAACCCCGTGCCGGGCGTAGATCGCGCGCTTGCGCTTCTTGTCGAGCTGCGCGCTGCCCGGTGAAACAATCTCAACGACCAAATCCGGTGCCCCATGGACCCCGTCGGCCTGGGCTAGCCGGCGATTGGCGACGGCGAGAAAAAAAACGTCGGGTTGAAACACGTCGTCATCCGACAGAAAAACATCCACCGGTGCAAAGTAGGTCTCGCCGACGGGCTCGCGCTGAAGGTAATTGTCGATCAGGCGGAACAAGTTCTTGGCGATGACTTGATGGCGGAAGTTTGGCGCCGGCGACATGATCAGTTCCCCCTCGACAAGTTGATAGTAGGGCGGCCCCTCCGGCATCGACCGGTAGTCGGCCACCGAAAAACGTTCGACCGTGACGTTGCTCATCAGGGGAAGCTCATGCACCAACGCGTTCTTGTCAAAGCCGGCCTGCGGCGTGGACTTGGATCGAGACGGTGGTGGGTAATCCCGTCAACCGACCGTTCGCCCTGGATCCGGTTGCCCCCGGCCGCAACGAGCGGCTGATCCTTCGAGTCGGCCGACCGACTTGTCGCCACTACGTCTACATCAGCCCCAGATCCTTAGCCACGCCAGCCCACACTTCAGCCCGATTTTGCGGCAAGAAGAAGTGATCGCCCGGATATCGTCTGAGGACAAAATCGCCGGACGTGTAGGCGTTCCACGCCCGCAGCTCAGCCTCGGTCGCCCAAGGATCATTCACGCCGCCCAGAGCGGAAATCGCAATCGGCAAACGGGGCGCCGGCTGCCACGTATAGGTTTCCACCAGCGTAAGGTCCGCCCGCAGAATCGGTCGGATTACCTCGGCAATGTCGGGGTTGTCCTGCAACTCGGCCGGGATTCCTCCGAAATGGCGCGCCACCGCGGGGATCAGCTCTGCATCCGCCACCGCCCGCAAGTGCGGCGCACGGTACGGCAGAGCCGGCGCTTGATGCCCCGAGACAAACAAGCGCACCGGCTGAAAGCCCGCCGACTGACGCGCCAGTTCAGCCGCGACTTCATACGCCAACACCGCTCCCATGCTGTGCCCGAACAAGGCTACAGGTCCGGCGCCCGCGATCTCCTCCCAGTGGTAGACAATCGCTCGCACCAACAAAGCCGCGTCCGATATGCACGCCTCACCGAACCGCGTTTCCCGGCCCGGATATTGCACCGCCCGCATCTCAATACCGAAGTCCGCCAACCCCGCGCCCCACGAGAAAAAACTCGAGGCACCGCCACCCGCGTGAGGAAAACCGATCAAGCGCAACCGGGCCACCGGTTGCGGTCGTGGAATCATCAGCCAACGGGAGGGGCGCAAAGGACTGGGTTTCAACGGAGCGCACGAAACCCTCACCTGCGGTTCTGGCAAGTTCGATTCCCACTCCCGCCCGACGCAGCGGCAGTGACGACTGCCGCCCCGACCGTCTTACTTAACCTGATACGCGACGACGGTGTCACCGAAGAAAGTCGGCACATAGACAATCCGGCTCTTCGCATCATATCCGATATCGGCCGAATTCACCTTCGCGGCCCGGGTATCCAGAAGAAGGGTCTTTTCGCCGCCCTTGACGTGATACACCGCGCCCGCCCAACAGGAGACAATAAACTCATCCCCCTTGACGTGCTCGATCCCGTCCGTGCTCGCATCCAAGCCGTCGACGACCTTCGTGACACTCTTGTCCTTGGCAACTTTCAACAACGTACCGCTATCGAGAATATAGAGATGATCGCCGTGCGCCAGCACGCCATTGGGGCGCTTGAGTCCCGTCTCAAAGTAGACCGCCGGCTTGTCATTCGTCAGTGCATAGATCTTCGCGCCTTGCATGTCGGAGATATAAACGACGCCATCTTTGCCGATACTCACATCATTGAGCCGTTGCGAACCAGCTATGGGAATCATCTGCGCGATCGCGCCCTTCGTAACATCAATCACCGCGACGCGGTCGATATCAGCCACATAGAGTTTACCTTTATATAGCCCCATCCCCTTGGGCGCCTCGAGACCTTTGACCCACTCGGCGGCGATGACCTTGCCGTCCAATCCGACTTTACCAATGGACCCTTTACCGTCCTTGGTCCACGGCTCCTTGCCATCGATATTCGCCACGTAAAGGACCTTGCCCGCCGCGTCGTGCAGCACGGACTCGGGAGTTTTGAGCGTCTTCTCGGTTTCCCACAGTTTGACCAGCGTGGGTGACTGGGCGAAGACGGACGTTGCTGCCGCGAGGGCCGCCGAAATGAGAAGGAGGTTTTTCATAAGAGTTCGGGTGAAAGGATGAGACCAAAGTGTTGCCCGGCCTGATCGCCGGCGTCGAGCGATGTTTCATATTACCTCCCGTTTCCCGCTTGGGACCGTCGCAGCGCGCAACGGCAGCCCGACCCTGCCAAAGCGTCTCATCTGATGTCTACCTGGGACCGCGGCTGCCCTCGGCCGCACTCCGGAATGCGGCCGAGGGCGGCCGCGGTCCCAGTCGATCACAATCCAGGCAAATCATCTGTCTCGGCTGGCTCGCTCCGGGGTGGGCGCATGCACCTGTTTACGGCACTTCGTAAACTTCCAGGATGGCGGTGCCGCCCGGCGTATCAACGGTCGCAGTTACCTGTGCCGTGTAGCTGCCCGGCGCTAACGTCAGAACCAGCATCGCGTCTTTACTCATGCCATTGCCAACCGGGAAGGCCCCCACCCTGCTGATCGTTTGAGCAAGGGCGCTGGTCCCCCCCCAATCCTCGTTAGTGGCAATCGTAACTGCCGGGCTGATACCGGTCCTGCTCACGATCAGTTGGGGGTCGGGCATCGCGTCAGGAATATTAAACGGTGCCAACCCCAGCGCGGGACCGATGGCCCGGATCAGCACCGTCTTGCTGACCGATCCGTCAATGACAAATCCCACGGTAAGCGTCGCCCCTCGCGAAATGTGCTTCAACACCGAGAGATTAATCAGTCGCGGTGTCGTCGCAGAAAAAAGAGCTGAAGGCGTCGCATCATAGAGCTCGGCGATCACGGTGCCCGCCCCGGCGTCATTATCTCTCACCTGAACCACCCAGTTGGTGGCTGCGATCGTGGGCTGAAATAGCGCGGCGTCTTTCGTTGTGGCATTCGCGTAAGGAAATGCTCCCACGCTCGCAAAAACCGAGGTGAGCGTGGGTTCGCCGGCCCAGTCATTGTTGGTTGCGACCGTAACGCCGGTCGACTGATGGATAAGCGCTAATTTCGGATCCGGTAACACGCCGACGAGACCCAATTGCGTCAGCGCCGGGCCGGCCGCACGGACCAACATCGCAGTACTCCCGCTCGTACCCGCACCGCCGATGACCGCACCCATGGTCATGGTTTCTCCCGCGAGCAGCGGAGAAAGGACTGAGACGTTAATGAGCCGGGCGGGCTTCGGTGCGACGGGAAAGCTCGGCGGTTTCACGTTTCCAGGCGAGATCCGCGGGTCCGTTCCAGCGAGATACTCCCCCAAGTTGCTACGGCCGTCGCCGTCGGGATCGGCGGCAGCATCCGCCGGGTTATTCGGGTCGAGGCCATGTTCAATCTCCCACGCGTCGGGCATGCCGTCACCATCGCGGTCGTATCCCAGTTGGCTGTTCACTGATCCCGGAGACGGCAGCATCGTGATGATGCTATTCGCGGCGCTCGAGATCCGGCCCTGCGACAAATCGGTACGCTGCGGTCCGTAGCTGACATAATCGACGAGGGCGCGCGCGGGAGAGATGAAACCGATTTCACCCTGCAAGGGCGAGAGGCGGAAATCCAAATACTCCGGTCCTTGCGCCGTTTCACTTTCCGTTTTGAACGTCAGGAAACCGCCGGCCGGAATGAAGGTGAGGGCCCGAATCTTCGTGCGCGTCGGCCAGCCGACGGGATTGTCCGTGAGAAAATACCCGCCGACATCGACCGGCAGCGACGCGGAATTGTGGAGTTCGATAAAACCATTGCCCAAGGGAGCGGCAACGTGGGCGAGCCATTCGTTGATCTTCACGGCAGTCGCTGGCGACTGCGCCACGACATCGTTCGCCGTACCGAACGTAGGCCGGCAAAGGGCCCATGAGCCGTCCAGGCTTCGACCAATCGAGTAATCCGCCAGCTGCTGCCCCCACCTCACGCTATCCGCAATTCCGCCCCCCGCCGCGGCACTGCGCGTCAACGTGAGGTCGTCACCACTTGCCCCCAACCCGAATCCAGTTTTCGGAGGCGGCACGGACGCACTGCTGCTCGCGTAGATCACAAGATAAGCGCCCGGCGCGAGGGTCGTGCCAC
>Ga0163152_10007198_pt1 | contig 12251 bp, 15 predicted proteins | sample OliLakLV19MP8IB2_FD_148635 | JGI IMG/M metagenome (GOLD analysis project Ga0163152, IMG submission 148635) | Freshwater microbial mat bacterial communities from Lake Vanda, McMurdo Dry Valleys, Antarctica - Oligotrophic Lake LV.19.MP8.IB-2 | ecosystem: Environmental > Aquatic > Freshwater >... | reverse complement strand
CGCTTTGGTGACCAGGTCACCCAGGCCAGCAGCCGCTCCGGGGGGTTGCGGTTCCTCGCGCCGCCTTGCTTCCATTGTCCAGCTTGCTCCAACCGTCCCCGGCCGCTAATTTCTGTCGCATGGCCGATGATTCCATTCGCATTGAATACAACCAGGAGTTGAGACCACTGGAAGAACTGCTCGAAGGCGTCGAGCGGGCGGGAGATTTCTTCGTGAACGGCACGGTGGAAATTCCCCTGCCGAAGGTGGAAATTGCTGGCGTGGGCGTGTTGTCGTTTCCGGTGCCGGACGCGCAAACCCAGCAACTCATCCAACAGGCCACACGCGCCCCATACGGACGCGGTGAGGATACGATTCTCGATGAGTCGGTGCGCAAGGTGTGGCAGTTGACGCCGGAGAAGGTGCGCATCGGCGGCAAATCCTGGGCGTCGAATTTCGACGGGCTCCTCAAGCAGGTCATTGCCGGACTTGGCTGCGAAGGCATGAACGTCAGTGCCGAGCTTTACAAATTACTGGTTTATGACACGGGCGGTTTTTTCAAGGCGCATCGCGACACGGAAAAGACCGGCGGCATGTTCGGCACGCTGGTGCTGGTGCTGCCTGCGGCGCATCGCGGCGGGGAGTTGGTGGTCCGCCATGCGGGGCGCGAGATGACAGTGGAGCTGAGCAGTGCGGAGATTTCCGAATTGGTCTTCGCGGCGTTTTACGCGGACTGCGAACACGAAGTGCGGCCCATCACGGAAGGCAACCGCGTTTGCCTGGTTTACAATTTGATCCAATCGCGTGGCGCAAAGGGCAAAGGCCAATCGCTCGAAGCGCCCGATTACGAAAAGCAAATCGCGGCGGCGGCGAAGGTGCTCAACGAATATTTCAAACCTGTCGCGCAGACTTCCAAGTCTGCTGTAGTGGCACGGGCGTCTCGCCCGTGCGATCCTGACGAAACACCACACGGGCGAGACGCCCGTGCCACTAAAATCGCGTGGCTGCTCGAACATCAATACAGCCCGGAAGGCTTGTCGTTTGCCGGGTTGAAGTCGGCGGACGCGGCGCGCGTGAAAGTGCTGGCGCAGGCGGCGGAACGCGCGGGCTGCGCGACGCACTTGGGCATTGTTCACATCGAGGAATCGGGCGCAGCGCAGGAAAATTACGACTTCCAGCCACGCGGACGGGGATGGTATCGCAATCACGATGAGGAGGAGGAAACCGAAGACGCGAGCAGCGATGAATTCGAGGTGATTGAAGTCAGTGATTGGCGGCATTACATCGCGCAATGGCGCGACCAGCAGGATCAGCCGGTGGAGTTTGGTGAGATCCCGCTTGAACCGGGGGAACTACTGCCCGAAGGCTCGCTGGATGACGAGAAGCCTGACGAGCAACGGTTGATGGAAGCCAGCGGCAACGAGGGGGCGAGTTTCGAGCGTTCGTATCATCGCGCGGCGCTGGTGATCTGGCGGCGGGAGCGTTACGCGGAGGTGCTGTTGCAAGCCGGGATTGATTCGGCTCTGCCGTATTTGCGGGAATGCATTGAAGCCTGCGAACCGCCGGACGCACCGGCCTCCGCGCGGAAAGCCGCCGTGACGCTGGCGCGACGATTGGTGGACGCGTGGGCAAACACACCGGAGTATGCGGGCTATCGCCAGCCCGCGCGCCCTGAAAAGCGCGACGAAATGCTGGAATTGCTCCAGCGACTCGGCGACGCGAAATTGATGGATGAGTTCGTTTCAAAAGTTGTAACGCGGGATTACGACGGGAGCGACAATGCGGCGTTGGTTGGCAGCACCATTCTTCTCGGTGCAAAACAAATCGGACGAATTTGCGAGACCCTGGTCAGAACGCACATGACCCATTTGCATGGGCACTGCGTTGATCTGCTTCACGAATTGACGTTCAAGACAAAGTTGGCGGCGGACAAAACGGGGCAGGCGGCATTGCGGCAGATCGCGGAGGCGGCCATCAGCAAGCTGGATGAAGTCGGAAAAAATGGATCTGAAAACGAATGGATGGACTGGCGCGTGACGAAGAAGGCGCGCCCGGTGGACGCGGCGCTCGTCGCCAACCTGCTCGACGTGTTGGGCGAACTGGGCGCAGCCGATTTGCGCGAGGCGGCGGTGGCGAAGTTGGCCGCGCGGCCGGGCGTGTTTGATCCCGTGACGATTCTCGTCCCTGCGCTGGGACTAATTTGCGAACGGGATGATGCCGTGGCGCGGCTGTGGGAACACAGCGCGCAGTTTCTGCTAAAGCGCAGCGGGCGTCCGCCGGAAGCGCCGCAGGACTGGCGGCAGGACGTGAAGCTGTCCTGCTCGTGCGCCGACTGCCGCGAGTTGCAGAATTTCACCCTTGATCCGGTGGAGCAGACGCATCGTTTCCGCGTGCGGCAGGATCGCCGCCAGCATTTGCACCAGCAGATCGAAAAGCACAGCCTCGACATGACGCACGTCACGGATCGGAAAGGCTCGCCGCAAACGCTGGTCTGCACCAAGGACCGGCGCAGCTATCAGCGACGCTGCCAAGAATACCGCCTGGACATCGAGGCGGTCGGGAAGCTGGCGGATTTGGCGGGCCAGTCAAAGATCGGAAACGCGGACGCGTTGAAACAGATCGACGCCGCCCGCGCATCGGCAGAGGAGTGGTCGCCCGGCTGATCAACCTATGGACACCATGAAGAGTAAGAAGAAGGAGTTGTCCCCAAAACAACGCGAAGAACTGCTGAGAGCGTTGAAAGCCCGTTTTGAGAAAAACATGAACCGCCATAGAGGTCTGGATTGGGCCAAGGTCCAGGCAAGGCTGGAAGCCAATCCTGAAAAACTTTGGTCGCTCGACGAAATGGAAAGAACCGGCGGTGAACCGGATGTGGTCGGACAGGACAAAAAGACGGGCGAAATCATCTTTTTTGATTGTTCTGCGGAAAGTCCAAAAGGCCGCACCAGTTTTTGTTACGACCGTGAGGCGCTGGATTCCAGGAAAGAGCATAAACCGAAAAATTGCGTTTTGGATTTGGCAGTGGCCATGGGCATTGAACTTTTGACGGAAGAACAATATTTCGAGTTGCAGAAACTCGGAGAGTTCGATACGAAGATGTCGAGCTGGGTGAAGACGCTTGCCGACATCCGAGAACTCGGCGGCGCGCTGTATTGTGATCGCCGCTACGGCCGCGTCTTCGTGGGTCACAACGGTGCGCAGTCTTATTATGCCGCCAGGGGCTTCCGTGGTTCGCTCAGGGTCTAAATTTTGCGGAGCGTTTCGCGACCTCTTGGAAATCCATTCAATGAATTTACGGATTGCGGACAAGGTGGCACGTCCAATCCCTCACTTCCGCTCATTCAGCCCCGGCAACGCGTTCACTATCTTCATCGTCTCCAGGCTCACGCGCACGACGCGCTTGAGGAGGTCGAGGATGTAGCGGGGTTGCTGGTGCTCGCGCGCCCAATCGTTCGGGTCGTTGCGGATGCCGCTGTCTTTGTCCACGGTCACCTGATAGCGCTCCATGATCCATTCGAGGGCGGGCTTGCCGTTCACCACGTAATCGTAGGCTTCGCGCGGGATGCTGGTCAGCGTGATCTGCGCGTTGTAATGGATCGTGGTCTTGTCCACCTGCCGGTCCTTCCGGTCAAAGGTCATTTTCTGCACGAGGAAATCTTCCGCCGAAGGGAGCGCCGAGCATTGCTCGGCCTTGGCGTGGGAAGCGGCACTTGCCGAGCATTGCTCGGCGCTCCGGCCCAAAGCGAGTTCGCTGGCGAATTCCTGCACGGGCCACGGCTGGACGGTTTCGTAATTCAGATGCTTCTGGGCGAGGTCGCGGCCCGCCTGGCTGAACCGCCAGAAGTCCGCCGTCTCCCGCGTGAAAGGCAGGCGCGGCAGCATCTTCTTCAAGTCGCTGGCGAAGCGCGTGCGATACTCCGGCGAATGCAGCACGCCATAGACGTAGTAAAAGATGTCATCCTTCGTGATCTGCTGTCCCGTAGCAGTCGACGTGAGCCGGTTCAAACTCTTTGAATCCCGGGAAGTCAGAGCGGACTCACGTCCGCTGCTACCATCTTCATACGCCGCGTGGAAATCAGCTTCGAAACGCAATCACGCCGAACTCGACGCCAGCCTCGACCTCGACATCGGCAATCCGGTCGAGCTCGGGGACGAATACCGCGCGCTCCGCGAACTCCTGCCGCAGCTCAACATTCTTGGCGGTCGCTGCGGCACCGACGATCGCCATGTCGAGGCCATCTGCGCCGCGTGTCACAACATCGCGCCGCGAAACGAAGCGTAGAGAAGTTCACCGCTGGACAATCCACCTCATTCGAGCCAACGAACACAAACGGAAAAAAACTCCAACGGAGTCGCCTCAACCGCGCTCGGTGTTCTTTCCAAGAGAATGGGCATTGTCGCGGCTGCACGGGGTGAGGGCGGGCCTCATTCTATTCCGCTGAAAACTGCCAGGAACCGTATTCAAGAACGCGGCGAAGCGCCGGCGATGCTGAGCTTCAGCTCGATGGTGTCCGAGACCTTGTCCACGGGCGCGCCGGGGTTGATGCCATAGTCGCTGCGCTTGATGCTGAAGTTGGCGCGGATGACCAGCAGGTCGCCTTTGAGATTCGGCACACGCTGGCCGAGCTTGTCTTTGAGGTAGGTGAGTTTGACTGGCGCAATCACTTCCTTGGTGACGCCCTTGATCGTCAGCGTGCCGATGACGTCGGCGGTCGTGGTGTCGCCGCTGGTTTTGACATTCTTCAACGTCTTTGCCTCAAACGTGATTTCGCCATGCTTCGCCACGTCGAGCCATTGCCCGCCGTGCAAATGTTCCTTCATCGTCGGGTTGGGGACGTGAAGGGAGCTGGCGGCCACGACGATTTTGCCCTTTGCGACTCCGGGATCAGACGGATCAAATTCGACCGTGCCGCTGATGCCGCTGGCGCTGCCGGTGATGGCTTCGAGCGGCGCGTCGAGTGTGAACACGGCGTTGTTCACGCCTTTCGGATCTTTGAAGTCGAAGGTTTGCGGCGCTGAAAAAGCAGCCGCCGACACAGCGGTGAGGGCGAACAGGGTATGGAATATTTTCTTCATGGATGGTTTCATTTGGTCATTTGGTTTCGTTTGTTTCGGAACAGAAGGGAGAGGCCTGCGAGAGCACCAGCTCCCAACATGGCCGCTCCCAAAAAATCAAGCCCGGGCACGAAGCGCTTCTCGTAAGTGATGCCTTCGATGCCGAGCACCTCGTCGAGCGTCTTCACCGGCACGCTGGTCTTGGTCCAGCCGCGATTGGCCCCGGCGGCGAGCCAGAAGCCCGCGGCAGCGAGGGCCGCCACGAGCGCGAGAATTTGCAGCATTCGTTTCACGAGCGTCATCCGTTTCTTCAGTTGAGGTCGAACAATAGCACCTGCGCGGGCTTGCCGGCGAGCAGTTCAAGGCCGGATTCCTCCGACAGCGCCGCGGCATCGCCCGCCTTCAGCGCCCGGCCATTGAGCTTCACTTCGCCCTCAGCCACGTGAACCCATGCGTGCCGGCCCGGCACCATCGTGTGTGAAACGGACTGTCCGGGCTCCAGTTTGGCCAGCCACAAATCCGCGTCGGCGTGAACGGCGATTGAGCCGTCGCGGCCGATTTTGCTCGCGACGAGATGAAACGCGCCAGTCGCGGCGTGGGAGAAGGGCTTTTCGGCGTAACGTGGCGCCACGCCTTTCGCATCGGGTTGAATCCAGATTTGCAGCAGATGCACGGCTTCGTCTTTGGAAGGATTGAATTCGCTGTGTTGCACACCGGAACCGGCGGCCATGTACTGAACCTCGCCCGAGCAAATGACGCGGCCGTTGCCCATGGAATCCTCGTGCTTGAGCGCGCCGCTGAGAATGTAAGTGATGATCTCCATGTCGCGATGCGAATGTTTGCCAAAACCCATTCCCGGCATGATGAGATCGTCATTGATCACGCGCAGGCTGCGAAAGCCCATCCATTGCGCGTCGTAAAAATCCCCGAAGCTGAAAGAGTGGTAGGCATCCAGCCAACCGTGATTGGCGTGACCGCGTTCGCTTGCTTTTCGAATCTTCATCATGGAATCAAATTGCCACAGGACAGGTGACTTTGAGAAAGACCATGTTTCTTGCCTCAGCATAACCGACGGGTATGCTCGGCGGCGTGCTGCTAACGCTTTCGACCACGCATCGCCCGGCGACTGATCTTGGGTTTTTGCTCCGCAAGAATCCTGCTCGCTCGCAATCCTTCAATCTCACATTCGGGAAAGCGCATGTTTTTTATCCCGAAGCCACAGCGGAACGATGCACGGTGGCGCGGCTCGTGGAGGTTGATCCAGTTGGTGTGGTGAGAAACCGTCGTGGGCCGAGGGGTGAAGGCGAAAACCCTTGTCATCATCACGCCCAACCGCCAATACAACGTGAAATGGGAAACGCTGCCCGCTGGCAAGTTTCGTCATCGCGACCATCGCTTTGAGTGGACACGCGCGGAGTTTCAGGCTTGGGCGAACGCCGTTGCCGCTCGATTCGGCTACAACGTGCGCTTACTGCCCGTCGGCCCGGAGGATTCGGCGGTCGGCCCGCCAACGCAGATGGGAGTGTTTGAAGGAAACGGCTGACCAAATCTCGCGCGAGCCAAACTCATAGGGCTGAAAGCCCGAAAGATAATAGCCCAGGGCAAGCGAAGTGAAACAAGCGCCGCCCTGGGTTAACGAGTCAAAAGAGTTCAAGCCCTGAAAGGGCGAAAGAAGTTTTCAGTCCGCCGCCCAACCTCCGCCATCTTGGCGACGAAGGTGATATTTCTCACGTTCCTCGGGTGTCATCTTGTTTAGCACCTGTGTTTCCCGATATTCGTGCGCTTCGGCGACCATTGTGAAAGACGCTTGGATGCCTTTTGCAGTGATAAGAGTTCTGAGCCGTTCCAGCGGCACACGAAAAAACTCTTTCCGGAAATTGACCTTGTTGATGCGCAGATCATCGAACTCAGTGTGGAGCAAATTCTCAAGCGCAGGCGCGTCTTCGCAGGGAATCATCGCATGGACGTCGAAATCGAACGGCACGGATGCGTCGCTCAGTTCCCAGATGCGATCCATTGGCTCAAGGCGGCGGGTCATCCCCACCTTGAACACTTCCTCCCCAAACGAGCCGACATTCGAGATGATGTAAATGTTGCCCTTCCGGGTTTGCTGTGCCATTGACAGCGCCCGTTGGTTCTTGGCTTCTGCTTCGGCTAGTTGTTGGTTTAGCACCGCGATTTGCTCCGCAAATTCCGCCTTTTGCTCGGCGCTCGCTTGTTCCGCTTCAATACGAGCCTTCGCCAAAGCATTCTTGATGATTTCCTCTTCCCGCTGCGCTTCCTGCATCACTCGCTCGTATTCGCGGCGTGCTTTCTCTTCTTCGCGCATCTGCTCCTTGATCCGTCGCTGTTCCTCGCGTTCCTTCAATCTCAATTCCCGCACAACCACTGCCCACTTCAGTTCAGCCAGCCGGGCATCCAAATAGGCGGGCAGGATACGTGCATCTCTGAAGACCAGGCCGTTCAGGTTCACCAAGCTGAAAGCATCGCGAATCTCCTGTTCGAGGGTTCCGTAGTTGTCGTGCTTGGTTCGAGAGAGAATAGCGTCCACCCGGCCATTGAACGCCTCCACAACGAACCGATTGGCTCTTTCGCGTCGGTCAGGTTCCTCATAATTGCAGGTCGCAACCTGCTTTTGCTCAACCATGCGTCGAGATTGTTCACGCGCGACTTTGAGCGCCTCGCCCGCTTCCGTGTGGCCAAAATCGGCGGCCAGGTCGTCCAGCACGCTGCGGGTTGGGATGATGTAGCGGTCGCCGTAACCCTCGACTACATTCCAAAGCGCACCGACGGCCTGCTCTAATGTTTGCTTGTCACGCAAAGCGATATAGGCGTCACCGCCGATTTGTTCGGCGCGCTTGTTGGCGTCCTCCACAATGCGCCCGGCATCGAAGGTTGCTTGGTTCAACAGAGCGTTGGCCTGCTCGCGAATCTCCTTTGCCCTCTGCGTTGCTTTGGAGCGTTCTTCGGCGGCAGCGGTGCGCGATTGTTCCAGGAGAGTCTGCGCGTCTTTGCGCAATGCTATCGCCTCTGTCATCGCCTCGGTGAGGACTCGCTTGATTTCCGCTTCTGCGTCCCTCATCGATTCGTATTTCCGAAGCGGCCCTATTTCTTGGAGTGTTTTCGCGAGCAAGGCCTCGGCGGCCTCCTGCGACTTCCGAGCTTCGGTGTCGTAATACTGACGAATCCGCTCGGATTCCTGTTTCAAATCCGCGAGGTGTTGGTCAACGAGTTGTTGTGCGTTTGAAATTGCCTCCTGTGCCGCATTGTGGATGCGAAGCGCCTCAGATTCGTAATGCTGGCGCGTGGCATCTGATTCGTGCTTCACCGCCGCAATCTCCGCGTCGCGTTCCCCGACCAGCTTTTGAAATCGTTGGCTTTTGAGGAGCATCGCGATGAACAGACCGAGCACGACAATGGATATAATGGCGAGGGCAATGGTCATAACGGTTGCGTGGTTGGTAAGGCGGTGGCTGCTGGCTGCGGATTCAGCTTTTCAGTTTCCGCCCTCAGTTCATCTCGCATTCGTCGCACCGTGACAAGGTGGTCGCGGAAATCGATGTTTTCAGGTGAAGTCTGCGGCAGGTCGGCTGGTGTCAGCGGTGTGATGCGCTCGAACTCACCCGATTTGCGCGACGCCTTGGCATCGCCGCGACGAGGAAAACTCTCCACGGCGTCGGACGGGTCAAGGTGCTCAAAGTCGAGTCGCTGGAGTGCAGTTCGCAAAACCGCCACTGACAGAACCGGAAGTTCAACGATTTGACCGGTGCGGGGGTCGAGCGCATCCGCTGATGCCGTGACCAAGACAGTTTCGATTGGCAGCAGAGCAAAAACCTCACGAGCTACGCGCAGGACACAACCGCAAACGTAGTCCTGATAGATTTCGTGGAAGCGAGCCTTCGGCATCGGCTTGACTGAAACTTTTCCGGTGGAGGTCAGAATTTTGAGTTCACTCGGAATCGCCTGGCGTCCGTTCACCTTGAGGCCGCACTCAACCAACTTCGCGCTGTGAACTGTGAAGTGCAGAGCCGAACCGAGATCCGAAATCTCTGCCAACGCACTGAACTCGACCAAGGCTTCCGTGTAAGCCTTGTGCTCTCCGGCAAGAATCCGTCGCGCAATTGCCCTCATCTTTTCCCATTCGACCATTTCCTGAGAGTGAGCTTCCAAAGATTCCTGAAACTCGCGTTCATCCAGGGCGCACGCCTCATCGAATGTCTGATTGGCCGCGCGCTGTCTGGCCTTCAACTCGTGGCGAGAATATTTTCGGGGATTGTGCGGCGGCAACGCTGTCGCGAGTTCAAACCAATCCCAAACCTCACCCTGTTCCTTGTGAACTGACAAAAGAACTTCCAAACCGCTCTCGTAGGTTGCGACTTCCAATCGTGCCTGTTCGATTGCCGAGAGCTTCGCTTGCTCTTTGGACTGACGTTCCAATTCGCGCAGACGCTTTTGCGCGTCGCGCTGTTGCCGTCGTTCGGCGGCCTGAATCGTTTTGAGTGTGCCTTTCCAGCCCATGAGAATGAAGCCAGATTACGTCGAGCCTGCATCGCCGACAAGGGCAGGAATGATTCTGCCGCCCTTTCAGGGCTTGGGGATTTTTCGGACGGTTGACCCAGGGCGTCGCTCGCGGACTCGCTTTGCCCTGGGCTATTGTCTTTCGGGTCTTTGGCCCTTTCAGATAGGATGCGGGAAAGAATGACGACGTTCACCGAATGACATTCATCATTCCCGAGCTTTCCTTTGTCGTGCTGATCGGCGTGTCCGGCGCAGGCAAGAGCGTTGGCGCGGACGGTTTCAATCCGACGATCCTCTTGAGTTTGTAGCATCACAGCATCACTGTATCAGCGTATGAGAACCACCGTGACTCTGGATGAAAATGTTTTTGAAGCGGCGCGGGCGCAGGCGCAGGCTTCGGGCAAGAAGCTGGGCGAGGTGCTCTCGCAACTGGCGCGTCGCGGGCTGCGCGCCTCGCCGCAAAGCGCCAACCAGAGCGGGTTGCCCGTGTTTAGAGTCCAGCCGGACGCCGACATCATTCCCAGCTCACGCGCGAAAGAAATGCTCGCGGAGGACGCGACGGGAAAGTCGCGCTGCTGGACACGAATGTCCTGCTCGCACTGGCCTGGCCCAATCACCAGCATCACGCCTAGGCGCACGCATGGTTCGCCAGATGATTGGTCACGCTGGATACGCGATTGCCGGTGCATTCAACGGAGGCAGATTTGGTCGAAGTCATCAAGACGTGATCCGTGCCGGGATTGGCTCTTCGAATGAAACTCACCATTCCCGAACTCTCCTTTGTCGTGCTGATCGGCGTGTCCGGGTCGGGCAAGAGCACGTTTGCGCGGAAACATTTCAAGCCGACGGAGGTTCTGTCTTCGGACTACTGTCGCGGGCTGGTTTCGGATGATGAGAACAGCCAGGCGGCGACGAAGGATGCGTTTGAAGTGCTATTCGGCCCGCTGTCCCTGCCCAAAAACCGGTACGGGTGAAGCCGTTGCTCTAATCGTATCGAGTGCTGCTCACGGGGTGCTTGCGCACGGCCACCAGTCGCTTTGTCCTAGGCTATCATCTTTCGGGCTTTCAGCCCTTGCAGGCAGCGAATAACTTCACGGAAATGGAACTCCGTCATCTTCGATATTTCGTCGCCGTGGCCGAGGCGGAAAACGTCCCGCGGGCGGCGCTGAAATTGCATGTGTCGCAACCTGCTCTGAGCCGGCAGATCCGCGATCTGGAGGAGGAACTGGGCTTCTCCCTTTTGGAGCGCAGAGCTAAATCAGTGTGCCTTACCGATGCGGGCCGCTTGTTCCTGAGCGAATCGCGCGCCGTGCTGCAACGCGCCGAGGAAGCTGTAAAAGCGGCGCGTGCATTGGCCATGGGCCGCAAGAGTGAACTTCACATTGGTTTTGCGCCGACGCTGACGGTGCGCCTTCTGCCGCCGGCGCTGCGGGCGTTCCAAGCCGCGATGCCGGGGGTGCTCTTCAAGCTGCACGACATGTCCACTGGAGAAATGCTGGCCGGGCTGCGGGAAGGGAAATTGCACCTGGCCTTTACGGTGTGCCCCGCCAGATCGGCGCTGCGCGGGTTGCGCTTTGAAGAATTGATGCGTGACGCTCTGCGCCTGGCCGTCGCCCCCGGGCACGCGTTTGCCGGAGGCAAATCCGTGCCGCTTGCGGAAGCTGTGCGCGAACCGTTCGTAGCCTACAGCCGCAAGGAATACTCCGATTACCACGAGTTGCTGGGTTCCGTCTTCGCCCCGACGAAACGGAAGCCGTTCATTGTGGAAGAGCACGACGGCGTTTCCAGTCTGACGTCCGCCATCGAAGCAGGCGGCGGTGTGGCAGTGACGCCGCAATCCCTGAGTTGCATCGCTGGAGCGCGCTTGAAGCTTTTACCGCTGACACCCGAGCCGACGCCATTGGTCATCGGCGTCCTTTCACCGAGAGTGGGCGTTGGAACTGCGGCGGAAGCTTTTATTCGGATCGCCAAGAAGGCGATATCAGAAAGATGACGGCTGTCCGGGGTTGCGAGTTGCTCCCTGTCGTTGTTGCCACGCGAGCCTTGATTGGGCAGAAGTGAAAACTTCGGCTTAACGAGGTCGAGTCGATGCGCGCTACGAGCGTTCCAAAGAAGGGAGTCGTTTCGGGATGGCTCGTCTTTGGCTTTGCAACAGGTGACACGAACTGACTCTTGCTTTGACCCGCCAAAATGACACCATCTGGATCATGCATATTGTCTTTCTGAGATTCTCCGTCAACAGGAGCCGGGCCGGCCAGTTCATGGATGCCCACAAGGCATGGGTCAAACGGGGATTCGATGACGGGGTTTTCCAGCTGGCCGGCAGTCTCGAGCCCGACCTGGGTGGCGGGATTCTGGCGCACAATATTTCGCTGGCGGACCTGTAGACCCGCGTGAACGAGGATCCGTTCGTTGCCGAAGACGTGATGAAGGCCGAGATCCACGAACTCGATCCGGCCAAGGCCGATGAGCGCTTGCAATTCCTGATCAACTGATTTTATTTAAATACGAACTTGGATGGCCGAAGGTCGGAGGCAAGACGAGGCTTTGGCGGCTCAGAGCGGTCGGAACAAGGATCGCCGGGCCCGACCCGCCGATCTTGACGGAGGTCTTGCGGGAACGGCCAATGGGCGATGTGCGGCCGCGACCGCATGACGGATGTGAGGCTGCGGGTTACGTTGAAATGTGAATGCTCGCCG
>Ga0163152_10007195_pt1 | contig 12256 bp, 15 predicted proteins | sample OliLakLV19MP8IB2_FD_148635 | JGI IMG/M metagenome (GOLD analysis project Ga0163152, IMG submission 148635) | Freshwater microbial mat bacterial communities from Lake Vanda, McMurdo Dry Valleys, Antarctica - Oligotrophic Lake LV.19.MP8.IB-2 | ecosystem: Environmental > Aquatic > Freshwater >... | reverse complement strand
TCGCTGCACGGACTCGACCGCGTGCTCCATGTTGCGTTCGAGCTGCTTGTACAGCTCGAAGGTCTGCTCGAGCTGGATCTTCGCCTCGATCTTGGCCCGCTGTTCCTCACGGAGGCGTTCGGTGAACTCCTCCATGAGCCGGCGGTCGTCGTCGAGCGCGTGGCGGAGCCGGTCGACTTCCTGCGCGACGCGGACGTGCTCGTCCTTCACGCGCTCGACCTCGTCCTGCACTTCGCGCCGGGCTTCGCGCTCGGCCGCGAACTTCGCCTGCGCAGTGCGCTTCTGCTCGGTCTCGCGCAGACGGTCGAGTTCCCGCCGCAGCCGCGTCGCCTCCCGCTGGATCTTGCGCCGCGTGCTCGTCTCGACGCCCAGCCGCTTGCGATCCTCGAGGGCGACCTTGCGGGCTTCCTCGGCCGCCTTCAGGTTGTGGACGGCCGCCTCTTCGAGCTCGTTCACCCGCCGCCGCTTCCGGGCCGCAGCCAGCGCCGCCACGGGCACGGGTTGGAGGGTGAGCTCGGAACCGGCGGGGGCCCGGTCCTCGTCGGTGTCGGCGGTGTCCGCGACGAGGTCGTCGAGCAACATCTTCTTAGCCGGCTTCTCCGACGCAGAGTCGGAGCGCCGCGTGCCCGACGTAGATGCAGCCATTCGGGAGATGTTGTCGGCGCGAACCCCTATCGGGCTTGACCCCAAGTGTGAACTCCGTCTCACTCGGGCCCGACCCGGCTCCCGGCGCCCGACCGGGCCGATCCCCCCGGCCTACGAGCTCCTGATTCCCGTCGGGGGGCGGGCGAGGAGCGCCTCGATGCGGAGCCGGTTGTAGCGCATGGCGATGACGCACGGGGCGTTGGTCACGGCGGCGTACAGCACCATGAACGGCATCAACCAGGCCGGGTTCCACAGCGCAAACAGCGGGGTGGCGGACACGGCGAGCCAGTGCCCCAGCTCGCCGCGGCGCGTTTCCAGCGCGTACCGGCGCAACGCATCGGCGTCGCGCCCGAGCAGGGTGCGCTTCGACACCCCACCGCGGAACACCGCGCCGCCCTCGGGGAGTGCGCCCTTCCAGCGCCGCACCCGCGTCCACCGCTCGTAGCGCCGGCGCGTCTCGAACGAACGCCGCCGCCACAGCCGGCCGTCGTGCTCGAAGCGACTCGCCGGCATCCGGTGCACCAGGTAGCCGGTGCCGACCTGGATCGTGGCCCACGCCACGGCGTCGATAACGGCAACGGTCTCGTTCGTCACGAACGCGCACCACTCCGCGCGCGGCTCGTCGTCGCGATGCGCCGACCGCGCCAGGTCACTTCACCGCGCCCGTACGTCAGCGCCAACGATCGCGCGAAGACGCCCATGAACGTCGCGAGCGGAACGGGGTACAGCGCGACCGACCACGGCCGGAACGCGCCCGCGCGCCGGGCGAGTCCCGAGAGCTGCACGACGGCCAACCCGTACAGCACCGCCGCTTCGGCATCACGCCGCCGCACGAGATCGACCGCGATCTGGGCCACGCCCGCGATCCACAGCGTGACCAGCGCCGATTCGGCGGGTCGAACCCCCGTTGCGCCCGTGGCGAAGTTCTTGGTCCAGCCTTCGACCAGCGTCGCCAACCCACCCGGGTACATGCGAAACGCGACCGCGTCACCCCCGGCCAACACGCGGACCGGCAACCCCGCGGCTCGGAACTCGCGCGCCAGCCCGAGATCTTCGGCGACCTCGCCGCGCACGGCCCGGTGACCGTCGGTCGTCGCGTAGTCGGTGCGGCGGCACACGAGGCACGGCCCGAACGCGACCACTGGCTCGGCGGGACGGGGCGTGAACGCGCCCGAGCCCATGAGCGCGACGACGTTGAAAAACAACGACAGCTGTTCGTACGGAAGTTCGGGGTGATGGTGCGGCTGCACCGACACCAAGCCCCCGCGTTCCTCGTGGTCGGCGACCAAATTACCGAGCGCGGCGGGCGCCAGCCACGTGTCGGCGTCGACGAATGCGATCCGCTCGGTCGTCACCAGCGCCGCTCCGGTCCAACACGCCCACGCCTTGCCCGTCCATCCCGGCGGCCGGGGCGGCACGGCTACCACCTCGACATCGTGAGCGCGGGCGACCGCGGCGGTACCGTCCGTCGACTCGTCGTCGACGACCACGATCCGGGCCGCGGGCGCGACCTGCGCGCCCAGGCTCGAGAGCAGCCGCGGCAGCGACGCGGCCTCGTCGCGCGCCGGGATGACCACCGTGAGGTCGAGTTCGCCTGCGACCACCGGCGCCGTGCGCAGGCGTTCGACCCGGGCGAGGAGCCACGTCCCCGCCCCGAGCCCGACGAGGCCGAGGGCGGTGCCCCGCCTCATCGCTCGAACCCCGGAACGACCACGTCGAAGTCCTGTTTGCCCAGATGAGCGGCAGCGGAGAGGTCCCCGGGCCCGGCGCCGACCACTCCCACGAGATACCGCACCGGGTTCATCCTGTCACTTCGCACCGATTCTCACTATGCCGTCGCGGCTCCGCCGCGTATTCTGGGACGGTTACTGGGGTACAGGGTGGAGGCATGGAACGTCGTCAGAGCGTTCTGACGCGCATTTGGCACGCACACTACGGCGGAAGGCTCGCGCGCGAACTCGCCCTGCTGTCCGTGATGCTGTACGCGTACAAATACGTCCGGTTCCTGGTGAACGAGCGCACCGACATCGCGTTCGCCAACGCCAAGCGCGTCCTCCAGTGGGAGCACTGGATGCTGCTCGACTCGGAGTCGACGCTGCAGCAGCTCATCCTCCCCCACCGCGACATTGTCGTCGGCCTGAACCGCTACTACGTGACGTTCCACTTCATCGGCACAATGGCGTTCCTCGTCTGGGCTTTCGCGCGTTCGCTCCAGGACTACACGAAGGTGCGGCGCGTGCTGCTCGCGGTCACCGCCGGCGCGCTCGTCATGCACGTCGCGTTCCCGCTCGCGCCGCCGCGCATGATGCCGGGCTTCGTCGACACGATGGCGCAGTTCGGACCGAACCCGTATCACTCCGACGGCGTACGTGAGTTCGCGAATCAGTACGCGGCCATGCCGTCGCTGCATGTCGGGTGGGCGATCATCGTCGCCTACGGCGTGATCCGTATCTCGAAGTCTCGGTTCCGGTGGTTCATCGGCGCCCACCCCGCCATGACGATGATGGCCGTCGTGCTGACCGCCAACCACTACTGGCTCGACGGCATCGTCGCGGCCGCGCTCGTGGCGTGGGCCGTGTGGGTGCTGTACCGGCCGCCGGAACTCGCACTCTTGAGCCGGCGCGTCACCGGCGCGCAGCCGCAGACCGTTTCCTAGCCGCGCCTTCTACCTTCTAGAGGCTGAGGACGGTCCGGATCCCACGGCCCGCGGTCATGTCGGCGAATGCCTCGTTGACTTCGGCGACCGGGCGCCGGGCCGTGATCATGCCTTCGAGGTCGAGGCGGCCCGCGCGCCACAAGGCGAGCAGCCGGGGCACGTCGCGGCGGCTGTGCGACCCTCCGAGGAACGACCCGACGACCTTGCGTTCGCTCGCCATCATGACGACGGCGGGACCCAGGTTGATCGACTGGTCGATGGGCGCGGCGCCGACGAGCACGGTCGTGCCGCCCGCCCGCGTCGTCCAGAGACACGTCTCCGCGAGCGGGCCGCTCCCGGCCGCTTCGAACGCGTAGTCGGCGCCGATCCCGCCGGTGATCTCCTGCACCCGGCCGATCACGTCGCCGGCGCCGGGGTCGAGCACGTGCGTCGCGCCGAACGACAATGCCGCTTCCCGACGTTGCGCAACCGGGTCGGAGACGACGATCGTCGCCGCGCCCGCGAGCCGGGCTCCCTGCGTGATCGCGATACCGATACCCCCCGCGCCGCCGACGAACACCGTCGCGCCTTCCTCGACGCGGGCGGTGTTCAACACTGCACCGACCCCGGTCTGGACCGCGCACCCGATGACGCACGCGATGTCGAGGGGCGTGTCGGGCGCGACTTTGACCGCGCCCGACTCGCGCACGAGCACGTACTCCGCGAAGCCGCCGACACCGAGACCGCGCAGGACCGGCGCACCGCCGCGCGAGAGCGGGGTGCGGCCGTCGGTAAACGTCCCGGTCATCACCGACGACGCGTTCACGCAACACCCGTACTCGCCGCGCAGGCACCAGTAACACCGGTCGCATGCGGCGATGGGCGTGAGGACGACCTTGTCGCCCGGCGCGAGGTCGGTGACGCCGACACCGACCGTCTCGACCGTCCCGGACGCCTCGTGCCCGAGGACTGTCGGCGAAACACTGGGATACGTGCCGTTCGCGACGGACAGGTCGGAGTGGCACACGCCGCAGTGACTGACCTTCACGAGCACTTCGCCGGGACGCGGGTCCTCGACGACCACGTCGTCGACCATCTCCAACGGCGCGGCAGACGTCTCGAGCAGCGCGGCGCGCATACGCAGCTCCCTAACTTCCGAGCTTCGAGACCTCGGCTTCGAGCCAGCCGGGTGTCGCCAGCCGCTCGTGCCAGGTGAGCAGGTCGTCGGTCGTGAGCACCGCCGCCACCGGCCGCGTCTCGGCCAGTTCGCGCGGCAGCCGCCATGTCACGCGCCGCACCCCGGCCCGCGCGAGGCGGTGCACGTCGTCGAGCGCGACCCTCGTGACCACCGACCGCCGGCAGCGCGCGCAACGCCAGGTGACCGTGAACGTCACCGGCGATTCACATTCCTGCAGGGTCACCGCCCCGAGCGGGAGGCGTTGGCGACCACATTCGTCGCAGCGCACCCACACGCCGGGCGTCCGTTTCCTACTCCGCACGGGGCGTCACGCTACGGCAGAGGCCCCGGGGCAGCGCAAGTGCGGCGGGCGCGTGTCGGTCCCGGCCCCGGTGTGGCGGGCCTATTCGCCGTTCGGCGGGCGATTCAAGGCGTTCGACGTCGCGCTCACGCGTTCCAACACCGACGTCAGCAGGCCGAGGGCCTTCGCGGCCGATTCGAGGCCCTGGCGCATCGCACGCGCGTCGCGCTCGCCGCGCTGGGCCGTGCGCGTCACCTGTTCGAGCGAACCCCGGAACACCTTCTCCACCTCACGGGCCACCGGCACCCGCCGGGCCACGTCGAGCGACGCGTCGACCGCGTTCGTCGTCGCGCCGAGCACCTGGTGGAACAGGTCGGTCTCGCGGTCGGCCCGCTGGACGAGCGACAGCACGTCGCGCTGGGCCTGGTTCGCGATCTGGAGGGCCTCGCGCACCAGGTTGGGTGAGATTTCCGGGGTGTCGGCCTCGCGCATCCGCCGGAGCGCGTCGCGTACGACTTCGTCGGCATCCACGTAGCGGCCCACCCGAACCTGCGCGACGACCCACTGCTCCAACCTGGGCGGAAGAACGATCTCCATGCGTCCAGTGTGCCGCGGTGGCTAGCGTCCGCGCCCGATGACAGACGACGCGCTCGACATTCTCGATATCTGGGTCAACCTGGTCACACCCCAGTCCGCCGCCCAGTTCCTCGGCGGCCAGGGGAATGCCCACATCCCCACCTACCTCGGCGGCGACGGGAGCGCGGGGGTCGGCGTCGACGACCTCATTGGGCTCATGGACGAGATGGGCGTCGCCACCGGCATCCTGACGCCGGGCCTGTACCCGCGCGAGGGGGTGCAGAAGTCGCTCGCGATCGCCGACGCGCACCCCGGCCGCTTCCTGGTTGCCGCTGTCGTCGTCGATCCCGGCCGTCCGAGTGCGAACGTGAAGTTGATCCGCGAGTACGCGCAACACACCCGGTTCGCGATGGTGCGCGTCGCGCCGCTCTCGTCGCAGGTCGCGACCGACGACGCCAAGCACTACCCCGTGTACCAGGCGTGCGAAGAGGCAGGCATCGCGGTCGCGATCAACGTCGGCATCCCCGGGCCGCGCGTTCGGTCGCGCGTGCAACATCCCGAGTTACTCGAAGACGTGATGATCGACTTCCCCGATCTCGTCATCATCGGCGCGCACATGGGCCATCCGTACGAAGAGCTGCTCATGAACTACATGCGCAAGTGGCCGAACCTCTACCTGTCGTGCACCGCGTACGCGCCGCGGTACATGGACCCCAACCTCGTGGCGTTCATGAACACGTCGACGTACCGCGGCCGTGTCATCTGGGGCAGCGACGAACCGTGGTTCCCGATGCGCCGCTCGCTCGCGGAAGCGAAGGCACTCCCCCTCGACGACGAGGCAATGGCCCTGTTCCTCGGCGGCACCGCCCGCCGGCTCCTCGATCGGACCGAGCGATGAACCTCACAGTTGCCGAACGCTTCCAACTCGTCGGGCTCCGCGTACATCAGTGGCTCTACGAGCGCACCGACGGCCGCGTCGGCCACAACATCGGGCCGCTGCGCTCATTGCTGTTGCGCACGAAGGGCGCGCGCACGGGCAAAGAGCGGGTGGCGGCCCTCGTGTACGCGGCCGACGGACCCGGCCGGTACGTCGTCGTCGGCTCCAACGGCGGCAACGACAAGGCGCCGGGGTGGGTGTTCAACGCGCGCGCCGAACCGAACGTCGAGATCCAACTCGGCCGCGAACGGCATCCGGCGGTCGCGCACGAAGCCGAAGGCGACGAGTACGACCGCCTGTGGAAGCTCGTGAACGAGAAGAACCGCCACAAGGACACCGGGCGCTACGACGAGTACCAGACGCGTACGACACGCACGATCCCCCTCGTCGTCCTTACTTCGGGTACCGGTTCTTCGCCGCCGTGATCTCGGTCTCGGCCGCGGCCGCGCCTTCCCAACCGCGCGTCTCGGAGCCCTTGCCCGGTTCGATCGTCTTGTAAAAGTCGAAGAAGTGCTCGATCTCGGCGAGGAGGAACGGTGCGACGTCGGCGATGTCGTTCACGTGGTCCCACCGCGGGTCACTGGCCGGGACGCACAACACCTTGGCGTCGGGGCCCTTCTCGTCCGACATCCAGAACACCGCGACCGCGCGCACGCGGATGTGACAGCCGGGGAACGTCGGGTCGGACAGCAGCACCAGCGCGTCGAGCGGGTCGGAGTCCTCGGCGAGCGTGTGCGGGAAGAACCCGTAGTCGGCCGGGTACTGCATTGCCGTGAACAGCGTCCGGTCGAGCCAGATCTCACCGGTGTCGTGGTCCTGCTCATACTTGTTGCGCGAACCCTTGGGGATCTCGACGACGACTTCGTGCTCCATGCCCCGTATTCTGGCGCGCAGTGGAACCTCACGTCGCCGATAGCGAATTCGAGCGCACCTGGCTCGACGAAACGACGTGGGTCGACCGCGCCAAAGAGTTCGTCGTCGGCGCCGACGAGGTGTACGCGCACCTGACCGAGACCGTGCCGTGGCAGGCGTCGTTGCTGTGGCGCTACGAGAAGTGGGTCGAGGAACCGCGGGTCGGCCACGGGTACTCGCGGGTCGCGTCGTATCCGCACCCCGTGTTCGTCGACGCGCAGCGCAAGATCCAGCATCACTACAACATCAGCTTCGGCGGCTTCGCGCTCGCGTACTACCGCGACGGCAACGACAGCCAGGCGTTCCACCGCGACCGCGACATGAAGTTCTGCGAGGACACGATCATCGCGATCGTCACGTTCGGCGCCCGCCGCCCGTGGCTGTTACGCCAACGCACACGAGCCGACAAGTGGACCGCCGACCACGGCGGCGCCGAATACGACCTCGCCCCCGCGGGCGGCGAACTCATCGTGCTCGGCGGTCGAGCGCAAGCCGACTGGGAACACAGCGTGCCGAAACTCGCGGGCGCCGGTCCGCGCGCGGGCCGCATCTCGGCGCAGTTCCGCTGGACATCGGGAAGAGGCCGCCCCGAAGTCGGCGGCTCCTACCGCGCCCCCCGCAACTTCTCCCGCCGCTAGATCACCGATGCGTCGCTAGGGGGTAACTATTCCCCCCTAGCGACGCACGTCGTTTATGCGGGCTTCGGAGTCTTTGTAGGCGGTTTCGGCGAAGCGGGCGCCGAATGCGACCTCACCGGGGCTCTTGCCGTCGATGTGGCCCATGATCCCCTTGTACAACCGGTAGCCCAACAACGAGAGCAGCCGGTCGGGGAACGTCTCGGCGATCTCCGCGGGAATGCCGAGGTACGGGTTCTGCTGTTGGCGTACGAAGCCCGGGCAGTACTGCACGTTCACGCCGAGTCGCCACTCGTCGGCCGTCGTGTTCGCGCCGCCGCCGTGCCACAAGCTGCCGTGGAACACCATCACCGAACCCGCGGGCATCTCGAGGTACTGCACGTCGACGCCGTCGAGCGCGCCGGGGGTCTCGGGGGTCTCGCGCCATCGGTGCGAACCGGGAACGAACGCGGTGCCGCCGTTGGCTTCGGTGAAGTCGGTCAGCGCCCACATGCTCGTCACGAACATCGGCGCGTGCGGGCGTTGCAGGTGGCGCGACATCACGATGTCGTCGCCGTGCATCGGTTGCGGGTGTTCGCCCGGTCCGATGTCGATGGCGGTCATGCCCGAGAGCAGGCACCCGCGGTCGAGGAGGCGCTCGACGAGCGGCAGCAGGTTCGGGTGCAGCGGCATCTGCCGGAACACCGGGTCGCGCACCAACAGGTTGTACATACGGATCGTCGCGTGACCTTCGGCCTGCGTCTCGCGGGGTCGGAGGTCGAGGTCGCGAGCGACGCGGCGGATCGTGGCGCGAAGCTGGTCGACAAGTTCGGGCTCGATCGCGTCTTCGACGATCGTGTAACCGTCGACCTCTAGCCGAAGGTCGGAGGTTCAAATCCGGCTCTTGTGACTGATCCGTGGGCGGCTGAATAGGCCTATCCGCGAGCGCACGCCGCTCCCTTCTTACGTTTCGTGCTGTTCAACGGCTCGATTCGCAGGAGGGAAACGGCGTGCGTTCCACAACGTTATGGGCTCGGCTGCTCGGGCTGGTGAAGGTCGTGGTCGAAGACGTCATGTTCGACGAGGACGACGAGTGCATCGTGGTGTCGGTCCGGCCGCGCAAGGCGACCAAGCGCCGGTGCGGGAAGTGCGCCAAACGCTGTGCGGGTTATGACCGGGGTGAGGGCCGGCGGCGGTGGCGGGCGCTGGATCTGGGCACGATCAAGGCATACCTGGAGGCGGACTCGCCTCGGGTGCACTGTCCCGAGCATGGGGTGGTGACCGCCCAGGTGCCGTGGGCCCGTCACGGCGCCGGGCACACCTACGCGTTCGATGACACTGCGGCGTGGCTGGTGACGCACTGCTCCAAGTCCGCGGTGCGCGACCTGCTACGCGTCGCGTGGCGCACGGTCGGGTCGATCGTGACCAGGGTGGTCACCGACGCCGAGACGGCCACCGACCGGTTCGCGAACCTGCGCCGGATCGGGATCGACGAGATCTCATACAAGCGGGGCCACAAGTACCTGACCGTCGTCGTCGATCACGACAGCGGCGTGTTGTTGTGGGCGCACCCGGGACGAGACCAAAAGACGCTCGAGAAGTTCTTCGACCGTCTCGGCGAACAGCGCTGTGCCGAGATCCGCCTGGTCAGCGCCGACGCGGCCGAGTGGATCAAGAACGTCGTTGCCGACCGGTGCAAGAACGCCGAGCTGTGCTTGGACCCGTTCCACATCGTGGCCTGGGCGACCAAAGCACTCGACGAGGTCCGCCGCGAGGTATGGAACGCGGCGCGACGTGACGGGCAGAACGCGGTCGCCAAGGAGCTGAAAGGCGCCCGCTATGCGCTGTGGAAGAACCCCGAGGACCTCACCGAACGTCAGGCCGCGAAGCTCGCTGACATCGCGGCCACCAACAAGCGTCTCTACCGCGCCTACCTGCTCAAGGAGCAGCTTCGCCAAGTGTTCGCGCTCAAGGGCGCCGACGGGATCGCGCTACTCGACGCGTGGTTGAAATGGGCTCGGCGATGTCGCCTCCCGTCGTTCGTGAAACTCGCGAAGTCGATCACCGCGCACCGCGTCGGCATCGACGCCGCTCTCACCCACGGCCTGTCCAACGCGCGGGTGGAGAGCGTGAACACCAAGCTCCGTCTCCTCACCCGCATCGCCTTCGGGTTCCGTTCACCCGACGCGCTCGTTGCCCTCGCCATGCTTGACCTCGGCGGGCTCTGCCCACCACTCCCCGGCCGCGCTACCCCATGATCCGACCCACGGATGCAGCACAAGAGCCTCAAATCCTCCCCCGCCACCAACGGAATAGGGCTAGGCGAGAGGGGCGTAGTGTGCGATAATCGCACAGTGACAGATCGAGTAGTCGCCTCGCAGGCCGACCTCGGCCACCGTATCGCCCAGGGCCGGGAGGAAGCCGGCCTTACCCAGGCGGAACTCGCGGTAGCGGTCGGAATCGATCGAACTGCCCTGGCGAAGATCGAGACCGGAACACGGAGGGTATCGGCGACGGAGCTCGTGGTCATCGCCCGGGCATTGAGCCGTGCTGTCGACTGGTTCGTCTCAGAGTCGCCGCCCGCCGTAATCAGCCGCAGGAGCGATCCGGGCGTCGGTGGCCGGTCTGCCCGACTCGACGCGCTCGTCGATCGCATTGGCAGGGACGTTGCGTTCTTGCTGCGCGAGTCGGTTTTGCCTACCCGCGAGCGGAACAGTTTCGCGGTCCCGACGAACTTCCCGGAAGCGGAGCAACTCGCCGCTGACGCGAGGCAACTCATGCATGCCTCCGCTGGGCCGTTGATCGATATTCAGCGGCGGTCCGAAGAGGCCGGCCTCTTAGGATTCGCTCTCGATCTCGGTGAAGCTGCTGGCGATGCTGCCTACGTCGAGGTCGATGGCTGGGGCGTAGCAGTGATCAACGGCACAGCCGATGCCGGTCGGCGACGTTTCAATCTCGCCCATGAGTTGGGACACCATCTCGTCGGTGACGCATACGCTGCCGAAGTCGACGTGTCATTTGGGAATGACACGGAGAAGTTTCTCAACGCGTTCGCTGCTTACCTCCTCATGCCTCGCGCGGAAGTATCGGAGTCGTGGTCTGAGTTCGCATCCCGCGACCGCAGGCTCGCAGCTGTCGCCGTTGCTACTCGTTTCCGCGTCAGTTGGTCCGCTGCGTGCAGCCACCTGCGGAATCTCGGCGTCATCGAATCCGACGAGCGCGATCAGCTTGAGCAAGCGCCTCCTACTAGGGGGGACTCCGTCGAGCTCGGGGAGTGGTGGATACCGGAACTGGAAGCGCCGAGCGTTCCGCCCGAATACGGACAGCGCGTGATTCGCGCCTACCGGGTGGCGAAGATCACGGCTCCGCGTGTCGTCGAGCTGCTCTGGGGCACGGTGCCGGAAACCGAACTGCCAGAGCGGGAGAGCGTTCCGATCGACGCGCTTCGGCGCGAGTTCGAACCGCTCCAGTGAATGTCCTCATCTTCGACAACACCGTGCTCAGCCACTTCGCGCGCGCAGGCCAACTCGACACGTTGGAGCAGCTCGTGCGGGGGTGCAGGTGCATTACGACGTCCGAGGTCGCGAGGGAGATCGTTGGGGGCATCCGCGAGCATCCGGCGCTCGCCCAAGTACTCGACCGAGATTGGATCGAGATCGTCGAGCTCGACGACGTCACCGAGATCGTCGAGTTTGCGCGCTACAAGGGAGAGTTCGGTGGCGGGCCCGATCGGAACAATGGCGAATCCTCGGTCCTCGCATGGGCGAAGGTCCATGGCGGAACGGCTGTCATTGACGAGGACGTCGCGACGAGATCAGCGCGGCGTGACGGAATCCCCGTTCACGGCACGCTGTGGCTCGTTGCGAATGGAGTCCGTGACGGCGGACTGAAGCGCGACGCGGCCGAGCGCATCGTCGACGAGTTGGCCGCGACCGACATGAGGCTGCCGGTCGATGGCGCGAGCTTCTTCGCGTGGGCGTACCGCGAAGGCCTGCTTCCGTAGACCGTTGGAGGGGCGACCCGGTTCCGCGAAGTCGCGGTTACGTCGGCAGACGCGTCGCGTGCGCGGCCGACCCCTAACTGGGTAGGCAACCCGACGGCCCGTAGCAGCCACCGGCGGCTCGACGCCCTCGCCCGCCGGCCCGACCTGATCCAGGCCGTCGACCGGCTCCGAGCACTCATCGAGTAGAGCACCTGACTGCAGGCCGACACGGTCGCCTGCTGGGAGCCGTTTGGCGGCGGTCAGGACCGTCGGGCAGCATCGGGTCGGGAGTCGGCCCGCGGTCGGAGGCGGCGCGCATGGCGGCGAGGAAGTTACGGGCGCCGGCGCGGGCATCATGCCTCAGTTGGGTCCGTCGCAATAGCGCCTGCGGTGGCCGGCGCGTAGGGTGATTTCAGCACTTCCTTGGGAAGCAGCGCGCACCGCACCGCACCGGGCAGAACTTCTGCCGTCTACGGG
>Ga0163152_10007193_pt1 | contig 12256 bp, 10 predicted proteins | sample OliLakLV19MP8IB2_FD_148635 | JGI IMG/M metagenome (GOLD analysis project Ga0163152, IMG submission 148635) | Freshwater microbial mat bacterial communities from Lake Vanda, McMurdo Dry Valleys, Antarctica - Oligotrophic Lake LV.19.MP8.IB-2 | ecosystem: Environmental > Aquatic > Freshwater >... | reverse complement strand
AGGAAGACCGCCGGCTGGAGCCGGCCCACGTCGAACCGGAGGTTCGCAAGCGGACGAAGGCCAGGATGGCTTCGCCCGCGTGAAGGAAGACCGCCGGCTGGAGCCGGCCCACTTCGAACCGGAGGTTCGCAAGCGGACGAAGGCCAGGATGGCAATCCTGTTCGGCAGGGCCCTTGCACAGGGCTTGGAGGCAAGCCGCATTGGTTCGCCGGCGGTGGCATGCTCGTCACCTTCGCGACTTTGCGAGTGTGCTCTCGTGGATAGTGGTCCGCCGCTTGGCCGCGCAAAGATGAGATGCTCGGCTCCTGCGCGTGCCCCCGACCGGCTCCTCAGCATCCGGGGCTTTGGTGGCAAGCCCGTGGAGATAGGCAGAGTTGCGCGATAGCTGCTACGCCGGATCATCCTGTTCGGCTGATTCGCGTGGAGGCGAAGCCGCACGCAAGCTACCGAGGGATGAAGGGGCCTCGCTGGGATGGAACCCTTCGGATCGAGACCAACAGGCTTGACCTTCCAGCAGAACTGATCGCGGAGATCTCCCGACAACGGTGGGTCATCAAGATGTTCTTTCGGCTCTTCAAGCACATCCTTGGCTGCCGCCCCTCTCACCGCCGGCGAATCAATGCGGCTTGCTTCTGTCGTCCACGCAATCGCCGTGCCGAACAGGATTGCCAGGATGGCTTCGCCCGCGTGAAGACAGATCCTCGCGCACGTGGGCGAGCCGGTTGAGCCGCCTCCGGTGTCTCCCGCCAGAGGCCCGCCCACCGAGTGGAATGAGCTCGTCCAGGCCCACTTTCGACCGTGACGTCGTCCAGGCCTCGCCCGACGAACTACCAGTCATCGACATCCATTCACTCTGACGCGCCCCCAACGGCTGCGGCGGAAGTGGCCTGCGCCCACCGTGAAAAACCAGGCTCCCACGGCTGTTCTCATGGGAATCGAAGGCCGGCCGTCGCGCCACAAGACAGCCTCGAGCCCGATTCGGCTACGCTCAGAATCCGACCAACAGCCATCACCACGTGGCGGAAGTGCCGTTGACCGTCCTATCGTTGACCGTCCTATCGTTGTCACAGGGAGAGCGGGTGTCGGTGATGCAGGGTTCACGTGGCGTTACGCCTGCGCTTCCTCTGCCAACGCAACGTCATCCGCCACCAGCGGGCTGTGCAGTTTCACCGGCGTCGACGATTTCTTTTGCATCTTCATGTTCAGCAGTTCGACACCCAGCGAGAACGCCATCGCGAAGTAGACGTAACCCTTGGGAACGTGGACTTCCAAGCCTTCGGCGATGAGCGTCACGCCGATCAGCAACAGGAACGACAGGGCAAGCATCTTGATCGTCGGATGACGATCGACGAACCGGGCGATGCTCTCGGCGGCGAAGAGCATGACGCCGACCGACACGATGACGGCGGAGATCATCACCGTCAGACCGACCCATTCCTTGCCGGGTGCGGTCTTGACCATGCCGACGGCCGTGATGACCGAGTCGAGCGAGAAAACGATGTCCAGCAGGACGACCTGGACGAGCACCTGGCCGAAAGCCGCGCTCACCTTGCCGCTGACGGCATGGTGTTCCTCGCCCTCGAGCTTGGTATGGATCTCGCGGGTGCTCTTGGCGATCAGGAACAAGCCGCCGACAAGCAGGATGAGGTCGCGGCCGGAAATGCCATGGGCGTCGCCATCGGTGCCGGTCCAAAAGGCTGGGATCGCGAACAGGTCGGTGGTGAGCCCCATGATCCACCCGATCGCCAGCAGGAGCAGGATGCGCATGCCCATCGCCAGGCCAAGGCCAAGTTTGCGGGCTTTGGGTTGGTCCGCCACCGGGAGCTTGGCGACGAGGATCGAGATGAAGACGATGTTGTCGATGCCAAGCACGATCTCGAGTGCCGCGAGCGTCAGGAACGCAATCAGGGCCTCGCCCGACATCAGCGTGTGAAGGCCCCCAGCGCCGCCTACCTGGGTGGCGGCCAGCGCGGCGATGGATGCGAGAAGCGTAAATAAGTGTGATCTCCCGAAGAAACTCGTGCCTGGCGGCGAATTGGTGAACCGACGTTGCGGGGGGGGAGTGTAGCGTCCGACGCATTCCTGTGGAACCGGACAGCCTCGGGCCGGATCGGCTACGATCAGTACCCAACAAGCAGCCAGCAGACCATTGCGAAAGTGCCGTTGGCCGTCCTGTCCTGCTTGGCCGAACACGATGAGCCGCATGCCGGACAGCCGGTACGGTGAAGGCCTGTCGATCCGAACTGAATACGAAAGGGTGATACCATGCGTCAGCTTTCCCGCGACGACCTGTCCGCACTGTTGGCGAGCCACGAATCGCCGTGCATTTCAATCTACCTTCCGACACATCGGGCGCACCCTGAAAACCAGCAGGACCCGATCCGCTACCGGAACCTGCTGCGGGAGGTGGAATCCTCCCTCCAAAAGACGTACCCCACGGGGGAGCTCCGCCCGCTGTTGGAGCAATTCCAGTCGCTGGCCCACGATGACGGATTCTGGAACTACCGGACGGACGGGCTCGCGGTCCTCGGCGCGGCCGGCACGTTCCGGGTCTTCGACCTCCAGCGGCCGGTGCCGGAGCGGGCAGTCGTGGCCGACAGCTTCCACCTGAAGCCCCTGATTCGCATCCTCCAGTCGGCCGACCGCTACCAGGTTCTGTGCCTGAGCCGCCACGAGGCCAAGCTCTACGAGGGGAACCGCGACGCACTGGATCCGGTCGAGCTGCCGGAGGTGCCATCGACCCTCACGGCCGCACTGGGCAGCGAGCTGACCGAGCCGCACCTGACGGTCGCCTCCTATGGCACGGGACCCGGGCCGGGAGGGCCGATGCACCACGGACATGGCGGGAAATCGGACGAGGTCGATAGTGACCGCGACCGTTTCTTCCGGGTCGTCGATCGAGGCATCCTCGAACACCACTCGCGGCCGTCCGACCTCCCTCTCCTGCTAGTCGCACTGGCCGAATACCACGCGCCGTTCCGCGCGGTCAGCCACAACCCGGCCCTCTTGGCGGCCGGCCTGACGACCAACCCTGAAGCCCTTTCCATCGACCAACTCCGGGCGAAAGCGTGGGAGGCCGTCGAGCCTTCGTACCGGCAGCGACTCGCCGGATTGGTCGAGGATTACGGGCTGGCGGCGTCCCGCCAACTCGGGTCGGACGACCTGGCGGAAGTGGCCCGGGCCGCGACGGCCGGGCGCGTCGCCACCCTCCTCGTGCAGGCCGACCGAGTCATCGCCGGGCGACTCGACGCGGCAACCGGGCGGATCGAGTCGGGCGAGCTTTCCGTCGACCCTGGAACCGCCCGAGGTCACCTGGTCCACGGTGCAACCGGGCGGATGAAGCCGGGCGAGCTTTCCGACCCCGGGATTGACGACATCCTCGACGATCTGGCCGAAGCCGTGTTACGGACGAAGGGCACAGTCGTCGTCGTTCCAGCAGACCGTTTGCCATCGGACACGGGTGTGGCGGCGATCTACCGATACTAAACGGATTGTCGCGCGGGGGGTTGATTTGAATGCGGTTTTCGTTTTCGCCGCAGCCTGGCTATTGGTCGTACTGACGGATGTCCTCGTGGCCCACTGGCATCACACGTCTGCGGCTTCGCGCTACGGCGGTCCCGTTCCGGATGCCGAAACACCATCGCCGTCGAAGGAGGGAATGACATGAACAAACGACTCCCACGCGCGGTCCTGTTTGGTGTTGTGTTCGGCGTGCTGACTACGTCCGTCATCGCGCACGGGCAACCGGCCGGCCAACCCAAGCAGACGCAGAAGCAGCCGCCCCCCAACGACGACGAACTGTCCGCCGCCCCCGCAAAAGTGGATGTGCAACCGGTCGCGCGGGACGAGGAGATCCGCGAGCGTCTCCAGAGCGTCCTGGAAGCCACGGGGTGGTTCGTCGAGCCGCAGGTCCGGGTCGAGGAGGGAGTCGTCTTCCTCAGTGGGCGGACGGACACGGACGAACTCAAGAAGTGGGCCGGCGACCTGGCCCGGAACACGCAGGACGTGGTCGCGGTGGCCAACCGGACCGAAGTCTCCCAGCCGTCGGTGTGGGACTTCAGCGCGGCGTGGGGCGGCCTGTCGGCGTTGTGGCGCGACTTCATCCGCTTCCTCCCCTTCCTCGTCTTCGGGTTGTTCATCCTGGCCCTGTCGGCGGGGGCCGGCTGGCTGGCGACGCGGAGCGTCCGAACGCTCCTCCACCGGCGGGTCCGGGCGAAACTCCTGCGGGGCGTCCTCGCGTTCGGGGCGGGCGTTTTCGTGTTCCTCGTCGGCACCTACGTCGTGCTGAGGGTGTCGGGCCTGACGCAACTCGCCCTCACGGTGGTCGGCGGGACCGGGCTGATCGGCCTGGCCGTCGGCATCGCCTTCCGCGACATCACGGAGAACTTCCTGGCCAGCATCTTCCTCAGTATGCAACAGCCGTTCGGGACGGGCGACCTGATCGAGGCGGCCGGGGTGACGGGGTTCGTGCAGCAACTCAACGTCCGGACCACCGTCCTGATGAGCCTCGATGGCAACCTTGTGCAGATCCCCAACGCCACGGTTTACAAGAGCACACTTCGCAACTTCACGGCCAACCCCAACCGGCGCGAGGACTTCGTCGTCGGCATCGGCTACGACGACCCCATCGACGAGGCCCAAGAAATCGCCCGGCGGGTGCTAGCCGACCACCCAGCCGTTCTCAATGAACCGGAGCCGTGGGTGCTGGCGGACGGGTTCGGTTCGGCGACCATCAACCTGCGGATTTACTTCTGGCTGGACGGCCGGGAACACAGTTGGCTCAAGGTGCGGTCCTCGGTGATCCGCCTCGTGAAGCGCGCCTTCCAGCAACACGGCATCTCGATGCCGGACGAGGCCCGGGAGGTCGTCTTCCCAAAGGGCATTCCCGTCACGCTGCTCGACGGGAAGTTGGACATCGCTGCCGCGACCGGGCCGCCGGAACGGGCCGGCACCCCGCCGACTTCGCAGGACAGCGCGGTGTCCACGAAGGCCGAGGCTGGGCTGTCCAGCGAAGCCGCAGTGATCGAAGAACAGGCCCGCAAGGCCAAGCCGTTGGACGAGGGGGAGAATCTCTTGAAGGCTTCCCTGGCACCCGGCCGGCCGCCTGATCGTCCTCCCGGTCTAGAGTCCGGCTCAGCGTAGGTGAGTTCGAGATACCTGAATTTGCAATGGTTTCGCCGTCCAGACCGACGGCGTCTCGATACGGAGTAAGACATCAATGCTCAACCTTCGGTCGCTGTGGGATCGCCTGCGTTCCAGCCTTTGGTTCGTGCCCACGCTCCTCGTCACCGGTGCGGTTGCCCTCGCGCTGGGCCTAGTCGAGATCGACGCCAGCGCCGAATGGACCTATGTGCAGGACCGATGGCCGCGCCTGTTCGGGGCCGGCGCGGCCGGCTCGCGGGTCATGCTCTCGGCCATCGCCAGCTCGATGATCACCGTGGCCGGCGTCGCGTTCTCGATCACCATCGTCGCCCTCGCCCTAGCGTCGAGTCAGTACACCTCGCGCATCCTGCGGAACTTCATGCGGGACCGCGCCAACCAGACGGTGCTCGGCACCTTCCTGGGCATTTTCGTCTACTGCGTGGTGGTGCTGCGGACCATCCGGGACGGCGACGAAGGCGCGTTCGTCCCCTCCCTCGCGGTCCTCTTCGGAGTCGTGCTGTCGTTGGTCGGCATCGGCTGTCTGATCTTCTTCATCCACCACATCGCCTCCTCTATCCAGGCCGCATGTATTATCAAGTCGGCGGCCGACGAAACAATCGACGTCATCGACCGCTTGTTCCCGGATGAGATGGGCGAGGTGGCCGGCTCGGACGCCGGACCCGCGCCAGACCCGACCTCTGCGGTCTGGCAGCCGATCCCGGCGAGAGTGACCGGCTACATCCAGGCGGTCGATGGGCACAGCCTGCTTCAGTTGGCGGGCAAGCGGGAAGTTGTCATCCGCATGGAACGCGGTGTCGGGGAGTTCGTCGTGGAGGGGGCACCGCTCGTCGCCGTCGCCGGGCCGTCGGACGACGGCCTCGCCGACGCGGTGGCCGACTTGTACACCGTCGGCCGCCAGCGCACGGCGGTCCAGGACGCGGGTTTCGGCGTCCGGCAGATCGTGGACATCGCCCTCAAGGCGCTGTCGCCGGGCATCAACGACACCACCACTGCCGTGACCTGCGTTCAGTACCTGTCGGCCGTGCTCGCGCGCCTCGCCGCGCGCCACCTCGCGGATCCTTACCGGACGGACGGCGGCAAGGTACGGGTTATCGTCCGCGGCGCGAACTTCCCCGGCCTGCTGGGCGAGGCGTTCGACCAGATCCGCCAGAATGCCGAAGGCAACGTCGCGGTCCTGCTGGCCCTGCTCGGAGCACTGGAAGTCGTCGCCGGACGGACGCGGGACGCCGGACGGCTGGGGTCGATTGCCCGGCAGGTGAGACTGATCGCCGAGGTCGCCAGGAGGACCATCCCGTCGCTTCCCGACCGCGAGGGCATCGAGGCCGCGTTGGACAGCCACACGAATCGAGGGATCACGTAGGCGATGAACTGAAGCCGCTGGCGCTTCCCGCCCATCCTCACTTTGCCGTCTATAGACAATCGCTTTTCGTGCGTCTCGGTGGGCGGCGGCCACGTCGCCAGCCCCCTTCGGCTCGGATCGGCTATGCTCCAGACTCCCCCGTCAGTCTTCAACCTGATGCAAAAATGCCGTTGACAGTCCTATCCCTGGGCGCGCATCGGCTGTGGCGTGGCGATAATCCGGTGTCCAAAAGAGCACAACCATGGAGATCACAATGAAAACCAAACGTATGAGCGACGAAATCGAAAAGGCATTGAACGACCAAATGACCCGCGAAGCGTATCAGGCACAAGTCTATTTGGCATTCGCATCCTGGGCCGAAGTTAACGGCTTTCCGGGCATCGCGGCGTTCCTCTACAAACACATGGACGAGGAACGCCAGCACATGTTCAAATTCCTCAAGTTCATCAACGACCGGGGCGGCAAGTGTAAAATCCAAGCGATCGACGCACCGCCGGATGATCCCAAAGATATCAACGACTGCCTGCAACAAACACTCCAGCACGAAATCGACAACTCGGCCTCAATCGACGTGATTGTCAACTTAGCGCACGAAGACAAAGACTGGGCGACATTCAACTTTGCCCAATGGTTCGTTCGCGAGCAGATCGAAGAAGAAACGCTGATCAATGCACTGATTGACAGGTACAGTCTGGCTGCTCAACAGGCAGATCATGCGAACCTATACACATTGGACCGCGACATGTCGGACGCGCCACAGGAAGCAACCATCCCTCGAGAAGCCGAGTTTTGATGCAATGTCGGGCGCACAACAACACCATAGCCGGGTGCTGCACCGCGAGCCGGTTGCAAAGAACGTCTGCCTGTATGTTGTCGACAAACCGGAAGGCTTTACGTCCCGCCCTGGTCACGCTGTTGAATTGGCCGTTGACCAACCAGGCTGGAGTGACGACAAGCCCCCGTTCACCCTTTGTGGTCCGCCGAAAATGGTCGAGGAGCTTACCAAGGTATTAAAATCGCTTGGCGCAAACACGGATTCCTTGGTTTTTGAGAAGTAAGAATGTCGGTTCGAGCAACACTGGCAAGAATTCCGAATACCAACTTCATTCATCAACACGATCGCTACGGCGACGTTTCTCCTTGATCTGGATTCCAGGGCGCGGTGCGGCAGCTACAAACACGACTTCCTCGTGGCGTTTCGCCGTCACAGCCAGGAACTGCCGGCGACCATTCCGGTTTTCGAATTGGCTTGCGCCACGATGAGGCGCAGCCACATTCAGGTCATGGCGTTCGACACAAGTGAACCAGCACGTGAGTTTCGATGAATCAGACAAATGCCGCAAAGAACGATTCCATCGTATTGCGAATCAAAGGCATGGACTGCGCGGAAGAAGTTTCGATCCTCACACGCGCACTTGGACCGATGGTAGACGATATCAACCAGCTTCGGTTCGATGTCCTGAATCGGAAAGTGACCATTGTTTCGCCAGGCACGTGTCGCTCAAAACAGTTCATTGACGCCGTTGTCAAAACCGGCATGTCGGCAGAGAATTGGCACACTGATGCGAAGGCCACAACGATGTCATTGTGGTCCCTCTACGGCCGCATGGTGCTGACATTCACCAGCGGCATATGTGGCTTTGTTGGATTTGTGAACCATGTCGTACATGCGGGTAGTATGGCTGCCGCTTTGGGGTCAGAAGGGATGGGACTGACAGCAGCGGTGCCGTGGTTTTCGGTTGCGTTCTATTTGCTGGGAATCGTTGCAGGCACCTGGTTTGTGCTTCCCAAAGCGTGGAGATCGGCAACCAGTGTGCGGCCAGACATGAATTTGTTGATGGTCGTTGCCGTGATTGGCGCGGCAGCGATCGGTGAATGGTTCGAAGCCACCACCGTCGCCTTCTTGTTCGCCGTGTCATTGTTGCTGGAGTCGTGGAGTGTTGGCCGTGCAAGGCGAGCCATAGCGACATTAATGGATTTGTCACCGCCGACGGCGAGAATTCGAGATGAGCAAGGCAAAGACATCGACATTTCCCCCACCGAGGTCGCTGTTGGGACGATCTTCATCGTCCGGCCCGGCGAAAAGTTCCCGCTTGATGGTCGCGTCGTCAGCGGAGCCAGCGCCGTGAACCAGGCACCCATCACGGGAGAGAGCGCACCGGTCGACAAGCAATCTGGCAGTGATGTTTTCGCAGGAACCGTGAATGGAGACGGACTGCTTGAGGTGGAGTCGACGCGACCCGCCGAGAACACGAGGCTGGCCCAAATCGTTCGGATGGTTGGCGACGCCCAATCGGAACGGTCGCCGTCAGAGCAGTGGGTGGAACAATTCGCGCGATACTATACGCCGGCAGTGATGGTCCTGGCATTGCTGTTGCTCGTCAGCCCGCCGTTGCTGTTTGGGGCTGCCTGGTCCGTCTCGCTGTACCGCTCGCTGGTGCTGCTTGTCATTGCTTGCCCGTGCGCCCTGGTTATTTCTACGCCTGTGTCGATCGTGGCAGCGATCGCAGCGGCAGCTACCAATGGCGTCTTGATCAAAGGTGGATTGTATGTAGAGATGCCCGCACACTTGAAAGCTATTGCTGTCGACAAAACCGGGACGCTTACCCACGGCAAGCCGGAGGTGATCGACATTGTTCCGCTCAATGGTCACACCGAAATTGAGTTACTGGAACGCGCGGCTGCATTGGAGAGTGGATCGGACCATCCTTTGGCCCAGGCAATTGTCCGGATGGCTAACGAAAAGGGAGTGTCGGTCTCCGCTGCGGACGGATTTGAAATCATTCAGGGAAAAGGCGCCCAAGGCCGCATCAACGGAAAACTGTTTTGGCTCGGTTCGCATCGTTACCTCGAGGAACGTAAGCAGGATACGCCAGACGTTCATGCACAACTTGAATCCCTGCAAGCATCGGGCCGCTCGATCGTGGTGATTGGCAACGACGAACACGTTTGTGGTTTCTTTTCGCTGGCCGACACGGTCAGACCCGAAACCGCCGGAATTCTGGGGCAACTTCACGACGCCGGAATAGAATGCGTCGTGATGTTGACGGGCGACAACACCGGAACCGCACAAGCGATCGCCAAGCAGGTCGGAATTGATTCCGTACATGCTGAACTATTGCCTGAGAACAAAGTCGATGTGATCGAAGACTTGGTCCTTCGTTACAAGTATGTCGCGATGGTTGGCGACGGAGTCAACGATGCTCCCGCGCTGGCACGATCATCATTGGGGATCGCGATGGGGGCAGTTGGAACGGATGCAGCCATTGAAACCGCCGACATTGCCTTGATGTCTGATGATCTGTCCAAACTGCCCTGGCTGATTCACCATTCGCATCGAACGATGGCGATCATCCGACAAAATATTTTCTTTTCGCTGGGCATCAAGCTGCTGTTCGTCGTCTTGACATTCGCCGGAGTCGCATCCCTGTGGGCCGCAATCGCCGCCGACACGGGAGCTTCGCTGATCGTGATTTTCAATAGCTTGAGGCTGTTGCGTAAAACGTAGAAATATTCATTGCCGAGCGGCTACTCATGAGAGGTGCGGTCGGCATCGGCTGGATCGTGCGAAACGAGGGTCGGCGCCCGCAGACCACCAGAGTTCTGGTGCCCTGTAGGTGCCTTTGACCAGGTTGGCTTTCCGGCACTGTGTGTGGTAAGGTTCACTCACGTTGTCGAACAGATTCCAGCTGGGTTGGCTGGCAGATGTTTGGCTTTGATCTTCAGGAGTGAACCATGAATCCTATCGTGCTCATCATCGTCGTCTTCTTGATTTTGTCGGTTTTGGGCGGCGGCTACGGCTTCCGCAGCGGCAATAACATCCTCGCCGGGGGCGGTGGCCTCGTCGGGTTACTCCTTGTCGTCCTCTTGATTTTGTTCCTGATGGGCCGCCTCACACTGTGAATGAATTCTCGTCCTCGAGTGTGGCGGGTTGAGCCATTGCCAATGGTTTTGCACGGTTGTGGTACAGATAGGGGGGCGTCCCTCTTCGCATGTGACTAGCCAACGAGTTCGCCCGGAGAAGACGCCGCTCTACAAGATCATCAAGATCATCGTCCGGCACCTCGAGACGTGGCTTTGCGAGAGGAGCCTCGGGGAAGAGCCCGTCGCGGCCCACGTGGAAGACTTTTCTTCGTGGCTACCTCCGCTGCGGCATTCTCAGCTTCGGGTTTGCTCGGGCCTTGGTGCAGCACCTGCGGGCGTGATTTTCTCGTGGCCCGTCGCTGGGCGACTACAAAAAGCGTGCAAGGGACGTGGCGTCTGCCCCTCATGCACCGGCCGCCGCATGGCGCAGACCGCCGCCCATTTGGTCGATCACGTCATTCCACCGGTCCCCGTCTGACAGTGGGTGATTTCGGTACCGAAGCGACTGCGCTCACCCTTGGCGACTGCGCTCACCCTTGGCGACTGCGCTGGTTCCTCAGTGAGCGACCCGAGGCCGTCGCCGCCCTCGCGACGATCTTCATGAGCGAGGTGGAACGGCTCGTGCGCGAGGCCGCGGGCGTGCCGCCGACACCGGACAGGGCCGACAACGAGTTGCCCCGCATCGGCGCCGTTTCCTTCCTGCACCGAGAAAGGCTCGGCACTCAATCGGCATGTCCATCTGGGTTGAACAGGCTGAGCCAGGCGTCACCTTCCTCCCGGCACGGCCCATCCACCCCAGGCGACCTCGACACCCTCACCGCGCGAGTGCGAAAGCGGCTCATCCGGTGGTTCCGGCGAGCGGGGCTGCTCGACGCGGAGGCCGCGGCCGACATGCTCGCATGGGAGCACAGTTGGTTTTCGATAGACGCTTTGCGTGCGGATCTCCCTTTCAGTCCCCAAAGTGTGTGCCTATTGCAAGCCCCTCGAACATCTCGTGCGATACTGCGCTCGGCCCGCGTTCGCGCTCGACAGGCTCGCGGTCATCGGTGCCGGTGACGAGAGCCCCGAGCGCATCCGCTACACGCTCCCGCGGCACAAGCGCGGGCAGTGGATCGGGCCCGGCCGCACCAAGAAGGCGACGAGTCCTAACGCGCAAGGCGTGATCACCCTGTCCCCGCACGAGTTTTTGAGTCGCCTTGCGGCCCTCGTGCCGCCGCCGCGCAAGCACCGTCATCGCAACACGAAAGTGTTCGCGCCGAATCATCCGCTGCGGTCGCTCGTGACGGCGATGGCAATCGGCAACGTCGCCTTGCTCCCTCGCCCTCCGGGAGAGGGCCGGGGTAAGGGTTCCTCCGCTGCCCCGTCGGCACACGACGCCGATAGCGACGCAATCGCAGCGACCCGCTCCCACGATACCTCCCGGATCGCGTGGGCCAATCCGCTCGCGCGGATCGCCGAGGCCTTCCCGCTTGTGGGCCCGCCCTGCGGCGGCGACATCCGGCTCATTGCGTAGCGGCGCAGACCGCCGGCTGGAGCCGGCTCACTTCGAACCGGAGGTTCGCAAGCGGACGATTGCCAGGATGGCTTCGCCCGCGTGAAGGAAGGCCAGGATGGCTTCGCCCGCGTGAAGGAAGGCCAGGATGGCTTCGCCCGCGTGAAGGAAGGCCAGGATGGCTTCGCCCGCGTGAAGACAGATCCTCGCGCACGTGGGCGAGCCGATCGAGCCGCCGCCGGTGTCTCCCGCCAGAGGCCCGCCGACCGAGTGGGGCGAGCTCGTCCAGGCCCACTTTCGACCACGACGTCGTCCAGGCCTCGCCCGACGAACTACCAGTCATCGACATCCATTCACTCTGAAACGCCCGCCAAGGG
>Ga0163152_10007189_pt1 | contig 12261 bp, 12 predicted proteins | sample OliLakLV19MP8IB2_FD_148635 | JGI IMG/M metagenome (GOLD analysis project Ga0163152, IMG submission 148635) | Freshwater microbial mat bacterial communities from Lake Vanda, McMurdo Dry Valleys, Antarctica - Oligotrophic Lake LV.19.MP8.IB-2 | ecosystem: Environmental > Aquatic > Freshwater >... | reverse complement strand
GTCGGGCCGCGCTGTCGCAGGCGAGACGACCACTCGCCGGGACGCGACATGAATGAAGAAGAGGACGAAATGCTCAACCAGGCCGCGCGGCGTGAGGACCTTGCGACTGATGAAGTCGCAGGCCCAGAGCGACTCGGCATGCGAGCGGATGAACAGATCCCATGAGCCGCCGCTGTCGGGGGAACCGCCGGGTCCGCGCTCGGCGCGGACGATGTTTGCGACGGTGGAGCGCGAGACTTCGCCGCAGCCGAGACGGCGAAGCTCGTGGTGGATGCGGGTGTACCCCCAGTCGGTCTCTCGCGCCATCCGTCGAATGAGTTCGGAGAGCGCCTTTCCAATGGGCGGGCGCCCGGGCTGCCGCCGCGAGATCGCGGAGGGGCGTGTGGCTTGAGCGGAGGCGCCGAGCCATCGCGAAAAGGTCCGCGGCGAGACGATCGACACCAGCCCCTCGACGGCCCTCCCGAGTGGGCGGCCGAGTCGCACCAGCCGAGCGCGCTCGGCGGGGGTCACGACCACACGCCCGGGCAGCCGACCGCGCAGGATCCGGTTCTCCTCCTTGAGGAACTCGATCTGGCGAGCCAGTCCATGATGTCCATGATGTCCATGATGTCTCCCGGGCGCGAGCGCCCGAAGGATGGCCCCATAGAGGTCGATCCGCGGCATGGCGTGCCTCCTTCGTACGCCCAGACTACCGCCGCCGGATCCCAGTCCAGACCGGATCTTCATTTCTGCACACCGCCGGGAGGGCCGCATTGGCCCGAAGGCGGTCGGCTGTTAACCTGCCGGTCATGGGTTCGAGTCTTGAACAGGGAGCCGGTGCGCTGGGCGTTCAGCTGACCGAACGGCACCAGACCGTCGCCTTCTACGGCGGTGTGGGCGGCGGCGCGACGGCCATGCGTCACGGGCATGGCGGGACATCGGACGAAGCCGATTCCGATGCCGAGCGTTTCTTCCGGGCCGTCGACCGCGCCATCGTCGGACACCACTCGCGGCCGACGAAACTGCCGTTGATGCTTGCGTCCCTACCCGAGCATCACGTGCTGTTCCACGAGGTCAGCCGGCGGAGGTGCTCATGAAAGCCAAAGACGTTGTCGATCTTCTTAGCGCAACCGGCCGGACGTGGTATGAGCACGAAGCCTACCGCCTGGGCGCGGCGCTCTCGTACTACTTGGCGTTCTCTCTGGTGCCGATACTGATCATCGTCGTTGCGGGGGCGAGCCTGGTGTATGGGGAAAGCGCCGCGCAGGGGCGGCTTGTCGAGCAGATCGAAACGACGGTCGGGCCGCAGTTGGCCAAGGCCATTCAGGAGATCCTCAGTCAGGGTCGCGCGACGGGGTCGGGAACACTTGCCACCGTCGTGAGCATCACGATGCTGCTGTTCAGCTCGACGGCGGTGTTTTACGAGCTTCAAACTGCGCTGAACACGCTATGGGATGTGCGGCCCAAACCGGGGCGCGGCTGGTGGGGCGCGGTGAAGGACCGATTCTGGTCATTCATGCTGGTGCTGGTCATCGGCGCTCTGCTGCTGGCGTCCCTCGCCGCGTTTGCCGTGGTGAGCAAGTTCTTTCCCTCCGGGACGTGGCGCGTGGCCAACATCGTGGCTTCGCTGGGCCTCATCACGGTGTTCGTTGCGATGATCTACAAGATTCTTCCCCTCGTGATCCTGAGGTGGTGGGACGTCTGGGTCGGTGCCGCTGCGACCGCTGTCTTGTTCACGATCGGGAAATACGTGATCGGCCTGTACCTAGGGAAAGTAAGCGTGATATCACCCTACGGCATCGCCGGCTCGTTGGCGATCATTCTGCTGTGGGTTTACTACTCGTCCCAGGTTTTGCTATTCGGCGCCGCCTTCACACAGGTGTATGCGAACAAGTATGGCAAGCCGATGACCCGCACCGACAAGGCCGAGGCGCTGACGAAACCGGCGCGGGTGCGGCATGGGATGGCCACTCCGGCGCAATCGTGAGTTCGTAGGGTGGGCATCGCCACCATGGCCCCGGATCGGTGGGCAGTACCCATTGACCTGCCCCCCCAGATCCTGATCCACCAACTATGAGAGTTCCGTCGGGCCCCGGGTGGGCCCTGGAGACTCTCGATGAAGCGGACGAGGCATTCGGCGGAACAGGTCGTGATCAAGCTGCGTGAGGCGGACGCGATGGAGGCGTCTGGGCGTTCGGTGGCGCAGGTGGTGCAGCAGCTTGGTGTGAGCGAGCAGACGTACCGGCGTTGGCGTGAGCAGTACGGTGGGATGAGGGCCGACGAGGCGCGTCCGCTGAAGGAGCTTGAGGTTGAGAACGCGCGTCTGAAGCGTCTGATCGCCGACCAGGCGATCGACCTGTCGATCCTGAAGGAGGCGAACGAGTACCTGGGAAGTGTCCGTTCCGCCAACCCCGTCAGCCGGCCGCCTGCCGGCGCTTCCACTCGTCGGGAAGCCAGGCGGCGATGTCGGAGGCTGGCCAGCCGGGGAGGTTGACCAGGAGCTGGGTCAGGTAGCGCTGGGGATCGATGTCGTGGCGTCGGCAGGTGCTGGTGAAGCTCGAGAGGATGGCCGCAGTCCGGCCCCCGCGCTCGCTGCCGACGAACAACGAGTTCCTGCGGTTGATGGCCTGACGCTTCATCTCGCGCTCGCAGGCGTTGTTGTCCATGGGCACAGCAGCATCGTCGAGGAAGACGGTCAGCTCCGCCCATTGATTGAGGGCGTACTGGACCGCTCCAGCCATCGGACTGCGAGGCAGTAGCTCGGCCTTCCAGTGAAGCAGCCGACCATGAAGGTGCGTGATCAGTGCGCGCAACTCCACGTTGCGGACCGTGGCCAGGTCCTCCGGCATCGCGCTCTGAGCGCTCGCCTTCACGCGCCGCTCGACCGCGAACATCGCGTCGATGATGGCCACCGCCTCGCGCGCCACCGCGGCATCGCTGCTTTCAGCATCAATGAACTTCCGTCGTGCGTGCGCCCAGCATCCGGCGCGCGTCATCCCATTGCCGGCGACCACGCCGTCGTAGCCGCCGCAGGCATCGGCGAGCAGGACCTGCAGGTATCCGGCCGGAAACGTCGTCGGACCATCGCGTGCGCGACTGCGCGTGAAGTCGAAGACGTTGTACGGGTTGTCGTCGTCACCGATGTATGACCACATGCGGGCCCGAATCGTCTTGCCCGGCGACAGGAGCGGCATCACCGTGTCGTCGGTGGCCACGAGGTGCGACATTCGCACGCGGTTGCACATGAGGTCGTGCAGCGGCATGACGATCTCGGCCACGTCGTGACACCACTGGCAGAGCGTCGAACGCGAGATGTCCAGGCCGTTGCGATCGAAGATGTTCTCCAGCCGATGCAGCGGCAGATAGTCGGCGAACTTGCTCGTGCCCACCATCGCCAGCAGACCCGGGCCAGCCATGCCTTTCTCAATCGGACTGGCCTTGATCGCCTCCTGCGACTTCTCCGCCGTCGCGACCTGCCCACCATCGCCGGCGGCGTCGCACGCGGAGCACGCGTCGATGTGGCGGAGGTGATGCCAGCGCTCGAAGTGGCCCGGCACGTACTCGACCTGCCAGCTCTCCTCGTTGCCGATGCGGCGCTTCTGCCCGCCGCAGCATGAGCATTGCTTCTCCGCCTCGGGCAGGTCGTGCTCGATGGTGGTTGCGGGAAGGTGATCGAGATCAGCGATGCGGCGTCGACCGTGGCGGCCTTTCGCGCTGACGCGACGCGAAGCCTTGGCGGGTGCCTCGCCGTCGGTGCCGTCCTGCTTGCCGTCGGCGTCCTCGGACTGCGCAGGCATCGCTTCGAGCTGCGTCGCAAAGCCAAGCAGCATCTGACCGAGACCGGCCGTGGACGTGAGCTTGTCGGCGCGAGGGCCGCAGAGCTGCTTGCGCAGCCAGAGGATCTCCCTTGCCAGCTTGGAAATCTTCGCGTCGCGCTCCGCGAGGTGGAGCGAGAGCGCCGTGCAGAGCGCGCTCAGCGCCGCAGGATCCTTCGGAAGCTGGATCACGGGGGCGTCGTCCATGACGGCGACATGTTCGACGCGCGAGGCGTTGAGATGTTGCATGACGACGCGACACAGTTCGAAGAAATGTCAAATGCAATGCAGCGCGCATGCGAGCGCGAAGGTCGCAAGTCGATGCACGCGGTCACACGTGCGATCACGTGCGCGTGTACCGCTTCGTGCGGCGCAGCGTGCGCAGATCGATCCCTTCGAGCAGCATCGCCATCTCGCTGGCGCGAAGCTCCACCGACGCGGCACCGGCCGGCACGGCGGGCAGCTTGAAGGCGCCTTCCTCAAGACGCTTGTACCAGAGCGCGTAGCCATCGCGATCCCAGTACAGCACCTTGAGGCGCGAGCCGCCGCGCCCGCGGAACACGAAGAGATGTCCGCTGAGCGGATCCTGCCCGATCACGGTGCGCGCGATCTCAGCGAGGCGGTCGAATCCGCAGCGCATGTCGGCTGGCTGCACCGCCAGCCAGATGCGTGGCCCCATCCCATCGATCTGAGCGAGCGACGGAAGCGAGATCATGGTCTGACCTCTGCGCACCAGGACACGGCGCGGCCCTTGGTGCCGACATCGGTTTCGACTCCGGCGTCGACATCGACATCGACATCGACATCGACATCGACATCGACGTCGAGCCGCTCGAGCGTGGCCACGACCCGACCGAGCGTGACCTGGTCGAATCCGTCGGGCACGACGACGCGCCAGCGACGGACCTCGATCACCGGTGCCGTCGATGTCGAGCCCGCGGCGGTCCGCACGATCGCCTCGACGAAGGCCGGCGCGGCGAGGAGCGTCGACGCGCCGTACGTGGCCGACCTCGACGTCCTTGGGGCAAGCGCCATTGGAGCGAACGCCTCCGGATCAGCCCTATCCAGCAGTCGACGCCACCGGTAGAACGAAGTCGGCGAGATCTTGCATCCGTCGCAGTAGTCGGCGACAGTCAGCCCCGACGACTCATACCCGGCGACGATGGACCTCCAGCGGTCATGGGTGGTACTCATGCGCCGAGTGTCGCGGAGCCGCCTGGACTATGGAAGACGGGGTTGGCGGAACGGACACAAAGAACGACAGCAGGTTGACCATGCCGCGGGCTCATTACCGCCTCCATGGCGACTCGGCGTGTCATTAGCTTCATGCCATTCGTGGCTGTCCCGAATAATGGTCCGCCGGACGGGGATGATGCAGCCGCGCGGTCGTTGGGTGTTCATGTCCCAGGCACTGGGCGGGGAGCCGATTGGCCTTGAGGAGATTGCCGATGGGATCTGGCGTGCGGTGTACCGCCGGACCGTGCTGGGATTCGTGGACGTGCGTGAGCGCGAGGGCTTTGTGATCTCGGCGGCGGAGTTGGATGACGCTGATGTGGAGGACGAAGAAGAGAGCTGTTCGGGGAGGAGTGTGGAGCGTTGACTGGAGCGTGGGTCGGATTTCGGGGACGATCGGCTCGGGCACAACTGTCACCCATGTGCCCGGTACGAAGCGCCACCTATGTGGCCGGGCGTACGGAACTCGATTCCAATGCCCTCGGGGCGCTCGTTCAGCGAACGGCTCGCACTTGTGGTTCTCGATCGAAATAGCGCTTGGCGGCAGCCTTCACAAACAACGTGGGCTTCAAGGAGACAACGCCGTCACCCCTGGCCACTCCCGCCTTGTCCAAGAGAACCAGAGCCTCCTCGGAGTGGCCAATCGCCTTGAGGTGTGCGAACGCGTCCATGACGAACTGCACGGCGGCGCCATCGCCGGCCAGCTTCAGGGCGGCATCCTGAGCGAGGACCAACGCGACGGCGTCCAACACCACAGAAGGGCAACCAGCGAGCTGCGCATCCGCGAGCCGATGGGTGCCGTCGCTGAGCTTGGCCCCCCCCACCCTGGGTGCGATGATCAAGACCCGGCCTCCGCCGGCAGTCACCGCCGCCACGAGCTCATTCAGCGCATCGGCGTCGCTGCCATCGTCGATCAACAGTCCGACCGTTCGACCTGTGAGCGTCTCACGCATGTTGCCGATGAGGCGCAGCGCCGGCGACGGATCCATGTCGATGGGTGGGACCGCTGCCGGGCTCGCCTTTGGCAGCGGCATGCCGAGACCCTCGGCCACGCGCGCGCCGAGCGACTCGTCCACGTTGCGCAGGTTCGCCATCATGCGAATGCGCACGTGGACAAGCGTCACCTTCGAGAGCTCGAACACGATCGCCGCCACGACGTGGTTCTGCTCGGCTTCGTGCAGCGAACGGAAGAAGAGCCGCGCCTGGCTGTAGTGATCCGCGAAGCTCTCCGGGCGGATGCGCAGCTTGCCGCCGTTGCCCGCCTCGGGAAACGTCGTGAAGCCGGCGGCGCCGACCTCCCGCGGACCACCTGCTTCGCCCGCCTGCGCCAAGCTGTTCGGCTCGTAGTTGGCGCGACCGGAGAACCGCATCGTCTGCATGTGCCCATCGCGCTGGAAGTTCGCGAAGGGACACTCCTTCGGCTGGTTGATCGGGATCTGATGGAAGTTCGGCCCGCCGAGCCGCTTGACCTGGGTGTCCAGATAGCTGAAGAGCCGTCCCTGGAGCAACGGATCGTTCGTGAAGTCGATGCCGGGGACGATGTTGGCGGGGCAATACGCGACCTGTTCCGTCTCAGCGAAGAAGTTCTCCGGCATGCGGTCGAGCACCATTCGACCGACGCGGCGCACGGGCAGCACCTCCTCGGGGATGAGCTTGGTCGCGTCGAGCACGTCGAACGGCAAGGCGTCGGCGAACTCCTGATCGAAGAGCTGCATGCCCAGCTCCCACTCGGGAAATGCGCCCCGCTGAATGCTCTCGAAGAGGTCGCGGCGATGGAAGTCCGGATCGGCGCCGGCGATCTTGACCGCCTCGTCCCATACCGTCGATTGCAGGCCCAGCTTCGGCTTCCAGTGGAACTTCACGAAGGTGGACTTGCCGGCGGTGTTCACCAGGCGGAAGGTATGGATGCCGAATCCCTCCATCATGCGGAGCGAGCGCGGCAGCGTGCGGTCCGACATCGCCCACATGATCATGTGAGTCGACTCGGGCATGAGGGAGATGAAATCCCAGAACGTGTCGTGGGCCGAGGCGGCCTGCGGAAACCCGCGATCCGCCTCCATCTTGACGGCATGGATCAGGTCGGGAAACTTGATCGCATCCTGGATGAAGAAGACTGGGATGTTGTTGCCCACGAGGTCCCAATTACCCTGTTTGGTATAGAACTTGACTGCGAACCCGCGCACGTCGCGTGGAGTGTCGACCGAACCGGCGCCGCCCGCGACCGTCGAGAAGCGGGTGAAGACGGGCGTTCGCTCGCCCTTGCGCTGGAAGAGATCGGCACGCGTGACGCTCGAGAGCGACTCGTACAACTCGAAGTAGCCGTGGGCCGCCGATCCGCGCGCGTGAACGATTCGCTCGGGGATGCGCTCGTGGTCGAAGTGGAAGACCTTTTCGCGCAAGGCGAAGTCCTCCAGCAGCACTGGACCGCGGGCGCCGGCCTTGAGCTGATTCTGATTGTCGGAGACCGGAATTCCCTGGTTGGTCGTGAGGACGTCGACGGACCGCCCGGCGATCTGATGCAGTTCGCCGCCGATGCCGCGCTCGCGATCCGCCGTCATGTTCGCGTCCTTCGGCGGCGAGGCTTTGGATCTGCGAGTACCGACCTTCTTGGAACTGTTCCTGGCCATATGGGTCAACTCCACTGTTTCTACGATGCCGCAAAGACTGTTCCACGGACGAACACCTGAGCACGCGGCGGCGAGAGCGCTTCTCGCCGCAAGCCATCTGCTGCGGGCGACCGGCGCCGACGATGCCGCGGAGCCAACGCTGCTTCCGTGGCTGCATGGCTCTTCGAGGAGCCACGGGCACCGACGCTGCTTCGGCGTCCTCTTACGAAAGGCCACCCCCGTCGACCAAGCGACCACGCCTCCCAGCGCTGGAGTGCGACGAGGCCAATCACGGATTGCAAACGGGAGACTACCGCAATCGACTGGGCGCTGGAACGGGGTGTTCACCCTCTATGGCCGGGGTGCAGCCCATCGAATCCGGCGTCTGCCCCGAAGGACGGGCCAGCGCGGGCAGATACCGTGATTCTCACACTCGTCGGCGAGTGCAGCGCGCTCCTGCGGGCACCGCCGCCGAGATGACCAAAGGATTATTGCTGATGAATCACGACGAGACGATCGCGGCCGGAAGCGGCATTGGGCGAGCAGACGACACCTACGCGGAGTTCGGACTGCCGGCGAGCTGGGGCGCAGTGGCCGGCGGTGCGGTCGCGGCGCTCAGCATCCAGCTCGTCCTCACCCTGCTGGGAGTCGGCGCGGGCGTCCTCATGGCGTCGCCCTCCACGTCGGACGGCGCGATGGGCTCCGCTGCAATCTCCTGGATGATCGTGAGCGGCATCGTTTCATTCGGGATTGGAGGCATGGTCGCAAGCTGCATGTCCGGCGCGGTTCAGATGCGCGACGGAGCGTTTCGCGGCGCCTTGGCGTGGGCCCTCGCCGCGGTGTTCGCAACAGCGGTCTCGGCGTTGGCTGGCTCGGCCACCCTCGGCGGCGTGGCCTCCGCCGCGGCCGCAGTGGCACCGATGGTGGACCGGGTCGGGATTGACTCCCAGCCCGCGACGCCACGGAACTCGACGGCCGCCGAGGCGTCGGGCGCGGACGGGTCGACCGCGGACGGAGTCCTCCGTCTCAGCGCGACCGAGGCGACAATCGCTGCGCAGAGGACGGCCGACGCCCTTGCGAAGGCGTCGCTCTGGATGGGAATCGCCTTCGCGCTGAGCCTGACAAGCGCCGCGATCGGTGGAGTCCTCGGAACCGGTCGACACGAGAGAACGACTGTGCGGAACGTCGGTTCTCGGCACGCATCTCCGTCGTTCGCGCCACGGGCGAACGACGCCCGCGCCGCGACCACGCGGTCCGGGTGAGCCGTCCCAAACACCTCATACCTGCTGAGAAGCCTCATGAAGGCGGGCGCGACCGGTCAGCAGGTGCATACGACGGCGGAGCATGGCCGAGTGGCGTGATAGAGGCAGCTCTGGCTACGTCCACGGTTCGAGACCAGCAGATTCAACAGAGCGAGGAACACCATGAAAGCAGTCGTCTACACCGGTCCGAACAAGGTTGCGGTCAACAATGTCCCCGACCCTGTACTCAAGCGTCCGACCGATGCGATCGTTCGAGTCACCAGCACCAACATCTGCGGCTCGGACCTGCACATGTACGAGGGCCGCACCGACATGGAAGAGGGCCGGGTGCTCGGCCACGAGAGCCTGGGCGAGGTGATCGAGGTGGGCGACGCGGTGGACCGCATCAAGGTCGGCGACTGGGTCTGCCTGCCGTTCAACGTGAGCTGCGGCTACTGCCGCAACTGCGAGCGGGCCATGACCGGCGCCTGCCTCACCATGAATCCAGGCACCGCCGGCGCAGCGTACGGATTCGCCGGCATGGGGCCATATGACGGCAGTCAAGCGGAGTACCTTCGCGTTCCATACGCGGATTTCAACTGCCTTCGACTGCCCGAGGACGCCCAGGAGAAGCAGAACGACTACGTGATGCTGGCGGACATCTTCCCGACGGGATACCACGCCACTGAGATGGCGTGCGTGAGTCCGGGCGAATCGGTCGTGATCTTCGGCGCCGGTCCGGTCGGACTGATGGCGGCATACTCGGCGTTCCTGCGGGGCGCCAGCAAGGTGATGGTGGTCGATCGCTTTCCCGATCGGCTGCGGCTGGCTGAGAAGATCGGCGCAGTTCCGATCGACCATTCCGAGGGCGGCGCCGTCGAAGCGATCCTTCAGCACACCAACGGCATGGGCGCGGACAAGGGCTGCGAGTGCGTCGGCTACCAGGCGCACGATCCGCAGGGCCATGAGCAGCCAAACATCACGATGAACAACCTTGTCGCCTCGGTCCGCGCCACTGGCGTGATCGGCGTCGTCGGCGTCTTCGTGCCGGAGGACCCGAAGGCCGAAAACAAGCTGGCGGAGAATGGCCAGATCGCCTTCGACTGGGGAAAGTTCTGGAGCAAGGGGTTGCGCGTCGGCACCGGCCAAGCCAACGTGAAGGCGTACAACCGCCAACTCCGCGAGCTCATCCGCGTCGACAAGGCGAAGCCGTCCTTCATCGTCTCGCACGAGCTGCCGTTGGAGGACGCGCCCCTCGCGTACAAGCACTTCGATGCCCGCGACGAAGGGTGGACGAAGGTGATTCTGAAGCCGAATGCGTCGAAGCTCGACGTTCGCGGCCGCGAGGTCGGAGTTCGCGAGCACCGACGCGTCGAGAAACAGCGCGGGTGATGCGAAGGCCATCAACACGACAGCGCCGGAAGGCCCCCAGGCCTGTCGTGTCGACATGTCGATGATGTAGAGGATCCGGTTCTTTGGACACGAGGCGAGTGGTACTCAGGCGACCAGTCGTTCCTGTTCGAGGAATCGCTGTCGGACCTTTGACGGCGTCGCTCAGCGCGTCACGCTGGCTGCCGGTTGCATCGGTTTATCGCAACGACACGGCTTCTGCGTCGACGCTCTGCCTCGGCGGCGAGATTCGCGGCGGTACCGATTGCGGTTCCGAGCAGACGATTTGTACCCAGCATGGCCCCGAGCATCCTGAGGGCCGCGTCGCCGGCGAGTCCCGTGAGCGACGTCGCGAGCGACTGCACGGCGGTCATGTCACTCTCGCGAGTGGTCGACTGGCGAAGGCGGCTTGAGTTCTGCGTTGGGATCTGGTTTGAGCTCTGCGTTGCAGTTGACGTTGTAGTCAACCTCGCTCCGCGGCTCGACGCAGCTGTCGTGATACCGGTTGGGCGTCTGTGATTGAGAGAGACGGGTCTTCGTGCTCGACGACCGCTTTCGGTTCGCTCAAGCTGGGCCATGATCCGCAGTCGGCGCAGAGAGTCGCCCATCGTGATTGGCAGCGGGGTCAGGCTCGGAACCGGTCGCGGCGGGTGGCGTGGTTCTCGTGCCGTGACGTGTGGTCGTCGCCGGGGCTCGGCGGCGGCGTCGGTTGCGGCATCCGACGCATCCGGGGCGATCGATTCGCTCGATTGGCCGTGACTCGATTGTTCGTCACGCTCCTGGCCGTCACTCGACCCACCTTCGGGTCCCTCCAGCACCCACGCATCGGCGATGCCGTAGGCTTCGCGTCGCGCCGGCAAGGCCGGCGTGAACAGGGCTCCGTCGAACTGGGCGATGAAGGCCTCGAGCTCGGCTTCGGACTCGACGTTCCCCTCCGCATCGGCAGCCGCAGCCAGGCGCCGCCAGAACTCGAGACCTTTGAAGTGCACGTTCGCCTCGGCGTCCTCGGCCATTCGGGGCAGCCACCAATTATGGCCCGCGGCGCGTGGACTTGCCCCTTGTTGAAACGGGTCGGGATGCTGGTGCGTCATCGGAGTCATTGAAGTCACTGGAGTCGTACGCATGCCTCGAGTCGCCAGAGTCGTCGTCGCGGGTACGACCCAGCACGTCACCCAAACGGGGGAACAACCGCCAGGACATCTTCTTCACCGATGACGACCGGCGATTCCACATCGCCACGCTGCGGGAGCAGATGGCCGAGCATCGAGTCTCGCTGCTCGCGTGGTGCCTGATGACCAACCACGTCCATCTGGTGCTGGTGCCGAAGACGGCCGAGGGACTCGAACTCTCAGTGGGACGGACGCACTGGCGATACACCCAGGCGATCAATGGGCTTCATCAGCGTGTCATTGGGGTCATTGGTGCGGCCATCTCTGGCAGGGCCGGTGCTTCTCGTGCCCGCTCGACGAGAGTGACCTCGTGGCGGCGATGCGGTACGTCGGCAAGCGTCAACGAATCGACGTGCGTGCTGACGAGCCCGAGCGCAGCGAAGGGACGCAGTTCACCGGCATGGCTTGCACGGAGGCGCGAAGCCGGGTGCTGCGACGTCGATGAGCATCCGCCGGTCCCTTCGCTCGCGGCTCGTCAGGACGGCCTTTCGCGCGACGACGCGTTTCGATGCGCACCGACGAGCTCAACGCGAGCACGACGCGAGCACGACGCGAGCACGACGCGAGCACGACGCGAGCACGACGCGAGCACGGCGCGAGCACAACGTACGCGTCAACGAATCGACGTGCGTGCTGACGAGCCCGAGCGCAGCGAAGGGACGCAGTTCACCGGCATGGCTTGCACGGAGGCGCGAAGCCGGGTGCTGCGACGTCGATGAGATCCGCCGGTCGCTTCGCTCGCGGCTCGTCAGGACGGCCTTTCGCGCGACGACGCGTTTCGATGCGCACCGACGAGCACGACGCGAGCACGACGCGAGCTCGACGCGAG
>Ga0163152_10007185_pt1 | contig 12268 bp, 10 predicted proteins | sample OliLakLV19MP8IB2_FD_148635 | JGI IMG/M metagenome (GOLD analysis project Ga0163152, IMG submission 148635) | Freshwater microbial mat bacterial communities from Lake Vanda, McMurdo Dry Valleys, Antarctica - Oligotrophic Lake LV.19.MP8.IB-2 | ecosystem: Environmental > Aquatic > Freshwater >... | reverse complement strand
GGCCTATGCCGCTCGCCACATCGCTAAAAACATTGTGGCATCGGGGGCAGCTGAGAAATGCTTGGTTCAGGTGGCCTACGCCATTGGGGTGGCAGAGCCAGTCAGCGTTTATGTCAATGATTTTGGCACCGGCAAAATTGGCAACGACAAACTTTCAAAGGCCGTTAATGAACTTTGGAGCTTAAAGCCTGCTAACATCGTAAAAGAATTTGATCTGCTAAAACCCATTTACAAAAAAACCGCGGCTTATGGACATTTTGGCCGTGAGGATCAAGGTTTTACCTGGGAAAAACTTAGCAAAGTAGATGCACTTAAAAATCTGTTGCAGTTGTAACAGGTTAAATGGACGCAAAATTAATTCGAAATTTTTCAATCATCGCCCACATTGACCATGGTAAATCTACCTTGGCAGATGCACTCCTGAGTGAAACGGGGGCGCTCGAAGCTCGTCAAGAAAAAGAACAATTTTTAGATAACATGGATATCGAACGCGAGCGTGGTATTACCATTAAGGCGCAAACTGTGTCGCTGAAGTTCAAAGCCAAGGACGGAATTACGTATCTCTTAAATCTTATAGATACACCAGGACACGTGGATTTTAGTTACGAAGTGTCTCGCTCACTGGCTGCTTGCGAGGGTGCGGTTCTCGTGGTCGATGCGACTCAAGGGGTTGAAGCTCAAACTTTAGCTAACGTCTATTTAGCTCTGAATAATAATCTCGAAGTAATTCCCGTCGTTAACAAAATCGACCTACCCAGCGCTGACCCCACAGCTGTTCTCGAACAAATTCGAAATGTCATTGGGTTAGATACCACTAATGCCCTTTTGGTAAGTGCCAAAGAACGGATTGGCGTCAGAGAAATACTCGAAAGAGTGGTAGAAAAAGTTCCACCTCCGACAAATGACGACACGGGATTTTTGCGCGCTTTAATTTTTGATAGTTGGTACGACTCATATCAAGGGGTCATCATTCTCGTGAGAGTCAAAGAGGGCAAGGTCAAAATAGGAGACAAGATCCGTATGATGTTCTCAGGAACGGACCATGAGGTCCTAAAGCTGGGAGTGTTTTCGCCCTTTCCTGAAGACCGTCAAGAGCTCGGGCCAGGTGAAGTGGGTTTTGTTGCCAGTGGAATTAAAACAATTCGCGATGTCACTGTGGGTGACACTATTACGCTGACAAAAACACCGTCATTAATTCCGCTCCCCGGTTTTCAAAAAATAAAACCGATGGTTTATTCGGGTATTTTTCCGGTCGATAGCTCTGACTTTGTAAATTTGCAAGAAGCACTAGAAAAACTCACACTTAACGATTCCTCGCTCACCTATGAAAAAGAAAAATCCATAGCACTCGGCTTTGGTTTTCGTTGTGGATTTTTAGGACTGCTTCATATGGAAATCGTGCAAGAGCGACTCGAACGTCATTACGATTTAAATCTGGTCGTAACCGCTCCCACCGTAGTTTACAAAATGTATATGATGGACGGTTCTCATTATGAGTTAGAGAATCCAGCAGACTTAGAAGATATTTCAAAGGTTGAGCGTATTGAAGAGCCCTTCGTAAAAATTGTGATCCACACACCCAGCGAATATATTGGAGGTATCTTAAAAATTCTTGAAGACCGTCGTGGAAACCAAATTAAGATGGAGTACACTTCCGCCAATCGAGTGATCATAGAGTATCGCTTACCGATGAACGAAATGGTGCTCGACTTTCACGATAAACTTAAGTCTATCTCCAAGGGTTATGCCTCGATGGAATACGAACTTATGGGTTTTGAGACCGGCGACTTGGTAAAGCTGGATATTATGCTCAATGGTGAAAAAGTCGATGCCTTGTCAACAATCGTGCATAAATCAAAAGCGTATCAACGAGGAAAGGCGCTATGTGAAAAGCTCAAGGAGCTTATTCCTATGCACCAATTCCAAGTGGCAATTCAAGCCTCAATTGGAGCGAAAATTATCGCGCGCGAGACAATTGGGGCCTTAAGAAAAGACGTGACTGCAAAGTGTTACGGTGGTGATATTAGCCGAAAGAGAAAGCTCTTAGAAAAGCAAAAAGAGGGCAAAAAGCGTATGAAGCAGGTGGGTGCAGTCGAGGTCCCTCAAGCAGCCTTTTTAGCAGTGCTTAAGATTGGGGAATAAATGGAGAATAACTGTGGCTGAAAAAAAAGTGCCGGATTTAAAACCAAAAAAACAAAAGACATTTTGGAACGATGGATTTGGTTCAATACTCATCGCCGTTGGCATTGCATTAGTTATACGGTGGGGCTTGGTCGAAGCCTATGTTATTCCCTCAGGAAGTATGCTTCCGACGCTGTTGATTCACGATCATATCTTCGTCAACAAGTTTGTTTACGGCTTGCGAGTTCCATTCAGCGAAAAATGGCTCACTCACTTTAAAAATCCTGCTCGGGGTGAAGTTATTGTTTTTAAGTATCCTGGTGATCAGACTAAGGGAACATTTTTTATTAAACGGATTGTTGGCATTCCGGGAGATAAAATTTATTACGAAGAGGGCGCTCTTTTTGTTAATGATAAGCCACTAGAAAAAATGGCTCCCCAATCTGATTGGGATTATAAGTTTTTAAGAGACAAAGATTTTCGGCGGCATCAATCTAGTGACCCAAGTCAGCAGGATGACCATATAGAAAATTACATTCATTATTGGGAGTCCAACGGCACTTACAAGCACAACATTTTGCTTAAAAAGGGCGGAGGGTATCTCAATACTTTTGGGCCGCTAATAGTAAAAGAAAATCACCTTTTTGTTATGGGCGACAACCGAGATAATTCTCACGATAGTCGTTATTGGGGACAGGTACCAATGGAAAATATTTTAGGTAGAGCCATGTTTGTGTGGCTGAGTTGCGAAGAGACATTTGAAAACATTCCGTTTCTTTGTAATCCGCTGACGATTCGCTTGACACGGTTTTTTCACTTTATAAATTAAAATTATGAAAAAGTCTCGCCTCAGAGATAACATCGAAAGCCTTATCTTGGTGATCGTCATTTCCTTGATGATTAGGCAGTTTATTATTTATCCCTCTCGCATAGAGGATGGCGAGATGTCGCCAACATTACAGGAGGGAGACTTTATCTGGTCTTATAGTCTTGCCTTTGGCTTGCCAAACCCTTTTAAGCCGGAAAAGCGCTGGGCAGCTCGCAGTCCAGAGAAAAATGAATTGGTCATTTTTGAACTCCCTGGTGAGCCAGGAGTCCTGTTGGCGCGAAGAGTGATGGCAGTCGAAGGAGACAAGGTAGAGATCGAGAATTCTGAGCCGCTCATTGTCCCCCCTGGCTATTTTTTTGCAAAAACAGATAACTTTAGCCTTGTGAATAACGCTGCGCAGGGAGAGGGGCTTGTACCCACTAGGCAATTGCGAGGAAAGATCTGGATGATTTGGTTTAGCATAAATTCAAAAGGTGATACAAAATCCGATGGATCTATAAATTGGAAGCGACTTTTTAAGACCGTTAATTGACAACTATTTTACACCGTGTTTATATTTTTCTTTAATGCCTTCAGGTCTCAAAGATCAATCACTCCTATCTCTCGCTACACCCAGCAAATCGCAAATATTAAAATTATTTGAGTGTGCCAAAGAGTTTAAAACACAAAAAAAAGCGGGGAACCTTAAGCTCGACAACAGCCATAAAACGGTTGCCCTAGTTTTTTTTGAACCCAGCACCAGAACTAGAGGTAGTTTTCAGTTTGCGAGCTTTAATCTAGGGTTAAATGTTTATAGTCAGTTTTTCGACGCTTCGACGAGTTTGGTTAAGGGCGAAAGCGAAGAAGACACAATTCAAAATGTTGTCGCCATGGGACCAGACATCCTTGTCGTAAGATACAATGAAAGCACCACTCTAGATAAAGCCTTAGAAAAAATCTCTGAAAAATTAAAAGTACCGGTTATAAGTGGCGGTGGGGGCAGCAAGGGTCATCCCACTCAAGCCTTGGGTGATTTATTTACTCTCTGGTTAGAAGAAAAAAATCTTGAAAAACAAAAAGTCTTATTAGTGGGAGATGTGGGACATAGCCGCGTGGCAGCTTCCCATATCGAACTGCTTTCAAAGTTTGGCATTGAGCTAGGCTTTTCTGGACCTGAGGAATGGATGACTCCGGAGTTGAAAAAAAAAGGACGAGTATTTTCTCTTGAAGAAGGTTTGAAATGGTGCTCTCTGTGCATGCCGTTAAGAATACAGTGGGAGCGTCATGCAGATCGCGCTACCACTCGCTGGAGAAGCCAAGAGGTATATCACAGTCATTTTGGAATTAACGGTAAGAATATAGGTTTATTAAATGGTCTTTTGATGTCACCTGGGCCCATAAACTTTGGCTGGGAATTGACGTACGAAATAAGGGACGACAAAAGGTGCCGAGTGTTAGAACAGGTTGAAAATGGAGTTTTTATGAGAACGGCAATACTTGCTGAAATCTTAGGAATCAAAATATGAAAAAGGGTTTTTTGGTTTTAGACAGCGGTGAGGTTTACTCTGGTAAATGGGAGGGAGGGAAAAACCGCGCCGGTGAAGTGGTCTTTAATACCTCTCATTTCGGCTATGAAGAAATGGCCACCGATCCTTCATACTATTCACAAATATTAGTGTTAACTTCTCCCATGCAGGGGAATTATGGTGCCCACAAAGAATTTCATGAATCTCCAATGCTCTCTATTGAGGGTTTTATTTGTTTAGAAATTCAGAATTCTGAGCGTGAAAGTTCGTGGTTAAAAAGACTAACCACAAGTGACATTCCTGTTTTGACCGAGATCGATACTCGCGGTCTCGTATTGAGGCTTCGAGACAAAGGCACGCCTTGGGGTGCGCTTGTCGCTGCTGCTGACCCCCAAGAGGCGATTAAAATATCGGCAAGCCTTATAGAGGCGGGACAAAAAAAAGATAGGGATTGGGTTTACGCTGTCAGCCGCAAGGAAATCGAAATACTGCAAGGTGAAAAGTCGAATGGACCCCGCGTGGCTATATTGGATTTTGGAACCAAAGAAAATATTATTCGCGAGTTACGAAAACGAAGTCGAGAGGTTGCGATATTTCCCAGCCGAGCAACCGCACTACAAATTCAAAAGTGGGAACCAACTGCACTTTTTCTGACTAATGGTCCCGGTGATCCCCTTGAAGTTAAACAGGCAACCGAGACTATCAAAGAACTTTTGGGTTGGAGACCAGTTTTTGGAATTTGCATGGGCCATCAGATACTGGCGCGTGCCCTCGGACTTAGCACCTTTAAGCTTAAATTTGGCCACAGGGGGGGCAATCACCCTGTTCAGGATTTAAGAAGCGGTCGTGTTTACGTCACAAGTCAAAATCATGGGTACGCCGTTGACTTAGGCCAATTGACATCAGGTATTTCTCCCACGCATATTAATTTGAACGACAAAACTAATGAAGGTTTGGAATGCCCCTCAAAGAAATGCCAGAGTGTGCAGTTCCACCCAGAAAGTTGCCCTGGCCCAAATGACGCGCGCGAAATTTTTGACCATTTTGTAGAGTGGGTTAAATGAATCAAGATGAATGTATAGAAAAAATAGTACAACATTTTACGGGGGATAACTTCAGCGAAGAGGTTAGGCTCGCGAAGGCCGAGTTTTTCGAGCGTTCAGGTGTCGTAGATGAACTTTCTTCAGATTTTGATCTAAGGATGTCTCAGTTTTTAGATTGGTATGTTTTTACGCGTAACATGGGACAAGGTATAACACCTCTTCAAATGGTTAAATCTAAAACTGAAGTTTTGGGGATAAATGTTGAACCTTCAACTTTAGAGAGACTGAGTAAAGTTCATCACAGCTTATTCGATTTTCTCAAGATAAAGGGCGATGATGTCTATATCAAAGACATCATCGAGGGCAAAAAAATAATCATTAAGAAATCACCAATCTTGGTGGGATTCAGTACAGATGAGATTTTTGATGCGAGAATTGTTCCCCTAGAAGACTCTTACACTTTTACTAAAGGGTTTTGCTTTCATCCGCCCCGGGCTCGAAAATATATTCTGCGCGAGATTAAGCGAGTTAAAAAATCGACGCCTCAGGAAAAAGAGGACATGATGTTAAAACTTTTAAAAATGCGATACCTCTTTCAACAATACAAGCATGTGAATGTGAGTGACATTTATACCGACGATTCCAAATTAAAAATTTAGAAAGAGTATGAAATGGGGCCAACTAACTTAAAGCGGGTACTGATTATTGGAAGTGGCCCGATTGTTATTGGCCAGGCGTGTGAGTTTGATTACTCGGGAACGCAAGCTTGTAAGGCCCTCATGGCCAAGGGTTTCGAAGTAATTCTCGTCAACTCAAATCCCGCAACCATTATGACCGATCCCGAAATTGCCACGCGCGTATACATTGAACCTTTAAAGGTTGAGTATCTCGAAAAAATTCTAGAAAAAGAGCGTCCCGATGCCTTAATTCCAACTTTAGGCGGACAGACGGCGCTCAATTTAGCTCTGGCGCTCGACTCTAAGGGGATACTAGAAAAGTACAAAGTAAAAATGTTGGGTGCCAACCCTGAAGTTATCCGTCGTGCTGAAGATCGTTCGCAGTTTCAAAAGGTCCTCGATTCTGTTGGTGCCAGGTATGCCAAGAGTGCCTTTGTCAGAAATTTTGAAGAGGGCATCAAGGCTGCGGACGTACTGTGCTTTCCCTTAATATTACGACCCAATTACACTCTGGGTGGCGGCGGTGGGGGCATTGCCTATTCGCTCGATGAGTATCAAAAATTATTAGCCTATGCGCTTAATGAAAGTCCGACTTCAGAGGTTTTGGTGGAGCAAAGTCTTTTGGGCTGGAAGGAATTTGAGCTAGAGGTTATGCGAGACCGAGTAGGGACATTTGTTGTCATTTGTAGTATCGAAAATTTAGACCCCTGTGGTGTGCACACAGGCGACAGCGTAACAGTGGCACCGCAGCAAACATTATCCGATCGCGCCTATCAAGACATGCGGGATGAAGCTAAAAAAGTCATTGAGGCTGTGGGAGTGGAAACTGGCGGGGCCAATATTCAGTTCGCTGTAAATCCAGAAACTGGTGAGCGCGTGGTTATAGAGGTCAATCCTAGGGTAAGTCGCTCCTCGGCGCTAGCCAGTAAGGCCACGGGCTTTCCGATCGCAAAAATAGCGGCGCTGTTGGCTGTTGGCTATCGTCTTGATGAAATTAAAAACGATATCACGGGTACTACCCCTTGCTGCTATGAACCGGCCTTAGATTACGTGGTTACTAAGATTCCCCGATTTGCATTTGAAAAATTCCCAGGCTCGCCAGATATTCTCACCACCCAAATGAAAAGCGTGGGAGAAGTCATGGGGATTGGTCGTACCTTCAAAGAGTCTTTGGGAAAGGCCCTAGCCTCACTTGAAAATAAAGAGGCTGGTTTCGGAAACCTCCCGTATGCCGAAGAGCTCGTTGCTTATCCAAATAGTCGTCGACTTTTTTCTCTTGCGAGCGCCTTCAGAGCCAATAAGTCTGTAGCTGAGATTAATAAAATAACCCACATAGATCCGTGGTTCTTAGAGCAGATTAAAGAAGTTGTAGATTTTGAAAAAACACTTAGCGAAACCAAGCTGCTGAATTTAGATATTTTGCTCAAAGCAAAACGTTTAGGGTTTGCCGATAAGACAATTTCTACCTTTCGAAATTGCAGCGAAATGGATGTTTTGAAGTTACGCGAGAAGCTCAATATTCTGCCTGCCTATCTTAGAGTTGATACTTGCGCCGGCGAATTTAAATCCCAAACTCCCTATTTTTACTCCACCTATTGGAGTGAGAGGAATTTAAGGTCACCGGACAACAATATTGTGGTAATTTTGGGTAGTGGACCTAATCGCATTGGCCAGGGCATCGAATTTGATTACGGTTGCGTACGAGCGGTAGGGCAGTTTAGAAAACAGGGACACAAGGTTGTGATGATTAATTCAAACCCTGAAACTGTTTCAACAGATTACGATACCTCAGATGAATTATTTTTTGAGCCGCTAGTGGCGGAGCATGTGCGCGAGGTCATGCGTTTTGTGGGACCCAAGGGTTTTGTCGCTCAGTTAGGGGGGCAGACTCCTATAAATTTAGCTCGGCCGCTTTCTGAAAGTGGCTATGAGCTTTTGGGCTCTTCGCTAGATGCCATTGATTTGGCTGAAGACAGATCTCGCTTTGCTAAAATTTGCCTAGAACTCGATTTTAAAATTCCCGAATCCGGCATGGCAGGAAATTTAGAGGAAGCCAAAAAAATTAGCGGTCGCATTGGTTATCCCGTGATATGTCGACCGAGTTATGTACTTGGTGGGCGACGCATGGAGATTGTTCAAGACGAAATTGAACTATCTGATTATTTTAGTCGGCACGGGGACCACATTAATAGTCAAAGGCCCTGTCTCATGGACAGATTTTTAGAGAACGCTCTCGAGGTCGATGTTGACTTGGTGAGAGGCATCGACTGGAGCGTAATCGGAGGCATCATTGAACATATTGAGGCGGCCGGTGTTCACAGTGGCGACAGCATGGGTGTGATTCCCCCGCAACGGTTAAAACCTCAGACATGTGTTCGCATCGAGCAAATGGCCGAAAAATTGAGTGAACGCATAAAAGTGGTGGGACTTCTCAATCTTCAGCTCGCTATTAAGAATGACGACGTCTATTTACTCGAAGCGAACCCCAGAAGTTCTCGCACTGTTCCCTTTATTGCAAAAGCGACTGGGATACCTATGATTGATTTAGGGGTCTTGGCCATCTTAGGCAAAAAGAAGAGCGAACTTAATCTCGAGCGATATAAATGGCAAAATATTTCAACCGTTTCGGTTAAGGGCGTAGTTTTCCCGTTCAAAAAAATTACTAACTCTGACTCTATACTGGGACCTGAGATGAAATCCACCGGCGAAAGCATGGGGCGAGGTGCGGACTATTCAGAGGCTCTATTGAAGGCTTGTCTTTCAAGCGACGTAGTACCTCCACTTGCGGGAGAAATTTTCTTGTCTTTGCGAAATAAAGACAAAGAAGTTTTGTTTCCAATGGCCCTTGAATTAATTGGTCTTGGTTATTCTCTTTCGGCCACGGGTGGTACGGCTGAATACCTGTCGCAAAAGGGGCTACCTGTCACCAATGTCAAAAAAGTTTTAGAAGGCCGGCCTCACTGTGTGGATCGCATTAAATCAGGTTTGGTTTCTCTGGTAATTAATACCGCCCAAGGGCGGCAATCTGTTGAGGCTAGTTTTAGTATTCGACGCAGTTGTATTGAGGGCTCAATTCCTTGTATTACTGAGGCGGATACAGCCCTGGCGTTTTTGTATGCACTTCGGCGTTACCGTGCCAATAAGATCGAAGTATCTTCGCTCCCGAAGTTGATTTTGACATAATTCAGAATTAGCATTTATTATTAATACGGAGGCATTTAGCTTGGCACAGCCTGTACTTGAGGTAAAGGGGTTAACGAAGAGTTTTTCATCGGGGTTTATACCAAAAAAAATCACGATTCTGCAAAATGTTAACTTTAGTATTTCTGCCGGCACGATTACGGGTTTTTTGGGGCCCAACGGCTGTGGAAAAACCACAACTATTAAGTGTATCCTTAATCTTATTTTTGCTGACTCCGGGGAAGTCAAATACTTCGGGCAGTCAAAACTAACAAATGAAATTTTAGAGAAAATTGGCTTTTTACCTGAGCGACCCTATTTTTACTCCTATTTGACAGGGGCTGAGTTCTTGTTTTTTTATGCGGAGTTATCAAACGCATTTAAATCTAAAAGAGAAATAAATGAACGTATTGATCAACTGTTGACTCGCGTTGGTCTTGAGCACGCGCGGGACCGACAGCTCAAGGACTATTCTAAGGGCATGCTTCAAAGAGTTGGAATTGCTCAAGCCCTAATCCATCGGCCCAAGCTTATAATTCTTGACGAGCCCATGTCGGGACTGGATCCCGATGGCCGCATTGAAGTGGCGAACATTATTCGTGAGACTGCCAAAGAGGGAACTGCCGTTTTTTTTTCTAGTCATTTATTGCCAGATGCCGAAAAGCTCTGTGAAAGATTAGTCATCATAAAAAAGGGAATTATTATCTATGAGGGAAATACAAAAAGCCTTTTAGAGCAGGCAAGTCTTGGTTGGAGCGTTTCTTTTGCCGATGGCACCCAACAGGTTCGTTCGATTTTGGTAGAATCTCTGTCCTCCCTTCAAAATGAAATCGATCGGATTCGAAATGCAGGTCACAATATACTAGATGTTAAAAAAGAACATTTAAGTCTTGAGGACGCCTTCAGAAAGTTAGTGGTATAAGGGATGCATGCTATTTGGGTAATAGGTAAGAATACTTTTCGTGAAATTATCAGAGATCGAATTCTGTATGGTCTTCTAGTATTCGCACTTATTTTGATAGGACTTAGTTTAGCAATGGGCCAGCTCAGTTTTACCGAGCAGGCTAGAATTTCCGTAGACTTTGGATTTGCTGCCATGAATTTAAGTGCCATTATTATTGCTATTTTCGTTGGCTCAAACCTTGTAACTAAAGAAATTGAACAGCGGACTGTGTATACGCTTTTGGTTCGGCCGCTCAGCCGCAGTCAGTTTCTGTTAGGCAAAGTTTTGGGACTTGCATTCGTCAACATTGTAGTCTTGCTGGGACTTTCAATTGTGCTTACAGCAATCCTATTTTCAATTGGTCAGCCTTGGGATATGGATTGTACGTTTGTTGTTTTAGGCGTGCTTTGTGAATCCCTTGTGGTGCTTTCAGTGACACTTTTGTTTGGTGCTTATAGTAAACCAATGCTAGCAGTTGCATTTTCAATTGGGGTTTTTCTTGTAGGTAGATCAATGGACAGTCTGGATTTTTTTGCACAAAAAAGTGAAAGTGCTTTTTTTATCGGATTTAATTATGTTTTACAGCGCTCATTGCCTAATCTATCCAAATTTAGCTGGGGCAATTATCCCTTAATTGAAGATAAGGTGCCGCTGCAGCCTTTTTTGATGTCTGTCATTTATGGTATGGGCTGGATGGGAGTGTGTATTACGCTCACGGCACTTATTTTGCGAAAGCGTGACTTTACTTGAATGATTTTGGTTGGCTTTTTGGACTTTGGTATTTTTTCTTCGGATCTATTATGGGTAGTTTTGCCAATGTCGTTATCTTAAGACTTCCCGAAGGTAAGAGCATTGCGACGCCGCGAAGTCAGTGCCCTCAATGCCAGTCTTTCATTAAATGGTACGATAATATCCCAGTATTTTCATGGTTTGCTCTTAAAGGACTTTGTCGGAGTTGCAAGAGCAATATTTCTTGGCGGTATCCCTTGGTTGAGTTTTTGATGGGCGTTTTATTTCTGGCGGTTTACTTGCGCTTTTCTAATTTCGATCTGATTAATTGGAATGTTTTAGAGGGACTAATTTTTGTTTTCGGACTTCTGACAGTTTCGATGATTGATTTTGATCACATGATCTTGCCTGATGTTTTTACTCTTTCAGGAATAGTTATTGGCCTGTTGGGTTCTTTATTTTCCATTGAGCGGACTCTACTTGATTCTTTTTTGGGAGTGCTGTTCGGCGGAGGTTTTCTTTGGTTAATTGCCTATCTTTATTTTGTTTTTAAAAAAGAGGATGGCATGGGCGGCGGAGACATTAAGCTGCTCGCATGGATTGGAGCGATCTTGGGCTGGCAGGCCATTCCCTTTGTCATTCTTTCGTCTAGTTTGTTGGGTACGATAGTCGGTTTAGCCTTGGCCATTAAGACCAAAGGCGGGCTAAAAACCAAAATACCATTCGGTCCGTACTTGGCCCTAGGTGCAGTTATATTCTTGCTAAGTGGCGACTTTCGAAACATATATATCCTGCAGTTTTTTCCTTGGCTTGAGCCCAGTTAGTATTCATTGACAAAATTTCCCCTGTTCGATCTAATTTTAAAGAGAATTCGCTAGTTAACGCATTGAAGCGAACGAAAGGGCATCATGAAGATGCTAATGGATTTATTTAAGTCAAAAAAACCAATCGGGCTGGATATTGGCGCGAACTCACTTAAGATGGTGGAGCTCGACGTCAGCGGCAACGTTGCCACACTACGTTCCTTCGGATTTTCACAGACACCAGCACAGTCAATAGTCGCGGGAGAAATTGTCGACGCCTCTTCCATTTCTACTGCTATCGCCACACTTTCTAAGGAAATTAAAACTAACAGAACTAATATGATTGTTGGGATTTGGGGATCGGCAGTTATTGTAAAAAGAATTTCAATGCCACCAGTAGAAAACAATCTCATTGCCGACCAAATTAAGTGGGAGGCT
>Ga0163152_10007182_pt1 | contig 12268 bp, 10 predicted proteins | sample OliLakLV19MP8IB2_FD_148635 | JGI IMG/M metagenome (GOLD analysis project Ga0163152, IMG submission 148635) | Freshwater microbial mat bacterial communities from Lake Vanda, McMurdo Dry Valleys, Antarctica - Oligotrophic Lake LV.19.MP8.IB-2 | ecosystem: Environmental > Aquatic > Freshwater >... | reverse complement strand
GGGAGCAATGGTTCGATCTCTTCCCACAACTCTTCGCAGAGCAGCTCCGCTGCCATAATCGTGCCTCCTTGCACTTGTGCTGACCGCAGAGTTCATCGGTCGATACTCACGTTCTGAAACAGTCTCTTAGGAATCTGGCGAGGCTGCCTCGTGTTTAGTTACAACTACGGAGCAGAGTGGGCGGATCATATCGGAGAACCAAGCGCCTGGATTGGTCGCGCTCCCCGTAACCTGCCCCTGCTCCACTGGGGTAGCCTTGAGTGGAGTCATCCCCATCCCAGCAGCATGATATTCACACTGCTCATCCCGCTGTGGGCTCTCGCGCTCGCCTTCGGCGCACCCGCCGCGTGGCTGTGGGCGAAGCGGCGGCGCCTGCTGCCCACCGATTGTCAGAAGTGCGGATACGACCTCCGTGGGCTTGCCGGCAAGTGTCCCGAATGCGGGCATGCGCTGGCCGCGGAACACACCGAAGGCAAGAAGTAAACTCTCCAAGGCAGGTTGCGTGGTGCCGTCCAGGGCCGTGACCCAGTGCCCCTCGGCGGTTCTGCCTCTCACCGGCTGTCCGTCGAGCGGTGCCACGAAGAGCGCGCCCGGCACGGAGTGCCGGGCCACCAATGACCACCAAAGGCGCACCACCGTCACCGATCAGTTGACCTTGATGGTGTTCTTCTTGCGATCCGGCATGGCGGTCTTGCCGAGTCCCGCGCGGGCCGCAACGGCGGCGAGTTCGACGCGCGTGGTCACGCCCAACTTGAGCGCGAGCGATGTGCGGTGCGCCTCGACGGTCTTGGCGGTGCGGTGAAGGCTGGTGGCGATCTGCGCGTTGGTCATCCCGGCGCCGATCAGTCCGAGCACTTCGAGTTCGCGCTTCGAGAGCGCCGCGAGCGGCCCGAGGTCCACGTTCTGCACGGTCTGCGTGCTGGGGCAGTCGCCCTCCATGCCAGGCTGCTCGGGCCACACGGAACGGAAGACGGCGAGGATCGCGCCGCTGGGCGCGCCATCCCATGGTGCGATCGGGCGGACGGTCACGCACATGGCCCGTCCGTTCCAGAGGTCCCGCACGATGCGCGCCTCGCCGGTGCGGACGACCTCGCGGCAGATGCCGATGCGCTCGGCCGCGGCCTCATCGTTGGTGAGATCGGCGAGCAACATGCCCGGGAGTTTGTCGGCCTTGGCACCCCGGCCATAGAGGGCGGCGAAGCCCCCATTGGCCCACAGAACGCGGCTGGAAAAGGGATCGGCCACGACAGCGGGTGCGCCGGCATCGGAGAGCAGGTCCTGCCAGGGGGCCGGGAGCGACATGTGATCGCGGGAGCCGGCGGGGTGCGAGGAAGGGTGGACGTTTTCACGGGTGGAGCACGCGCTGGTCATAGTTTCTCACCGATGCGGCGGGCGCGAATGGTGCGCCGGGGCCGGTCAAAGCGGCTCATGTGGATGAGCCGGGGGGGTGACGGAAGAGACGCGTTCACTTGCGCGTCCCGGTCGTGCTGCGCACGGCCCCACGAACGCGAGAAGCGTTTACACAAGACAGAGGGGCAAGATCCGGCGTGTGTGCCGGCTGAAACCGTTGCGGACTCATTCGTGGAGCCTTCACAACGCGGCAGGGGCCGCGGACGGTGCTGCGGGACGGACCTGATCTTCTCCGTACGCAGCGTGCAGGTCAAGGGTTCACGCTGGATAAGGCTGTGAATCGCATAGGGTTGAGGGCGGATTCGTCCGAGAATCAGGTTTGGAGCGAGCGATGGCTGAATGCAACTGCTGGAGTAACCGGGCTTGACAACCTCGCTCTCGACACCCCCGACGGCGGCCCATTCGCAGGGGCCGTGGGCAGCGCTCACCTCGGCCCGGGGCAAACTGCTCAGCGCCCTGGCGGCGGGGGGGATGCTGCTCACCGGCGCGTTGCTGGCCCGGTTCGGCGGGGAGGGACCAGCGGGCGGTGCAGGCGGGATCCTTGTGTGGGCGAGTCTGGGGATCGGGATGTTCCACGGGGCCCGCGCGGCAGCGGTTGCCCTCCGCGAGAAGAAGGTCGATATCGACGTGCTCATGGTCGTGGGCGCGGCTCTGGCGGCGTGGGTCGGCGCGCCCGCGGAAGGCTCGCTGCTGTTGTTCCTGTTCGTACTCTCGGGCGCGCTCGAGGACCTGGCGATGCAGCGGACCACGCGCGCGGTCGAGGCTCTGCACAAGTTGTTGCCGACGCGCGCACTGCGCCGCGCGGGCGACACCTGGACCGAGGTCGCGCCTGAAGAACTTGCGCCGGGGGACATCATCAATATCCTTCCCGGGGAGTCGATCCCCGCCGATGCGCGAATGACGGAGGGGGTCAGCAGCATCGACCAATCGAGCCTGACGGGTGAAAGCGTGCCGCGGGTCGTTCGGTTGGGCGATGAACTCTGGGCGGGGACGATCAACATTGGCGATCCGATCCAGGCGCGGGTAACGCGGGTTGCGGCGGAGTCGAGCCTTCAGCGCATCCTGCACCTTGTCATCAGTGCGCAGCAGCAGCGCGAGCCGGTGCAGCGACTGATCGACCGGATCAGCCAGCCGTACGCCTTGGCGGTGTTTGGTGTGGCGATCGGGGTCCTGCTCATCTGGTGGCTGGCGCTCGATGTGCCGCTGGTGGGCGACGGGCCGGGCGGCCGGGGCGGCGCGCTCTACACCGCGATCACGCTGCTGATCGTCGCCTCTCCGTGCGCGGTGATTATCGCGACGCCGACGGCCACGCTCGCAGCGATCGCGCGAGCGGCGCGCGGCGGCGTGCTGTTCAAGGGCGGGCAGTCGATCGAGCGGCTGGCGCGCCTTGGCGCGGTCGCGTTCGACAAGACGGGCACACTGACCATCGGCAGGCCGCGCGTGAAGGCTCTGCACCCCGTGGGGTGGTCGGATGAGAAGCGGCTGCTCGCGGCGGCGGCGGGCCTGGAGCAGGACTCGACGCACCCGATCGCCAAGGCGGTGCTGGAGGAGGCGGCCACGCGTGGGGTTGCGCCCGCGCGGGTGAGCGGTGCATCGTTCACGCCCGGTCGCGGGGTGAGCGCGACCATCGAGGGGAAACCGGCCAGCCTGGGGTCGATGGTCCACGCGCTGCCGCTGGTGCCTGAGTGCCTGCGGAACCGCGTGCAGGAGGTCCTCGACTCGGTGCAGGCGCGCGGCCAGATCGCGGTGGTCATTGCGCACGATCAGGAGGCGGGGGTGATCATCCTGGAGGACGCGGTTCGCCCGGGCGCGGCGGGCCTTGTCGAGCAGTTGCACAGGCAGGGCGTGCGGCCCGTGTGCATGTTGACGGGGGACAACACGGCCACCGCCCGCTCCGTCGCGGAGGGCCTGCGGATCGACCGGTGGAAGGCCGAGATGCTGCCGCAGGACAAGGTGGACGCGGTCGCGGCGCTCAGGGCCGAAATACGGGGCGATGCGTCGCGTCACAAGTCGCGGCGAGCGGTGGGAGTGATCGGCGACGGCGTGAACGATGCGCCCGCCCTGGCCGCGGCGGATGTGGCGATCGGCATCGGCTCGATCGGCTCGGATGCGGCGCTTGAGTCGGCGGACATCGTGCTGCTGTCGGACGACCTGTCGGTGGTGCCGTGGGCGCTGGGACTGGCGCGGCGGACGCGACTGACGATCACCTGCAACCTGGTGTTCGCGCTCGGGGCGATCGTGGTCATGGTGGCGGCGGTGCTGGTTGGCTCGCGCCTCGGGGGCGCGTGGGACCCGCCCCTGTGGATGGGCGTGCTGGGGCACGAAGGCGGGACGCTGCTGGTGGTGGCGAACTCGCTGCTTATTTTGACCGCAAGGGGCGTGCGGAGGGCGATCGAGGAGGTTCCGGGCGCGGCGGCTCCCTCTGTAGCCTGCGGCGACATCTCCCCCATCGGGGATGGGGGAGAGGGCCTGCCCTCGGTGTAGTGGCGGCTACTTACTCCCGGCAAGCGTGCGGGCCAGCAGGTCGCGCTGCGCGGCCAGCGGAAGTTCGTCGAAGAAGAATGCTCGGGTGAGTTCGATGCGACGCTTGAGGTCCGCGGGCGTGGAGGCGTCAAGGCGTGTGACGGCGGGTTGCAGGCGCGTGAATGCCTCGGCGGGCGGGCCGGCGAGGTTCAGAGCGGAGCCTTGCACCTCGATTGTCTTGGCCGCGCTCGCGAGCATGGCGTCGAGGGAGGTGAACGCGTCGCGCGTGCCGGCGCGGAAGACATCGCCCGCGACGAACTGGGCGATCTTCATGAAGTCCGAGCCCGAGTCGGCCTGGCGCTCGGCGGTGAGCGCATCGTTGTACTCCCGGACCACCTGCTCGACCCGCGACTTGATGATCGGCGTGATCGCCCCTTCCCGCAGCAGACGGTCGAGGGGCTTCTCGGGCGCGATGGCCTGGATGGTGTCCTTGATCTTCATCAACTGGCTCATGTCGCGGATCTGGTCGATCGTCGCGCCGGCCTTGCGGGCTTCGAGCACGGCCTCGAGTTTGTCCACCACCATCTGGCTGATGTCGGCCCGGCGCGCGGCGAGCACCGCGTCGATGCGTGTGCGCTGCTCGGCTGGCAGTTCCATCTTCGCCAGCGCTGCCTCTTCGGGGCTGGTGTCTGGGCGCCTGAGTTTGCCCGCGCTGTCGCGAGTGATGATCGAGGGCAGCGGCTTCTCGGCATCGGCGGGCTTGGGCTCGGGGCGATCGGGCGGCGCGGGAGCCAGCGGTGGAGGCAGGGGCGGTGTGTAAGGCGGGGTCGGCAGCGCGGCGGGCGGGACTGGAGGCAGAATCTGCGCGCCCGCGGCGGAGTTCAGGGCAAGCGCGATGAGGCCGACGCAGGTGGAGCGGTTGGTGCGCATGGGACAAGCGTACGAGGGCTTTATTCCCCCGGCGTGGGACCATCGGCCGAGCCGGTGCGCAGGTAGAGGAGGCGGACATCGTGGCCCAGCGGGCGGGCGCGGAGAAGTTGGTAGCGCCGGGCATCGGCGAGCGATGGGGCGGTGCGCCCCGCCGCGGCGGGCAATGCCTGATCGTCTCCCAGGATCAACGGGCCGATGTAGACGCGGAGTTCATCGGCGAGGTCCTGCTGGAGGAGTCGCCCGAGCAGGCGCGGGCCGGGCTCGACGAGCACGTTGGTGGCGTCGTGGGCACGGGCGAGGTGCGCGAGCACGGCGCGGAGCGAGACTTCATCGGAGTTCGGCTCGGTCGGCGCACTGTCGTTCGCATCGGCCACCAGCACTTCGACGCCGCGGGAATCCAGTGCCCGCGCGAAGTCCGGCTTGCTAGCCACAGCGCTGGCGGTGGTGGCGATCGTCAGCGGGGCGTACACGAGTGTCTGCAAGAGATTGCACGCCGGGGGAAGTTCCAGGCGCGGATCGATGACGACCCGGCGCGCGATCCGACGGACTTGCGCCCCCCCAACACCACGCGCGGTCAGTCGAGGGTTATCGGCCAGCACCGTGCCGATCGCCGTGAGGATGCAATCCACCCGTGCGCGGAGGCGGTGGACCTCGCGCCGCGAGGCCTCGGAAGATATCCACTGGCTGGCGCCGGCGCGCGTCGCGATGCGCCCGTCGATCGTCTGGGCCCACTTGGCGATGACCCACGGAAGGCCGGTGGTGATGCGCTTGCAGAAGGGATCGGCAAGGCGCGTGGCCAGGGGGCTTGCATCGGTGAAGTCGCACGGGATGCCCGCAGCGCGGAGTCTGGCCGCGCCGCCGGTCGAAACCGGGTTTGGGTCGGGCCGCGCGCAGACCACACGGCCGATGCCGGCGCTGATGAGCGCCTCGCAGCAGGGGGGCTGCTTGCCGAAGTGGGCGCAGGGCTCGAGCGTGACGTACGCGGTCGCGCCGGCGGGGTTATGGCCGACGCGCGAACAAGCGGCGAGTGCCGCGACCTCGGCGTGCGGGCCGCCGAACTTGTGGTGATGCCCGATGCCGATGACCTTGTGATCCGCCCCCGCCGCGACGATCACGCACCCGACCATGGGGTTGGGCTCGACATTCCCGGCCGCGCGGAGCGCGCTTCTCGCGGCAAGATCGAGCATGGCGCGGGGGGTCGGCACGCGGGAGGGTAGCGAACGCAGGGCGCGCAATACGGATTCGGATTGACCCTTGCGCTGCTGCGGGCTTTAGCCCCGAGAGGGGCCAAGCCGCAGAAGAACCCCCGCGCAGCGCAAGCGTCCGCTGGCGAGGAACATACTCCTCACTCCTCATCCACATCAAGCCTGTTGCGGACCATCTTCGCCTTGTTCTTCTCGCCCGCATCGTCGTAGAGTTCCGACAGGCGCATGCCGACGCGGAAGAAGTTGCTCTGCCGCTCGAAACTCGGCGCGACATCCTCGGGCTTGCTGATGCGGCGGAAGGCGTCCTCGAAGATCGGGATCGCCGCCGCGGCGGGCTTGCCCTCATCGGAGAGCAGCCGCTCGACCGCGGCGAGCGCATCGACGACCACCGTGCCGTCGTTGGGGTACTTGTTGGCGACCTCGCGGAGGATCGCCCACGCCTTGCCGAGTTCGCGCGCTTCGGCCCACGCCTGAGCCTGGTTGAAGCGGGAGCGCGCGACAAGGTCGGGCCGGCTGATGAACTGCTTGGCGCACCAGTCCCACAGGTCGCACTGGGCCTTGGCCCCATCGGTGCTGCGGATCAGCGGGCTGATGATCTCCATGGCGAAGTCGGGGAACTCGAGCGAGCACAGGCGCATGACGGCGCGGCACCACTCGTTCTTGTCCGCCCCGGACATCTCGCCGATCTCGCCGAGTTTCGCCGCGGCGAGCCACGCGGGCGCGTAGCCGGGCGCGGCCTCGACGGCGGCCTTGAGCAGCATGTCGTGGGTGGCGCTGTCGGCGGGGCGCGCGGCGAGCGTCGGCGCGGGCCACGCGGGGTCAGTTGTGGGGGGGTATGTTGCGTCGGCTTGGGCCTTGGGCTTTGCTGTTCCGGTGCGCGTGCGCGGACCGGAGAGCGGCGCATCCGCGTCCGCCTCTTCCACTCCCACCGCGCGGGCGCGCCCGATGCGCTGCGCGGCATCGACCAGCACGATCGACGCGGCGAGGTCGCGCGCCGAGGCGCGCAGCAGGCCGGCGGACAGGCCGACCTGGGAGTGCGACACGGTGCGCCCTGTCTGCGGGTCGGTGACGTTGCCGCGGAGGTCCTCATACTCGTCGTAGCGCCCCTCGCGGAAGTCCCACAGGGTATTGTCGCCGCGCCGGGCGAGGTAGCCGACGTAGGCGTGCGCGACATCCGGGCCGGAGACCGAGACCTCGACGGTGGGGACGCCGATCGCCTTGCCGCAGTGCGCGGCGAAGTAGGCCTGCTCCTCGCACACGCCGCCGACCTTCTTGATGTTTTCGAGCGTGTAGCCGCCGTCGGCCTGCCAGATCTTCTTCTCAGAGCCGTACTGGAATGCGTTGGTGTCGTACGCGATGGAGCCGTAGACCATGCCGATGTTGCGGTTGCTCTGGTAGCGCTTCTGCGCCCAGCGCAGGTCGTCGATGCTTGCGCGGATGTCCACGATGTGGACGAGGAGTTCGGGCGGGGTGGAGGCGGGGGCGAAGAGCATCCGGCCGTAGTTGGCCGCGAAATAGTCGAACGCTTCGGCGGCGGCGATGGCCTCGGCGGGGGGCAGGCCGGGGGAGCGATCCGGCGCGGGCCGCTGCCTGCTGTTGCGGGCGCGGGCCTTCTCCAGCGCACGCACCTGCTCGGGCGTGAGGCCATCGGGTCGGCGCGGCGGGAAACGATCCTTATCAAACACCACGCAGATCGCGGCGACGAGGTTGGACATGTTCGCGCTGTCGGCCAGCGCCTTGGGACGCTGCTCGATCAGCGAGGCGAGGACGGTGTACACCTCCTCGGGCTTGTCGGAGGGGGAGAGCGTGAGCGCGAGGCGGCGCGCCAGCACCGGGTTGGCCAGCAGCGTTGGAAAGACCCGGGCGCGGAGTTCGGGTTTGAGCGCCGTGAGTTGACCGACGATGCGCCGCCACGCACCGGTCTCGATCAGCGCATCGATCCGCTGGTTGAGATCGGCGTGCGCGATCGCGAGATCGAAGAGGCGCTCGAACTGGGGCAAATGGGTCTTGGACTCGGGCGTGTCGGGGAGCGCGGCGACCAGCCGGTCGAGTTCGGCGAGCAGCGCATCCTCGAAGGAGCCGGTCGCGTGCGGTGCCTTCGCGGCGGGCGGCTTGGCGGGGAGGGGAGCGGAAGGCTGGGCAAGCACCCCGCCGGAGAGCGCGAGACCCGCCAGAACGATGATCGTGAAGCGGTGCATGGGTTTGTCCAGCCTACCCGGAGACGTTCTGAACCTCAATACCAACCTGCGGAAACGGGAGAGGTTGCCGGTCGAGAAACCGGAAGAAGAGAGGCAGTGGCTGTGTTGCCTTGGCCCCGGAAGGGGCCGCGGGTTGTAGCCACGGGCAAGGTCGCGCTTCGCGACCGCCGCCCGTGGAACAGGCAGGGTCCACACAACTGCGTCTTTCCAACCTGCTCGCCCCGGCAGGGGCGAAGGCGTGATCAGTCGCGCGCGTGCTTCCTCCGCCCCTGCCGGGGCGGAAGATACTCCAGAACAGAATGAGCGACAGTGACCGTTTCCACGGGTTGCGCTTCGCTCACCCGTGGCTACATTCCGTCACCCCTTTGGGGCGAAGAGTTCATATGCAACACGTGGCGCGCGGCTCACACTGAGTTCGTCTCCTCGAGTGCATCGCCCCCTGCGCGCCTTAAGCGAAAGAACTCGCGAAGGATCGCGCCGCACTCGTCCGCGAGGACGCCCGCGATGGGGGTCACGCGGTGGTTCAGGCGCGGGTCCTCGGTCAGCCGCATCAGCGAGCCGCACGCCCCGGCCTTGGGGTCGGGGCAGCCAAACACGAGCCGCCCCAGGCGGGCGTTGACGATCAGGCCGGCGCACATCGCGCAGGGCTCGAGCGTGACGACGAGCGTGCAGTGGTTGAGCCGCCAGTCGCCGACGGCCGCCGCGGCCTGACGGATCGCCAGAAGTTCGGCGTGCGCGGCCGGGTCTTTGTCGAGGTGGCGGCGGTTGTGGGCCTCGGCGAGGGTGCGCCCGGTGTCCGTCTCATAGACGACCGCGCCGACGGGAACCTCGCCGAGCGCGGCCGCCGCGTGCGCGAGCGCGAGGGCGCGGCGCATCATGGCGAGATCGGCGGTGGTGGGGGGCATCATTCATCATCCGGTTTCGCGAACGGGTCCGCATCACCGGTGTTGTGCTCCCCCGCCACCCGCTTGGCCGGAAGCACGCGCAGGAGGAACACGCCCAGTTCATAGAGTAAGTACAGCGGCACGGCCAGGAGCATCATCGAGAGCGGGTCGGCGGGGGTGAGGACCGCGCCCAGCACCGCGCAGATCAGCACCGCGTGACGCCGATACTTCGTCAGCATGTCGGTGGTCACGATCCCCGCCCAGCCCAGCAGCAGGACGACCACGGGCATCTGGAAGGCGATCGCCAGCGCGAGCGCCAGGTTCAGCACGAGCGAGACCGAATCGGCCACGCGGTACTGCTGCGAGATGAGTGTCGCCCCCGCCATCCATGTGCCGACAATCGCGCGCTCACTCCCACTGACCACTGCGCAGACCCGGAGTTGATGGAGACTCTGGTTGTACCACATGGCGCCCAGCGCCGGCTCGGGCGGGTCGGCGGCGAGGACGGGCACGATCGGAAAGACGATCTCCGGCGCGGGCGCGGCGGTGGTCACGATCATCCCCGGCATCGAGGCGTTGAACTGCACAAAGAAGAACAGGATCGTGGGGAGCATGACGTAGTACAGGAACACCGCCGAGAGAAAGGTCAGCACCGCGCTGAGCGGCGCGAGCAGGTAAGCAAACCGCCGCTCGTGGGCATAGAGGCCCGGTGCAACGAACCGCCAGAGTTGGTACACGATCCAGGGCGCGCCGACGAGGATCGACAGCACGATCGAGACCTTCATATAGGCGGAGAACACCTCGAAGGGATTGGTGACCTGGAGGTTCGGGGCCTGGTTCCCGCTCAGGAGCGCCTTGTACACCGGCTCAACCAGGAATCCCAGGATCACCTTGCCGAAGTAGAGCGACACACCCAGGATCGGGAGGAGGCCCATGATCGCAAATAGCAGGCGGCTGCGGAGTTCCTCCAGATGGTCGCCAAAGGGCATGATCTTGTCGCCAAACTCGGCCTTGGGCATGATGGGCAAGGGTACACGGCCCCTCCCGGCGATCAGGCGGAGTACGGGGCCGCGAGGAGGTCGCCGGTTGGTGGTGTAATTTACACCATCTAGTGGTGGATTTTACACCACCAAGTGGCCGAAAATACACCATGCTGTCTCGCGCCCTTCAACCAACCCTCGAAGCCGCCTTGGCCGACACGCCCGTGGTCCTCCTCCACGGAGCGCGCCAGGTCGGCAAAACCACACTCGCCAAATCGGTGGCGGCGCGTGGGAGCCGCTACCTCACGCTCGATGATGGTCCGGTCCTGGCCGCGGCCACCACCGACCCCGACGCGTTCATCGCGGGGCTCGACGGGCCGGTGGTCATCGATGAGGTGCAGCGGGCGCCGGACCTCTTCCGCGCGATCAAGTCGCATGTTGATCGGGACCGCACCCCCGGTCGCTTCCTGCTCACGGGGTCGGCGAATGTGCTGTTGCTGCCGCGGGCCTCGGAGTCGCTGGCGGGCCGGATGGAGATCGTGACGCTCTGGCCGCTCTCGCAGGGAGAACTCGGGGGCCGGCGCGAGAGGTTCATCGATGCGCTGTTCGAGTCGTCCAAGGGCGGATCGCCGAAACTGCGTACGGGTGAGCACCGCGGAAACATTGTCGAGCGGATTGTTCGCGGCGGATTCCCGGAGGCGGCATCGCGCGTGGACGAAGATCGCCGGCGAGCGTGGTTTGAGGCGTATCTCACGACGATCTTGCAGCGCGACCTTCGCGACCTCTCGAACATCGAAGCGTTGGCGTCGATGCCCGCGCTGCTCTCGGTCCTGGCCGCGAGGAGCAGCGGCCTGCTGAACAGCGCCGACCTCTCGCGGAGCCTGTCGATTCCGGCGACCACGCTCAGGCGGTACCTCGCGCTGCTCGAGGCGATCTTCCTGTTTGTGCCGCTCCCGGCCTGGACCAGCAACTTGGGTTTGCGCGCGGTCAAGTCGCCCAAGGCCTTGCTCGCGGATACGGGCCTCGCCTCGGCGCTCCTGGGGGCCGATCGTGCTCGCGTGACGGCCGAGCCTTCCCTGCTTGGTCCCCTCCTGGAGAGTTTCGTGGCGATGGAACTGCGCAAGCAGGCGGGCTGGAGCCGGCCGCGGGTCCGTGTCAGTCACTTCCGCACACACCTGGGTCGCGAGGTGGACATTGTGCTGGAAGCCGCGGACGGGCGGGTCGCCGGGGTGGAGGTCAAGGCGGGGACCGCGGTCACCCAGTCGGACTTCAACGGCCTGCGGACCCTGGCGGAGGCGACTGGCGAGCGATTCGTGGCGGGCGTGGTGCTGCACGGGGGCGCGGAGATTGTCCAGTTCGGGCCGAGGCTGCTGGCGGCACCCCATTCTTCCTTGTGGGAGACCTCGGACAAAGCCCCGACGCGGCCCAGATAACTGCTTGGAACGAAACCTGCCGAAGGTTTGGACGGAACAACCCTTGCGGCGCGTCATGGTGGGGAGCGGAGCACTGTGGCTTGGGACACGACGACTTCTCCAGCGCGGAGGCCTTGGTTTCGCGTGCCGTCGAGGGCGATCAGGACGCCCTGCGCCGACTGTGGGCGCGCCACCGTCGCTGGGTCGCGGCGATTTTGCTTGCGCACATGCCGCGGGAGGCGGAGGTTGATGACCTGCTCCAGGACGTGGCGACGCTGGTGGTGGCGAAGATCGGCGGGCTCCGCGGCGGGGAGCAGTCGCTGCGGCCGTGGCTGCGGGCGATCGCGCTGAGCGTTGCCAAGACCCGGGGTCGGCGCACGCAGGTCCGCAAGGCGGGGTGGCTGAGGCTTGTCAACTGGGCGGGAAACTGGGGAGGGGACGGCGAGCAGCAGCGGGATGACGGCGCGGCCACGCCGCTGGTGGAAGAGGGCCGAAGGCTGATGGGCCTGGCATCGGAACTGCCCGACGGGTACCGCGAGCCGCTGCTGCTCAAGTGTGTGCAGGGGATGAGTTACAAGGAGATCGGCGAGGCGATGGGCCTGCCGGACACGACGATCGAAACTCGCATCGCGCGGGCGCGCCGGATGCTCCGCGAGAAGGCCGAGGCGGCGGGGGTGGGGATGGCCGCTCGTGCGAGTTCGTAGGAGCAGAGAGCAGCAAAGCAGCAAAGCAGCAAAGCAGCAAAGCAGCAAAGCAGCAAAGCAGCAAAGCAGCAAACAAACTGAT
>Ga0163152_10007181_pt1 | contig 12270 bp, 9 predicted proteins | sample OliLakLV19MP8IB2_FD_148635 | JGI IMG/M metagenome (GOLD analysis project Ga0163152, IMG submission 148635) | Freshwater microbial mat bacterial communities from Lake Vanda, McMurdo Dry Valleys, Antarctica - Oligotrophic Lake LV.19.MP8.IB-2 | ecosystem: Environmental > Aquatic > Freshwater > Lake... | reverse complement strand
TCCTGTGCCGCTGTGGAGCACGTGCACCGCCGTGCACGAGGGGCTCGCGCGCGGGAAGGAACTTGGCTTTCCGCTGCTCGTGCGTCCGTCGTTCGTGCTTGGCGGACAGGCCATGGAGATCGTGCGCAACGAAACGGAACTCGCGGGAGCCATCGGGCGCGCTCTGCTTGCCAGTACGGGCGGACATCCGATCCTGCTCGATCGTTACCTTGAAGGCGCACGCGAGTACGATCTTGATCTTCTTTGCGACGGCAAGGAAACATACATCCCGGCGGTGATGGAGCACCTCGAGGAGGCGGGCGTGCACTCGGGTGACAGCACCACCGTCATTCCGCCGCGCAGGCTCGACGCACTTGCGGAAGAACACATGCGCGCGCTGGCCTCAAGGATCGCTCTGCGTCTTGGCGTGGTGGGACTCCTCAACATCCAGTTCGCACTGCTGGAAGGCGTCCTGCACGTGATCGAGGTGAACCCGCGCAGCTCCCGTTCGGTTCCGTTTGTCACAAAAGCCACGGGCGTCCCCATGGCCTCCCTTGCCGCTCGCCTTGCCCTTGGCCGTTCTCTTTCGGAACTCAAAGCGCAGTTTCCAGTGAAAGCAGCGGCGCGTTTTTGCGTGAAAGGGCCCGTGTTTCCTTTTCACAAATTTCCGGGCGTGCTTCCTGTGCTCGGACCTCAGATGCAGAGCATCGGTGAGTCCATGAGCCTCGGTGAAGAGTTCGGCGAGGCGCTGGCGAAATCGTTCGCAAGCAAGGGAGCACCGCTTGCCGCCGTGGACACTCTCGTGGTGGTGGCGCCGCTGCGGGCCCTTGCCGGGTGGAAAGACGCATTTGACCTCCTGGCTCCCTCCTTTGCAAGCGGGGCACTGCGAATCGTATGCGATACGCTCACGCAGGAAGACGCGGTGCGCGCGGGTGTTGGTGCGGTTCCGTGGATCGTCAGGAACGATGCCGACCTCGTGCGCGAAGTGGAAGACAAGCGCGGAGCCTTCGTTCTCACGCCCACGCTCGTGGGCCATTTGGGAACGCGCACTCCGCTTGCGCACCGGCTACTGCGCACGGCCTTGCGCAAACGCGTGCCATTTTCCAACTCGTGTCACTCACTCGAGGGTCTGGCCGCAGCTTTCAGCGAAGGCCACGCGCAAACTTCCTCCCCCTCTCGATGGACCCTTGTCCCGCTCTCGCATGCCGGAGCCATTGAGAACTCCAGTGCCTCTTGTCCGCCTCTGACAACGAAACAAGCCGTCGTATCGATGGTGGACGCAACGAAACACTCAGATGGAGTCCATCCATGAATCTCAAAGGCCGCAGCCTACTCACATTGCTCGAAATCACTCCCGATGAACTCACGGGTCTTATGGAACTTTCCGTGAAGGTGAAAGCCGAGCGGAGACGCAAGGAATTTCCGCGCAGGCTCGCCGGCAAGAACATCGCACTCATTTTCGAGAAGGCCTCGACGCGAACACGTTGCTCGTTCGTGGTGGCGGCCGTGGACGGAGGCGCGCACGCCGAGACACTTGGCAAGGGTGAGATGCACCTGGGTGAAAAGGAGGACATCCGCGACACCGCACGCGTCCTCTCGCGTCTCTTTGACGGCATCGAGTTCCGTGGCCACGAACACGCCACGGTGGAGGCGCTCGCTCGCCATGCCACTGTCCCGGTGTGGAACGGCCTGACCGACGATCATCATCCCACGCAGGCACTCGCTGATGTCCTCACTCTCGCCGAAGAGTTCGGTGGCATACACGCCTGCCGCGGGCGTACGGTTTGTTACGTTGGTGACGGCGCGAACAACACGGCCGCCTCTCTCATGCTCGCCTGCGCGATGGTCGGCATGAATTTTGTGGTCGCCTCGCCAGAGGAGTGGATGCCAAACACGAACATCCTCGGCGCGGCCCTCAAACTGGCAAAAGAAACAGGCGGCAGCGTACGCCTCGAGTCGCGTCCACACGTGGCAGTGCGAGGCGCCGATTGCCTCTACACCGATGTGTGGGTGTCTATGGGCGAAGAGCACAAGCCGCACGCGCGTGCGAAGGTGGAAACGTTGCGCGGCTACCAGATAAACTCCGATTTGCTCGCGGCCAGCGGAAATTCTTCCTGCATTTTTTTGCACTGCCTTCCTGCCAACAAAGGACTCGAAGTTTCGGAGGACGTGTTTGAAGGGCCCGCCTCGCGCGTGTTTGAACAGGCTGAAAATCGGTTGCACACAATCAAGGCTCTCCTGCTCGCGACCATGTTGTGATTTCGCGATAAACTCAGACGCATGCGAACAGCGAATAAAATAGAAATTGTTTGTTTTCCCCCAACGCTAATTCGACACAATACAAAACATTGGTTTGGGAAAACCCGAAGGCACGCTTAACAGAGGAGTGGCCCGGCGCAGATGTGCATTCTGTTTTCCGAGTTCACATCCGCACTTCGTTCGAGCCTGCCTTTTCACCCAAGGGGATCCACCATGAAGAACTTCCTCCGCTCCGTTACCTTCGCGGCTGCCGGTGTCGCGATTGCTTCCACTGGCGTGTGCACGAGCGCGTTCGCCGATGATGTCTCCGATGCCGCGCGCATTGCCGAACTCAAGGCGTCGCTGCGTTCCATCGCTCGTGAAAATCTCGGCCGCCGTGACAACCTCCCCGAAACGCGCGCCAAACTCGATCCGCTGGTGAACGAACTCGCGGCCTTCCACAAGCCCGCCGATGCCACCGCGGATCTGCCGGCTCTGGTGGGCGCATGGAAAGAGATTTTCAGCGACGACGTCGAGCCTGAGCGTCCCGGCCTCAAAAATGACCGCGACACGGTGTACCAGGTCATCACCGACAGGGGCGTTTTCTACAACTTCAGCGACCTCACGGCGGGCCCTCTCTCGGTGCTTGGCGTTCTGCGCGGTGTGTACACGCCGGCTGCGGATTTCCTGAACATCGAGTTCACAAAAGTCAGCTTCCGTCCCTTCGCGCTGCGCAACAACGACAACCTCGTGTCACTCGTCGACAACCTCGAAGAAGGCAGGGTGTTCACCCTCACGCCTCCTGGCGACAGCCGGTTTCCCAACGGACCTGTTGGAGCCAAGGGCAACATCAAGGCGCTTTATCTTGATGGGGACTTCCGCGTGGCCACAGGCTCGAACTTCGCTGATGGCAAGTTTGACCTTTATCTCCTCGACCGCGTGACGACTCCCATCCGTTACAAGTGATTCGCCTTTCGACCGACTGACTACAGCGCACGTGGACTTGTTCTGCGTGCGCTTCGTCTTGTCTGGTCCAAAATCCGTGCTTGCACCTGTCCCTCCTTCTACCGTATAGCCCGCGGGATGGATCTTTTTGGGACGCCTGGAGGCTTGATGACGCCGGTTCTTGTTCATATCGTGGATGACTCTCTCAGCCTCCTGGTGAGCGCCAAGATCGCGCTGGAAGAGCGTTCCGAAGGAAAAGACCTTGAGTCAGGCGTTCAAATTCCCAAGCTGAAGGTGGACACGTTTCGCAACGCCCGGGCCTGGAAGGAATCGAACCGCGCCAACGCCACCAACCCGCCTTCCATCTGTCTGTTCGATGTGTCTATGGATGGCGATGAAAACGCGGGGTTCGCGCTGGCGGCCCTGGCCCGGGAACGTCTGCCGGAGGCCGTCATCGTGATGTACTCCGGGTACGACGATGTCGACACCATCCTGCGTTTTCGAGAGTCGGGTGCGGATGGTTTCATTTCCAAAAAAACTGACGTCTGTTCGCTGGCGGGCGAACTCATCCAGCTCTACCAGCTTTCCCTCCGCAGGCGTGTCATGGGCGCGACCGCTCTTCTCGGATCCGGGGTTTTCGCCGGAAAGACTTTCGAACACATCGCGCGACGTGTTCCGCAGATCCTCACCTCCGCTCTGCGCGCCGTGCATGTTTCGGGAGAGACGGGCACCGGCAAGGAAGTGGTGGCGGATCTTTTTGAAGCCGCACAGACAGCCGTCGCTCCCAAACGACCCTTCGTGCGCGTGAACTGTGGCGGCATTGCCCCTACGCTTCTTGAAAGCGAGCTGTTCGGCCATGTCAGAGGCTCTTTCACCGGAGCAACGAACGATCGGATTGGCGTGCTGGAGTCGGCAAATGGCGGATGGGTGTTTCTGGATGAAGTCACGAGCCTGTCCTCCGCCGCACAAGGGGCTCTGTTGCGTGCGATAGAAAATCAGGAGGTCATGCGCGTGGGTGAAACCAAATCGCGGAAAATTGACGTCCGTGTCCTATCCGCCTGCAACGAAGACCTCGGGAAAAAAGTGGAACGGGGCGAGTTCCGGAAGGACCTGTGGCAGCGTCTCACCGAAACATCCATCGCGCTTCCGACCCTGCGTGAACGGAAGGAAGAGATTCCTGCCCTGGTCGAGCATTTTTGCTCCAAGCTCGTGAGCCACGGAGAGGGCAAAGAAAAGCCCTACACCGTGACGCCGGCTGCCATGCAGCTCCTCTGCCAGCACGACTACGCCGCGGGCAATGTCCGCGAGCTGCGAAACTGCCTGCGCGCCATGACCGAAGACGCGGGCTCCCGGATCCTGGGCCCCAATCATCTGCCTTCGTCGCTTTTCGATGCGCTTCTGGCTCAACGGAAAAAGACCCATGCGACGCGAAGAGAAGGCTCCCTGAGTTTTACGTTCGAGGGTGAAACTGTTCCTTACCTCGAAATGGAAGAACGTCTGTTCGTGGCGATGGTCCGACACTTGCTCAAGACGCAGAGCTTTGCGTCGCTGCGTGGACTGGAACGCGCGACTGGCCTGCCACGGATGACGCTCTCCCGCCGCCTCAAAGCCGCGGTCCAGAGCGGCCGCCTGGCTCGCGAGGATTTTCCGGAACGCTTTTGGGAGAAGAACATGGCTGGCGAGGAATTGGAGTCCGAAGGGAGGGGCTGAGGGTCGGAGTGGGCTTTGTCTTGCGTCAGAGGCGATCAGTCTGTTTCGTTTTTGGACACGCCTTCTGTGATTAAGCTTTTTTAATTTCATTTTCATATCGGACTCGGTGTTTGGCACACCGGGGAGCTGGCCCCTTTTGCATTTAACCCGGAATCCGCACTCAGAAAGAGAGATATTCAGATGAAAATTGCGTACAAAAATATTATTTTGAGAAAAATTGAACCAGAGGATGCTTCTTTTCTGGCGGCAATGACCCGTGAAAAAAATATCCAGCACTTCACCGGTCTGGCCAGATCCTATTCCGAAGAGGAATGCAGAAAAATCATCGGTGGTTTTCTTGAAGATTCCAATAGACTCCCACTCATTATTGTCGACAACACTTCACATGAAGCGGTTGGCGACATCACACTTCTTGACGTTGACCAGCAAAATTCCGCAGCACTTGTCAGGATAGCCCTTTCAAGAGCGGACTTTTATGGAAAGGGATATGCACGGAATGCCATGGAGGCTCTGTTGAATTATGCCTTCTCAGAGGGTGGCATCAACAGGGTGGAACTGGAGGTGTACCCTTTCAATGATCGGGCCATTCAACTCTATCGCAAACTGGGATTTGTGGAGGAGGGAAGAAAAAGGCAAGCCTACCGAGATGTCGAGGGTGTCTTTCATGACGTGATTGTTATGAGTTTTCTGGCCGCTGACTGGAAATCAGTTACGAATTGATTTTGAAATCACAGAGGCCGGAGGAGAGAGGAGGCTTTTTAATCCCAGGGCCTTTTCAAGCGCGCGTCCCACCCGAAAGAGCGTCGCCTCATGCCAAGGAGCTGCTGCGAGCTGGATGCCCAGCGGCAGGCCCTGTTCGTCCAAGCCAATGGGAACGACGAGGCAGGGCGCGCCTAACAAGGAATAAGGCAGCGTATAGGCAAATGTGGACACTGTGACTCCGCCATGAAGCGGAGCTGTGTGAGGGCACACCGGCCCGATAAAAACGTCGCACGTCCTGAAGGCACCGAACAAACGTGTACGGAAGGCATCCCAATCGGTCTGGAGGCGCTCATACTCACCACCAGGCAGCTCCGCCGCGTTCCAGTAACGCGTTGTGACATCCAGTGCAGCCTGCGGATCGTATGGCAGACATTCTTCCACCAGAGCCCCAAGGCCACGCGCGGCTTGAGCCACTGTCGCCACAGCTCGCACGATGGCAGTCGAAGGAGCATGCAGACCATCGTCCGTAAAAAATCCCACGCGTAGACCCGCGAGCCCAGCGCCAACGTCCTTCCCGGGTCGCGTGTACGGATCCGGGACAAAGACGCCGCTGTCACTGCCATCTGCTCCTGACAGGAGCGAAAACACAAGCTCCAGATCGTCGACACTGTGCCCCATCGGACCAATCTGGGTGCGAGGATCCGAGAGTCCGCCGGGATGATTTATCGTTCCAGTGTTGGGCACACGACCTGTTGAGGGCTTGAATGAAAACACACCACAGAAGTGCGCAGGCACCCGCAAACTTCCGCCAGAATCACTGCCGATGCCAAGAAGGCTTGCCCCTGTCGAAAGCAGTGCGGCTTCGCCTCCGCTGGAACCGCCGGGTGTCCGGTCCGCTGCGCGAGGATGGTTTGTACGTCCGTGCACCGGGTTGTCGCTTTCTCCTCCTGCGCCGCCTGCCGGGCAATTTGTTTTGGCAACGAGGATAGCACCAGCGCGCGTCAGTCGATCCACTGCCACCGCAGTCTCGGAGGACACCACACCGATCCTGTCTGTGAGTCCTGCGGTCGCGACCTCGCCTTTCACCAAAAAAACATCCTTGGCGGAAAAAGGCACACCGTGCAGAGGCCCGCGTGCCGCCACCGGCAAACCGTCGGCACGCCGCGCGGCTTCACGAGCTTCATGAGTCCGAAGGCGGACGACGGCGTTGAGGGAAGGCTCACAGGCCGCGATCCGTTCGAGACATGCGTCAACGACGTCCACAGTGGTGAGGTCACCACGTTGCAGTGCGGCAGCGAGGTCGAGCACGGAAGTGAAAGGAGAAAACTGTATCAAGGTGAGCGCTCCGGATCAGCTGAATGCGGTCGCTCCCGATCGTGTGAGCGCCAAATGGCAGCCGTGTTTTGCCAATTGTTCGCTTATACGCTCAACATTCTCTGAATCTCAAGTCTGATCTCACGTTAGATTTCAAGTCCGATCGAGTGGAAGCGGACGCGCGCGGCCGTTTACTTCCACGCTCGGCCAGGCAGGGTCCCACGTGAGATTTTCCAGTGCGCCGTTTTCGCCGAGCACGAAAGTGTCTTCGACTTTGGCACCGCGCACGCTGGGATTCCAGGCCACAGCCACACCCACTCGCAAGGATTCCTGTTCAGGCCCAGAAGGTGTTGCCACCACTTCGCGCGCACGGTAGCCGGTGGTGCCACCTTGGTGGTGTTCCTTTATCGCTTCTGCGTCTCCGGCGCGGGCATAGGCACTCTGCGCCACGGCGTACATATCGGCGAGCGTCGCACCCACTTTGGACGCCGCGAGCACGTCGGCCTCGACTGCGCGCACACGCGCATGCAGGGCATCGTCCTGCGCCCGTGCCGCGTCGGAAATTCCGAAACGCACGAAGCGTGTGAGGTTCGCGTAGAGTCCCGCACCGCGTGCGCAGAACACGAGCATGGCCCTGTCGCCCAGCGGCTCGTGTGTGGCTGTGGCGTGGCGGTAGATCGGCAATCGGCGCGCTCCGGCCACAAGGGTAAGCGCGGGATGCAATCCTCGCTTCCAGAGGGCGCGCGCCCCTGCGCCGGCAAGTTCGCATTCGGTCCAGTGCGGACGCGCAGCCGTGAGTGTCTCGGTCATGGCTTCAGCCGCGAGCCGCCCCACATTCCTGTAGCGTTTGATTTCGCTTGGCAGCAGTGTGCGCCGGAGGCGGACGATGTCATCGGGCAGCGGCTCTTCACCTTGAATCGGTCTGTCGGCAAGGATGCGTCCGCCGGATGCGTGTTCCTTTATCGCTTCCTGCCTGCGGTGAATGCCGGCCCAAGGAAACACGATGGGCTCAAAGTCCCCGGTGAGTTCTTCGTCGGCCAGACGCGCGGCTTCGATGGTGTCCGTCAGCAGAAAAGCGCTCGACGGCGTCACAAGGACTTCCGCGATACCGCTCTCGGCCGTCAGCAGAACGGTGGGGTCGGCGCCCGCCGTGATCCACGTGAAACAGTCGATGCCCGACAGGCGGACAGCACCCGCGCCTGACTGCTGCAGGCACTCGCGCAAGGACGTGAGCTTGTGGCGAACCTCGGTGGACCTGTCCATAGGGGCACGCTCCTCGTGTGGCGCGTTACGTTGCACTCGGCGCTGTTCAGCGCACGCCGATGTATTTCACGCCCGCACGGACGAAGCAAGTGCGGCCCTTGGCCTGCGTCTGGAGCCATGGCGACTGGTTGGAGTCGAAGTGAACGAGCACGGTCTTGCCGTCGGCGGCCAAGGCGACAGGCTGCACGACTCCTGCTTCGAGAAGAGCTATTTCCTCGGAGTTGTTGTTCGCCTGTTGGAAGCACATGATCGGCGCGTACACCTCGAACGAACGGATGTCCTGGAGCGACAACGAGGAGTAATTGGCGAGTGACACGAAGGAACCGCGCGAGGCATCCGTTGTGAGCAGATCGTTGCTCACGAATTCGCGACCTACGCTCGAGCACGACCCTTCTGAGGTCGCACCCGTGACGTTCCAGCGTGCGTCGAGTCCGCTGTCGGTGAGTGAAAGCAGGAGGCGGCCGGTGCAGCCCTGCAACGCCTGACCGGTTTTTTTATCGAGTGCGTACTCCGCGAAAGTCCCTTCCACGAGCGCCACGGACTCGGCGCAGGCCAGATCGGCGGTGGGCTGAAAGACCCCCTTGAACAGCAGTCCGCCACGCAGCTGCTGATAGCGAATGGGCAGCTTGACGCCATCGCAGATGCCTTCGGGCAACTCCACGACCGTGCCGCCTTTGCTGAATTTTTGAATTGCGACATCCGCAGTTGCCGCAGACGAGCCAAATGCGACTGTAAGGAAACACGCGGCCGCTGCAGAGGCGATACGGGTTGCGCGAGAATTGCATTTCATAACGGAACCTCCTGGGCTGTTCGTACAGTGACTCCGTTGCGAGTCGTACGCCCCGTGCATGCGCCTGTCAAACCAACTTCAGAATTCGGCATGACAAAGAAACAGGCTCCGGAAATCCCGCGGCCTATTCTGTGGCGTCACGTCTGTTACATTAGTTACGGGACGGCGTTTTCGGGAAGGTGAGTCGTGAATTTCCAAGGGCGTGATCCCCTCACGGCAAGATCGATTTTGTAGACCTTTGTGCCCGAGGTCATAAAGAGCGTTTTGAATTGGGCTCCGCCGAAGGCGACGTTGCTCAGTGTGAGCGACGCAATGCCACCACCCACGGAAATGTGTCCGATGAGCTCGCCACTGCTTCGAAGCACAGTGACTCCCTTTGTGGTGGCCACAAAGATATGGCCCTGCGCATCCACCTTCAGGCCATCGGGCAGGTCGAGGACGCTCGATGCAGTCACAAGGCTCGTGGGGTTGCCGTAACTTTCACCTTGTTTCGAGAACGCCCAGATCTTGTTCTGGCCCGTGCTTGCCACGTAGAGCTTCGACTCATCCGGCGACAGCGCCACACCGTTGGGTGCGCCTTTTCCGGCTTCGTAATCTCTGCTCTCCTGCCCTGCTGAGGGAACAAAATTCGCGACGAGGAGTGAGGCCGCAGCGGAAGCGGCACCGGACACCAGCGAGTAGACGCCGAACGAAGGCACGTTCAATCCGCCCAGTGCATTTCCGCCGTACCAGGGATCAGAAAAATACATGGCGTCTTGCGAATCCATCACGCAGTCGTTAGGGCCAATGAATTTCTTGCCCAAAGACTTGTCCGCAAGCACGACGCGTTTGCCAGGCACACCGGGATTGCCGGTGGCACCGAATTTCGCGACGGTCTGCTCTGCGTCCTCGCACGCGTACAGATTTCCCGCACTGTCGAAAGTCAGGCCATTCGATTTCTTTCCCAAATTCGAGAACACCGTTGGCGCACCTCCACCGGGAGTCCATCTGAGGATCCTTTTGCCGGATTTTTCGCTCACCAAAAGGTATCCGTCGGGGTGCCAAAGCGGTCCTTCAAAATCAGCTCCGGTCACTTCAAACGCAAGTTGTGGCACCTGGCCGTTCACAATTTGGGCAAGGGTGTCGGCGGGCGGATCGACTGGTGTCTGTTCAGGGGCCGAATTTGGGCCTTCAACGGCCCCACTCACCGCCCCCGCAGCTGTGGTTGAAGTTGCAGTTGCGGACGGCACGGCTGTGGCCTGTGGCGGGATTTTTTTGGTCTCGGGCAGTTGTGAGGATTGGCCCGTGCCGGCGTCACGGGAAACGACTCGCTTGGAGTTGGTCTTTTCATCGGTAGAGCACGCAAGCGCCGCGAACAGGCTGTACACGCTGACGCCAGCGGCGGTTCCAAGCAAACGGATCGTGTGTTTCACTTTGCATTCCCTCAAACACCGTCTGCGGCAACGAAGCGCCCGCGCCGAAAGTCTCACGGGGCAGAATCAACGCAGCGGAGACCACGACGGAAAGCCTCCACCGTTAGCTTCGGCATCGTCAAAGCCGCTTGCCCGAACGTGGCGGACTGGGCGGCACAAACGGATTCGCCCTTTCCCCAATGCACTGAGAATGCGCCTATCTTACCGGTGCCAGCAGACGCTTGAGCAGTGAGGGAAGAAGGCGGACCCGCGCTGCTCACGGTGGCCTCGGGAGCGGTGCCGCTGGCGGCCGGTTGCTTCGCTGCGCCGCCAGCGGCCGCAAGAAGGGCTGCGATCTGTGCGGCACCACCGGCTCCTGCTGGTGGCACCACAGTTTTCCCCGCGTACAGCAAAGCCAGGTTCGCCTGCGTGAGGTAGGGATCAAGGGCCGACGGATCAAGGCCATATGTCGAAAGATCCGCGCTGTATACGCAAGCCTTTTGCGCAGAACTTTTGTCGGCGGGCACGCACGATGCTTCGAAGGTCGTAGCCGGGGAAACAGCCACCGGCAGAGTCTTCGCGATCCTATCCATATCTGGACCTGGAGCCGCAGAGGATACCTTACCAGGTCGATCGGATGGGTCGCCTTTTTTATCGGAGGACTTTCCGGTGCCATCCGCCGCGGCCACGGGCTCGCCGGTTTTGCCTTTTCCGGGGCTCTTCTTGTGTTCCTTGTTGTCGCTGCAGGCCACCACAAGAGAAAGCGAAACCGCGGCCAGGAGGGAGGCCACCCGAACGCCGACGAAGTCTGTCTTGAGCATGGGTGCGTCTCCTCGCTGAAATTTTCAATGTCGTTTCCTTAAGCTGTATCGGCACCGTGCGCCGTTTCCTTGAGCGGGGCAGGGATTGCCGCGCCACGCACGCGTGTGCTGCCGATGCCACCTTGAAAAACCCAAGCCCGGAAAACGAAAAGGCCCGCTTCGCATGATGGAAGAAGAGGAGAGCATCCGAAATGTGTATGGCCGGCCTCCAGCAAAACGCCGGCCGCCTCCACATGGTGGCGGAGATTATCTCGCGCATGGCCACAAGTCCGGCGGTGGCGGCGGACATGGCGACGAACTGTGGATTTACTCCTACGCCGACCTCATCACCAACCTGCTGCTGTTCTTCATCATGATGTTTGCCATTTCGAACATCGACCGCAACAAGTTCAATGCCCTGAGCCAGGCGTTGAACCACGATCCGAAGGCGAAACCGGAAAAACAGCGCGCCCAACTCGACGTGAGCGAAGAGGTGGTCAAGCAGCGCATGGAAGGAAAGACGGGCGTCGACAAAAACGTGCAGGTGGTTGAACTCATGCAGATGCTCCTCAAGAGCATCGACATGAAAGCGCTTGAAGCACAGAAAAAGGCGACGCTCGACTACCAGGAGCTGCGCGATCGTCTCGTGAAACTCACGCGCGAAGCGAAACCGGACACGTCGAAAGAACCGGCATTCGAAGTCATGCTGCCTACGGAGAGAACTTTCGACAAGAACTCCGACACGCTGCTCGCCGATGCGAAGATTTTTCTCACTCAGCTCGCCAAGGAACTCCAGGCACGCGAAGGGCTACAGCTGACCATAGAAGGCCACACCGATACCACCGAAGCTGGGTCGAGCGCGGGCCGCTTCGCCCTCTCGGCGCGGCGTGCCGCGAACGTGATGGACTGGTTGCGCACGAATGGCGTACGGACCGACAGGATGAACATTGCGGGATACGCGGACTCACGTCCGCTCGTCGCGGAATCGACTGCGCTCGGCAGCGTGCTCGCACGAAACCAGGCGCTCAACCGGCGTGTGAACGTCAAAGTCGTACGGCCCCCAGCGCCCGACGTTCCCGACGTGCCCGCAGCGCCTGCAGGCGCTGCGGGCACGTCGGGAACGTCGGGCGCTGGGGGC
>Ga0163152_10007180_pt1 | contig 12270 bp, 13 predicted proteins | sample OliLakLV19MP8IB2_FD_148635 | JGI IMG/M metagenome (GOLD analysis project Ga0163152, IMG submission 148635) | Freshwater microbial mat bacterial communities from Lake Vanda, McMurdo Dry Valleys, Antarctica - Oligotrophic Lake LV.19.MP8.IB-2 | ecosystem: Environmental > Aquatic > Freshwater >... | reverse complement strand
CCGCCGACGTCGACACCGGCTACCAACACGACGAACCTCCGGCGAATTTATCTCGGTAGGTCTTTCGGACCCTTTCGATGTCCTCATCGAGGAGACCGGTTGCACCGCAGCCGTCGACGATGAGGTTTGCCTGGCGACGCAGCGCGATCGTGCGCTCTGCGAGCGACGCAGCTTCGAGGGATTCGACGATCGATGAGATCGCGACAAGGAGGTACCCGCATACCGTTGGGTGCTCTGCGGCTGCGCGTCGCGTCTCGTCGAACGCAAGGTGGATCAGTTCGTCGTGAGTCGGTTGTTCGGCCATCACGATCGTGATCGCGCCGTCGGTCCGCACAGCCGCGGGAGGATCGTGGCGAAGGAGCACGGAAAGGACTGCCGCAGCGTGAAAGATCGCGTCCTGCGCTGTCGTGGGGTCATTAATGCCCGGCGAAAGCGCCTTCACGGCCACATCTGCTAATTGACGCAGACCGTACGACACGTCCTGCTGCATCGTGCGCGTGTCGCCGATCAAGACCGCCGCGAGAACCGCTCGCTCGATTGCGCCGCGATTTTGATCACTGATTGACGGTGACACGGAACAGAACCGCGTTCCTTCGATCGCAAATCGGCCTGCGTAGGTCTCGACCGTGAGAAGGACGCCGTCGGGCACACAGTCGACAAGGGCCTCGATGTCGATCTGTTGCACCCAGCCCGATCGATCGAATCGGATCACCGTCGACGAAACGGATGCGGTCGTGTCCGGAAGCGATCGACGATCCGTGGTCAGATCGGCGGGGGTCAGATCGGCGGGGGTCCATTCAGCGCGAATCTGCTCAGTCGCCTCGCGATGGATCCGTTGGAGGATTTCGCTGACGTCCATTGAATGTGCGCTGTGATTGATAAACGCAACGATCGCAAGGATTGTCGCGATGCCGAGCACGACGGCCACAGCCACGGACAGATTGGGGATAACCGGCGTTCCGCCCGAGTCGAGTGCGGAACGGATCGAACGCAGCACGACGACGCAATAAGTGAACGTTCCGACGACGAGTGCCATCACTCGCTTGTTGAACGGATCGCGAAACATGGTGTGCACGACCCGAGGCGAGTACTGGCTCGAGGCGAGCTGGATCATCAACAACGACACCGAGAAGGCGATGCCCGCGAACGAGATGGTCGCCCCGGCGACGACGCCGAGCAAAGTTCGTGCGCTCTCCACCGTGGATGTGACCCCGAACGGGAGGTCGGCCGCGACCACATCAATGTTGCGGTCGATGGCAAGGCTGACGAAGCCAAGCGCGGTCGCAAAGAACACCGCGATCATCGGGATAAAGAACAGGCTCGACTTCAGCCGTTCGGCCAGCGCGCTCAGACGCAGCTTCATCGTCGTGCGTGCGCGGGATACGGGAGGCTGCTCATCAGGCCGTTGAGAGAACTCATGCCAGATTCCTTCATGAATTGGCACGAACGATCGTGCAATTGATTGGCGGTGCCTCGCTTCTTCCCGTTTCACGCCGAGTTCAAACCTGTCCGGGGCCGGTGTTGACGCCGTCCATCCGTCGGCAGGCTCCGGGGTCTGCCCCTCCGGAGACGGTCCGATCTGATCAGAGGGTTGATGGAACAATCCACCGGGACTGTCGGACGGCGCGAGCGTTACGACGCCGATAAAGGGAACCAAGCAGTTCTGGGCAAGTTCGACTCCGCGCGTCACACTTTCATTGCGATCTCGCATCTAAAGTGTTCGCATGAACGGAGCCACGATCACCGTCAAAGAAGCAGCGACTCGACTCGACGTCAGCGAACAACGGATCCGGCATCTGATCGCCAGCGACAACATTCTTGCCGAACGCCACGGTCACGTCTGGGCAGTCGATCCGGCATCGGTCGACGACTATCGCCGTAGACGGCGACCGACCGCGGGTCGGGGCCTGTCCCCACGCATGGCATGGGCCGCCATGCTCTGCGGGCTCGGCACCGATGTCGACGACGAGGTCGTCGACAAATTCGCGTTACGTCCAGCCGAACGAAGTCGGCTGACTCACCTCCACGACCGCCAGCCGAACGAATGGCGATGGCTGGCCCACCGCCGGGCCGACACGAAACACTTCGACACGTTCACCGCGTACACCGAGCAGATCTCACAAATGGAAAATGTCGTCCGTACGGGTCTCAGCGCGGTGAAGGATCATGGCGTCGATCTCGCTGTCCACACCTCCACACTCGATGTCTACGTTGACGTCAAGACCGCTGCCGACCTCACGAAGAGGATGCGGCTGAAGCCAACCTCGGTCGGCAACCTCACATTGCGGACCATCACCGACCTCGCCCCACACCTGGCCGCCTTCGTCCTCGACAGAGACGTCATGCCGCCAGCCGTCGTAGGTATCGATCTCCTCGACGACCCGGACGTTCGAACCGGACGCGCCGGAACCAAACTCGTCGAGAAGGTACTCGATGGCCGCTGACGTGGAACGAGTCAGCCTGCTCCAAGTCGACACACCCGAGTGGCGACTGTGGGCTGCCATCGCCGAGCTCGCCAGCCACCTCACGGCAGAACAATGGGTGCTGATCGGCGGACAGATGGTGGCGCTGCATCTCCACCTCGCTGGGGCACAACCGACCCGTACCACAACCGACATCGACATCGTTGCCGACATCCTCACCGCACAGAGCTCATATGCAGCCTGCAAGAACGCTGCGCGCAAGATGAACCTGAAGCCAGAACCGTCAATCACCGGGGACACACTGCACCGATTCGCCGGCCCGAGCGGGCAACTCAATCTGATGGTGCCAGATCACCTGCCGAGCTGGCTGACACGGAAGTTCACCCGACCCACACCCGTGGTCGTGCCGGGCGGACAACGCGCCATCGACAGGCGGACCAACATCGCGATCGCTACCACATACGGCGACGCCGACATCCCGATTCCCGACCTCCGAGGAGCATTCGTCCTCAAAGCTCGAGCGGCGACCGCGGACACCAGAGACCGCGAACGTCATCACCTGGACTTGGCCCAACTGTCCGCGATCATCGACAACCCGCTGCGACTCTGCGACGAGCTCGACACCAAAGAGAAGCGCTATCTCCGCGAGGTCCGCCTCGACGACGACCCCACGAAGGCCCCGTGGTTGCGGCTCGACAACCCTGTCCGACAACGGGCACTCGACACCTGGTTCACACTCACAGCCAGCTGACCCATCGAGTCATCCGGTTCGCATGTCATCGGCATGCCATTTGCCAGCGGCGAAGCACCGTTCGCGACGTCTGAAGGGGCTTGCGGCTAGCGGCTGGGCATGAAGAGGGCGGCAACGGTCTCGGCTGCATCGTCGTGCATGATCGGCATCACGTGATGAATACGTCTGCAACGTGACTGCGGTGTTGGAGTGGCCGAGCCGTTCTTGCACGACCCTACTGGGCGGACCTTGCACCTTCGACGATTGCGAGGACACTCGACGTCTCGCAGCGCACAGTCGAACGAACATTGACCGATGCCCGTCGCAAACCTGGAGAGACTGTTGTCATGACCGAAAATCTCGACAGCGCGTTCGGAGGATGCTGACCGCGATCGATGACGCCACCCCATTTGCGCCTGAATTGGACTCATTGGTGACCCGAACCGCACCTTCCTGGCCGTCGCGATCAAGACCGCCGCGACTCGTTGGCGTGATGCCGGACGTTGATCCGGCTGTTCCTCAGCGGGCGCGGCCGACGGTATCGGCCATCTCTGCGTTGCGGCGACCCATGAGCACCTGCCTGGCCGTCGCGATCAAGACCGCCGCGACTCGTTGGCGTGATGCCGGACGTTGATCCGGCTGTTCCTCAGCGGGCGCGGCCGACGGTATCGGCCATCTCTGCGTTGCGGCGACCCATCAGTTGGGGCTCTCCCGTGGTGGAGTCGACGATCGTCTGGTGTTCGATCTCGGCGTTCAGTTCTGCGCCGACGGTCACCGCCATCGCAGCCAGGTACAGCCACAACAGCAACACGATCACCGCACCCAACGATCCATAGGTCTCGTTGTAGGAACCGAAGTTCGCCAAGTAGAGGCGGAACACCGCCGACATGATCACGCCGGTCACCACGGCGAAGACTGCACCCGGGCTGACCCAGCGCCACTTGGTGCTGGCGCGGTCTGGGCCGTAGCGGTACAGGGTGCCCAACGCAATGGTGAAGAACCCGCCAGCGACGATCCACGCAACCGTCGACAACACCGAGCCCGTGAACCCGGTGCCGAGCCGGGAGCCGACCAAGATGACGAATCCGGCGGCCGCGAACACGGCAAGGAGTCCAAAAGTAAACACCAGCGCCGAGCCGCGCTTTCGCCAGAACGAGCGGTCGTCGAGCTCCTCGTCGTAGGCGATGTTCACGGCTTCGACGAGGTGCGACATGCTGGTGGAGGCTGTCCACAGCGCGACGGCGATACCGATCGCGGTGGCAAGTCCCAAGGCGCCTCGCGACGCGGCGACCACTGATTCGAGTTGTTGCGTGATCATGTTGGCGACCTGCGGCGGCATGGCGCCGTCGATCCGGTCCCCCAGGGCGATGACGTTGGATCCGTTGGCGACTAGGCCATAGATGGCGATCCCGGCGGCGAGTAGGGGAACAAGGGCGGTAAACCCGAAGAAGGCAACACCGGCGGAGGTGAGTGTGACGTGGTCGGTCGAGAACTGGCGACGCACCCGGGATGCGATGTCGCGCCAACCCCGTGCAGGGATCGCGAACGGGTTTGACGCCACCCGCCCCCGCTCGGCGCCCGAGCTTTTGTCCAGGGTTGCCGCGCGTGAGGCCAGCCGCTGGGACAGATCAGCGGCCTCCGCATGTCCCAGTCGAGTGGTGTCGCTATGGTCGCTGTTCGGGCTGATCAGGAACCTCCGGTTTCACATGTTCCCTTACCCGATGGGTGTAACGACGAAACGCCACCCCGCTGTACAAGTGTCAATCCGCCACGAACTACCACTCCAACCGTGCTGCCATCCATTCGCCAGGTTTGTCCGACGTTCCATTCGGGTACATCTCGGACGTCAGCGTTGACTTGACGCCCACGAACAGGAGAAACCCCAATGGCCGAAGGTATACAGCAGAGCGCAACCAACGGAGTGCGGCAGCAGGCCCCGTTGCCTGAAGAAGACGACGTCGAATTCGTACCGGGCGGGTCGAGTAAGCCAAATCCCGACACCGAAGAACCGGGAGGCACCGCAGCAACCCACCAGCCTCCCGCCGAGTAGAGGGCCGCCCCGAGCGCTTCGGACCCGCTTCGGCCAGCACACCCCGGGGATGCCGATCATCGACAACCCCGACCTCGATGTTGGTACCGCCGACGTCGACACCGGTTACCAACACGACGAACCCTGCGTCTCGTCGGTGAGTTCAACGGCTCCGACTACCACCGCAGCAATGCCGCCAGAGGACCGTCCAGCATTGCCAGGTTCGGGACGATAAGGATCTCTGCGTCCGTGGCGAGGGCCGCACACACGGCCCTGTCCACCCCGACGTCGACACCGGTTACCAACACGACGAACCCTGCGTCTCGTCGGTGAGTTCAACGGCTCCGACTACCACCGCAGCAATGCCGCCAGGGGACCGTCCAGCATTGCCAGGTTCGGGACGATAAGGATCTCTGCGTCCGTGGCGAGGGCCGCACACACGGCCCTGTCCACCAGGCGCGCGCCGTTCTGCCACGCGGGGTCGGCGTCGTTACCGTCGGAGCCATCGTCGTGGACGAGCAACGTTTCGACCCGTGCCGCCTGCAGGGCTTCGATGATTTTGCTTTGATCGATTGCCGCGGTCCCGTGCGCAAGTCGCGATCGGACGAGTTCCGCTGCTGCTGTCACACGTTCGGCGACCTTGGACGACAGCAACCGGACCACTTCGTCAGCGATGCCGGCAGGTGAGCCAGCGTCGATTTTCACAGCGATGCCTGCGAGGTCGGTCGGCAACAAGTCGAGCACGAAGGTCTGTGCACGGACGTCGCCGGCGACTGCGATTAGTTCGGCCCCTAGATCTCGAGCCATGGTGGCGACAGCGTCTGCTACGTCGCGTGCGTTGTTTTCCCACGTGTTCTCTGCTCGTTGCTGAAACCGACGCTGCGACCATCCGCCCGGGTGACCTCGATGGATGTGAAGCGTGGAACCGTCGACTGTCTCGGCGGCAACGACGCCGCTACCAACAAAGCCCGTCAGATCGGCCCCCGCACGATCGGCCTCGACGACGACATGCGCAATGACTCGTTGTCTCGCCTCTACGACAGTTGCCCATCGCGGCAATGGACCTTCGTGCACGGTCGTTGCCGAAACCGGCTCGTCGAGCAGTTCGACGAATGTTTCTCCGTTGCGGGCATGCACGACGACGACTGCTGATGCATCGTGATGATGGAGTCCAGCGATCACATCGTCGAGCCGCGTGAGGTCGTCCTCGCTCCAACGGTCAGACAGTTGGCGACGAGCGTTTCGCCATTCAAGTTCGAATCTGCCCTCGGCGTGGGCGAGGTTGCTCGGCGCGGGAATCGTCATGGTCACGAACCAGTCGGATTCGGTCGAAAATGTTCGTAGGTCGTCGTTAGTCGTCATTCGGTCACCGATCGAGTTAATGCTGACTCGCAGCCTTGCGGAATCACCTCTGCAGGCGTCGTGGGCGTCGCCCGACCCGCGGAGAGCCGCACCCGCGCGAAAACGCGGAACGACATAACAGCAATTCCCGAGAAAGTTGCTCACTAAACCGACGAAGCATGACGATCCGGTGGCATTCGCGTCGCGGCCCGAGTGACTATTTCACGACGAGGACAGAGAAATCCCCTGTGCGCATCAAGTCTTGCTCGACTGAGCCGGAGAGCAGACGCGAGAACCAACCACGCTCATGCGAACCGATCACGACCACGTCGACCCCATGGTTTTGCGCAGCACTGAGGATTGCCGTCGCGGGATCACCGATGTCACCCAATTCCTTTACCGATGGCACACCTGCTGCGTCGGCGACGCTCTCCGCCACGGCTGCCGCGCGGTCGTCGGCGGCAACGGTCTTCGACGGCTGATCTCCTTTCGAGGCTGCCGGAGACCACGACTGGGGAACTGAGACCGGAAACACGTACGCCCACTGCATACTCGCGTACCCGCCCTCGCCGACATTGATCGCCAGGTATCTCGCGCCGTCACCGAAAAGCCGGTGCGCAACCCGCAGCGTTCGAACCGAGTGCTCGTCGTCCTCGACCGCGACGAGCACCGTCGGAGAGCTGCTTTCGACCGTAGGTTGTCCGTCTTCAGGCGGAGCCGCCGGTGACTCGGCGACCGCTGCCGACATTGCAGTGGGACCGAGTGATCCTCCACCGGCTCGCTGGCCTCGGCCCGAGAGCACAGCGCCTGCGGAGATCGGCGCGTCGGTAGTTGCTGGGTGGCCGGGCGGCAGGATCCCGCTGTGGTCTTCGTTCATTGGAGTGCTCATGAGGTTCCTTCCCTACCCGCGGCACGGGGTCGTGCAGTCTTGGGCGTTGCTCTGAGACTCCCCAATTCCGGCGGGATTCACACCCGCCCGGCATCATCCACTTCGGGCGGCGCTCAGCTCCTCCGGCGAGCTGTGAGCCGCGCCTGAATCATGAGCGTGAGGATTCCGGCGGTGATCAGGCCGGCGACGTTCACCGCCAACTGGAGGCTGGCGCCGCCGACCGCGGCAAGCCCGTCGGGGTGGGAGATGAAGGCGGTGAGCTCACGGTCGCTGAGGTTGTAGTTGCTGGGGCGATGCTCAGAGTTCGCAGCGCGAGCGTGAGGAGGTAGGTGGCGGCGACTCCGATGATTGCGACGACGGCCAGGGTGCCTGCACCGCTGCGGTGCACCCCTTCGTCCTGCAACCACTCAACGATGTCATCCGCGGCCTCGCGGGCGACATCGCACAACAGAAGGTCGCCGGGTGAAGCATCCAGCGATTCTGCCTTGTCCTCGGCGCGATGAAGTGCCTCGCCGCGGGGTGCGTCGATTCACAGGATTGAACCCGACAACAACTGGGTAGGCCAACTCCACACAACCCGAGAGACGCCTTGTTTCAAGCGACGCCTCCCACTACTGGAGGAATGTCATGCCCACGCTCGCACCACCCAAATCCGCACCAGCCGCTGCCACCAAGCCAGCCAGCAAGTCGAAGACCTCATCGATGATGCACGCACTCGTGTATCACGGCCCCAACAACAAGGCCTGGGAGGAAGTGCCCAAGGCCGCGCTGATCGACGACACCGATGCCATCGTGCGCGTCGACGCGACGACGATCTGTGGTTCGGATCTCCACATCCTCAAAGGCGACGTCCCGGCCGTGACCGATGGACGCATCCTCGGCCACGAAGCGGTCGGCACGGTCGAGTCAGTGGGCGCGGGCGTGAAGAACGTCAAGGTTGGCGATCGCGTGTTGGTCTCGTGCATCACCGCGTGCGGCACATGCCGGTTTTGTCGCGACGCCCGCTACGGCCAGTGCATCGGTGGCGGCGGCTGGATCCTCGGCCACCTCATCGACGGTACCCAAGCCGAATTCGTGCGGGTCCCCTTCGCCGACACATCCACTTATCCGGTGCCAGCGGACGCGTCCGACGAAGAGATCCTGATGCTCTCCGACATCCTGCCAACCGGCTACGAAGTCGGCGTCCTCAACGGACAAATTCAACCCGGCGATGTCGTCGCGATCGTCGGCGCCGGTCCGATCGGACTGTCGGCCATCATTGGTGCTCGCCTGTTCAGCCCTAGCCACATCATCGCCATCGATCTCGCCGACAGCCGCCTTGACGGGCGGGGCCAAGCGCTTCGGTGCCGACGTGGTCGTGAACAATGGCCGCGACGATGCACTTGCCGCAGTAATGGAGCTCACCGGTGGTCTCGGAGCTGACGTCGCGATCGAAGCGGTGGGTATTCCTGCCACCTTCGAACTCGCCACGACGTTGATCCGGCCGTGCGGTCATGTTGCCAATATCGGTGTCCACGGCAAGCCCGCAACGTTGCACCTCGAAAGTCTCTGGAACCGCAACGTCACCATCACCACCGGTCTCGTTGACACGTACTCCACCCCGACACTCTTGCGACTGACCACCGGTGGCCAACTCAACGCCGCACAGTTCGTCACCCACCACTTCGCAATGGCGGACATGATGGAGGCCTACGACACCTTCGCCCGCGCCGCCGACACCGGAGCGCTCAAGGTCGTCATCACACCGGAGCTCCAGCCGACCGCCTAAACGTCGCTCAGCAAACGTTCCGAAAACGCTGCATCTTTACGGTCAACACGAGAAGCGAGAAAGGGTCTCGCCGACGGAGGACCGTGAAGAAGCATGCGTGGAGCCGCACAGCGGTGTGGCGGCGTTGTCGGCCGGGATACTTGCCAGCACTCTGGTGGCGAGCCCAGCGGCGGCAGACCCGAGTCCGACATTGACAACGTTGACAGTCATACCCCCGCCACCGATCACGAGATGCGTCGGGGCTTGCCTCAGCCGCGTTCCAACCGGGGGGTTGAAGGCGGCGATGCCCAGTACATGTCGCTCGTCGAACGGTTCTTCAACGACATCGGTGGCTCGCACCTGTACAACATCATCACGCAATACCCCGGCACCGCCTCGATGGCCTCAGCGCCGGAGTTGGAACTCCGACCCTCCAACAGCCTGACCTTCGGCGGCAGCTATATCGAGACGCGAGCCTTCCCCAGCTTCTTCGTGTTCACCCCCGCCGGGGTGACCACTTGCGTCGAGCATGGCGGGTGCTCCGGGTACGAGTTCGCCGCGTATCACGGCGCCTACGTGCTGACGGGCAACGGTGGGCCGGTGTACCCCAACGGCGAGCTGCTGGATCAAATGCTCAGCACCACCGGCACGAGTTGTTCGAGGCGGTGACGGATCCGTTCCACTCCGCGTTGGAACCGACCCGGCCGACGGAATCACCACCTTCGACGGGGCGTGCCACGACCTCACAGGCAACCAGGCCACCACCGCGCAACCAGTATGCGGACCACCCAGGACGGCCGAAAGGGTCAAAGGTCCCGGCCGTGCGCCATCCTCATAGCAGACGACATCGGTCTCGCAGCAGTCGCCGCTGCCGACTGACGACTCAACGATCGGCCGCGGCCGTGCGGGCGTATTCATCCTCGTCGCACGCGACTAGAACCGAACAGGCTGCTGTCCGAGCGACGGCGCTGGCTGTCGATCCAAGGCGAAGGTGCCGCAGGCCAGTGAGGCCGCTGGTGCCGAGGGCGACGAGATCGGGGGACGTCTCATCGAGATGACGGTGGATCGCCGCAGTCGGTTTGCCGCTATCGACGCGGACGCTGACAGTTGCGCCAGCGGCTTCGAGTCGCCTTTGGGCGGTCGCGGTCGCGCTCTCGACGTTGACGCGTCGGTCGTCGATAGCCAGAACGGTGACCTCGAGCTGGGCGACCCACGGCAGCTCGGCCAACACGCTCGTGACCTTGTCGGCATGTGGCGAACCGTCGACACAGACGACGACACGGCGCACGGTATCGCCGTTGCGGGCGATGAGCAGCGGAGCCGGCGGGTGAAGAAGCAACCAGTCGGCGGTGCTGCCGATATGCAGTGCTTTCAATAGCCCGGACCCGCGCGGTCCGATGACGAGTAGGTCGCACGCGCGGGAGAGCACAAGGCGCGGGTCGGCTTCGGCGGTGAGCTCGGCGACCTGAGCGAAGTCGGCCTGTGTGGACACCGTGCGCGACTGCGGGGGTTTCCACTCGTGGAGCTCGGAGACTGCTGACGGGAGCGGAGCACCTGGGATCTCGGGCGCCTGAGCGGCGACGATCTCCAAACGCCACCCAGACCAGCGGTGAGCATTGACGAACGAAAAGGCCGTGTCGGCAGCCGGTGAACTGTCGTCACCGAAAACCAGGGTACGGGGGTCGCTCATGTGTTGAATTTACCTGACCGCCCTCAACGAGCGCAACGCGTTGGGCGACATCGACGGCGAACGTGCGGTCTGACGCCAGCGAACCTTTCGTCGACGAAGAACGGGTTGTTGCGAAGGCGAGGTCGACTGGCAAACACCAGGACGTAAGGCCCTACCGCCGCTGACTTTGATCTGATTGGTTGGTGGCATGCCAGTGCATATCGTCACCGCGGCGTTCGGCTACGTCACGGTGGCCTCCGAGTTGCATGATGCTGCGACCGTCGATCACCTCGTCGCGGGCATTCGATCGACGCTGGATCGGCTTGGCGGCGTGCCGATCGAGTCACCGGATGCGTTGCCCGATGTGCCGCTGGCGATCTTGGTCGCAACCGGCGGCACCGAGGCGGCTATTGGCCGACTCGTACGCGAGCGCCACCGGGTCGTGCCGTTCGAGCCGGTGCTGCTACTGGCCCACTCGCTTCACAACAGCCTTCCCGCCGCGCTGGAGGCGATGGCACATGTGCACGCCCACGGTGGCCGCGGTCGGATCGTCCAGCTGACGTCCGACGGATCCGGCTCGCTACCGGAATCGCTCGCCGATGTAACCGCGATCCACCGCCTGCATCACACGCGCCTCGGTCAGGTCGGCCAACCATCACCATGGCTCGTGGCCAGCGTCCCCGATCGCGACCGCCTACGTGAGCGTTGGGGAATCGAGTTGGTCAATGTCGACATCGGCGAGACCATCGACGCCTATCGAGCTGCCGATCCGACCGCGTCACGACCGGTGGCCGTGCGCTACTCGCGAGGTGCGACGCCATCGCCCGAGCTGCTCGACGCCGCCGCGCTGCATCCGGTGCTGCTCGAAGCCGCCCAGCGTGCTCGCGTCGACGCCGTGACCGTGCGCTGCTTCGACTACCTCGACACGCTCCACACTTCCGGCTGCGTCGCGCTCGCGGAGCTCAACGACGCCGGGATCGTGGCCGGGTGTGAAGGCGACGTGGCGAGTGCGGTCGCCATGCTGGTGGTACGGACGTTGCTCGACCAACCGAGCTGGATCGCCAACCCAGCTGCGATCGACGAAACCGAGAACCGGCTGCTGCTCGCTCACTGCACTGTCGCGCCGTCAATGGTCGACGACGTCGAACTGCACACCCACTTCGAGTCTGGACTGGGGATCGGCCTGCGAGGCCGCTTCGCTCCCGGGCCAGCGACGCTGATCCGGCTCGGTGGGCCTGCACTGGAACGACTGTGGGTCACCAACGCCACGATTGAGCAGTCCGGCGACGCCGAGAACCTGTGCCGGACCCAAGTGACGGTCCACCTTGAGGACCGTTCCGCTCGAGAGCTCCTTGACGATCCACTCGGCAACCACCTCGTCCTGTTCCACGGAAACCACCGCGATCGCATCGAGCGGTGGTGGCATCTCGCGTTCGGGTAGA
>Ga0163152_10007178_pt1 | contig 12272 bp, 14 predicted proteins | sample OliLakLV19MP8IB2_FD_148635 | JGI IMG/M metagenome (GOLD analysis project Ga0163152, IMG submission 148635) | Freshwater microbial mat bacterial communities from Lake Vanda, McMurdo Dry Valleys, Antarctica - Oligotrophic Lake LV.19.MP8.IB-2 | ecosystem: Environmental > Aquatic > Freshwater >... | reverse complement strand
ACAACCCAACCAGAGCGGGGGAGGAGCTTCGCCCCTCCCCCTGCGCCCCCTCCCAGATCTACTTCTTAATTTAACCGATCCCCTGTCCAACCAATGGGGTCCACTTCAACGGCACGGTTGCAGAAGAATGTGCGCGGCTTTCTTCAAACCATGGGCAGCAGGATGGAGCCGAGCCAGGTCACGATCAGACCCACCAACGAGATGAGGGTGAGCAGCACGGAGAATGTCTTGAGTGTTTCGTTTTCCGTCATGCCGCTGAGCCTGGACACCACCCAGAAGCCGCTGTCGTTCATCCACGACAGGCCAAAGGCGGCGAATCCAATGCTGAGAAACAGGTAGAGCGGGTGATAGGGCAGGCCGGGGCCGATCATCGGAAACATGATGCTGGATGCCGTCAGCATCGCGACGGTGGCGGAGCCTTGGGCGACCCGGATGATCAGGGCCATGAGATAAGACAGGAAGATCAGGTTCAGTCCGAAGCCGTCGGTGAGTTTCGCGACCGCATTGCCGACCCCGGCGTTCTTGATCATCGATCCAAAGGCTCCGCCCGCGGAGGTGATCAAAATGATCATGCCCGCGGTTTCCAGCGGGGGAGTCAGCAGGGTCGAAATTTTCGCGCGGTCGAAATTCTTCTGTTTGGCCAGCAAGCGAATGGACACGGCGGCTCCGATGAAGAGAGCGATGTTCTTGTCACCCACAAAATCAATGATCTCCCGCACGCCACCGGCCGAAAGCACGCGCGTGCCGGCGTAGCCATCGATCACCTTCAAGATGGAGGAAATGCTGATCAGCAGGATGGGCAGGATCACTGGCGCCAATGATCCGGACAAGGACGGCAGGGCGTCGTCCCGCTGGTTGACGATGGCGGTCAGATCCTCAACCGAAGTGCCCGGCATCGAACGCAGCGGCACATGAATCCGGCGGTTGAGCCAGCAGGCGATGCCGTAACCCACCGCGGCCGGAATGATGCCGGCGAGAATGCCGCCGATGATGGACAACCCCACGTCGATCTTCAGGTTGTCCACCATGGCGATGGGACCCGGATGCGGGACGGTGAGCGAGTGGGTGATCACGCCGCCACAGCAGACGCAGAGCACGTAGAGGAGATAGTTCTTGCCCGTGCGGACATGCAGCGCCTTGGCCAGCGGCGCCATCAGCATGAACATGGTGTCGAAAAAGATCGGAATCGACAGGACATAGGTGCCGACCAACAAGGCGATGCCGGCATTTTTTTCGCCGAAGACGGCCAGAAAGCGCCGCATCACGCGGTCAGCGGCACCGCTCTCCATCAGGCAGAAACCAATAATCGACGCCAGGCCGATGGATATCGCAATGCCCGCCGCGGTCCGGCCGAAGCCCTCCATCGTCAGCCTGACCACATCGGCCAGCGATGCGATCACCGGCTTACCGTTGGTCAGCGTGGTTTCCGGAAAAATCCGGGCCAAGATTCCCGCCACCAAAGCCGCCAGAACCAGGGCAAGAAACGGGTTCAACTTGAACCGCATGATGCCGAGCATGATAAAACCGACGCTCGCCGTGAGGACGAGGAACGGCCAGAAGTCGCCGAGCGGATTGGTGATGGTCATCGGGGTATCCGCTGGAGGGGCGTCAGGGGTTTTTAGCGGGGACTGCGCGCGTGGCGCCGGTCGAAATGCCGCCATCAATCAGCAGCAGTTGGCCGGTCATGTAGCGGCTCTCCTCGGAGGCGAGGAATACCAGCGGGCCATCGAGATCGCCGGTCTGGCCGGGGCGTTTGAGCGGGATCCGGTCGCTGAGGTAGGCCACCCAATCGCGGTCTTCATACATCACCGCGTTCTGTGCGGTCTTGAACCAACCGGGCGCGAGACAATTCACGGTGATGCCATGCACGCCCCAGTCGTCGGCGAGGCTCATCGTCAGTTGTTTTGTGCCACCGCGGCTCGCGCAATAGGGCGCGAGCCCCGCATATCCGGCAACCGAGGTCACCGAGCCAATGTTGATGATGCGACCGTAGCCGGCCGGAATCATGAATTCGCGCGCCACTTGCTGGGCGACAAAAAAAGTGCCGCGGAGATTCGTGTCGAGCACGAGGTTCCAATCGTCCCAGCTGATATCGACGGACGGCTTGCGCACGTTGCAGCCGGCATTGTTGACGAGGATGTCGATCCGCCCGACGTGCGACTTCATCGCCGCAACCGCTTGCCGGATGCTCTCGAAAGATCCGACATCGAGGGCCACGGGAATGCAGCGGCGCCCGAGGGCTTCGATTTCGAGCCGGATGCCGTCCAGCGCTGCCGGCTGGCGGCTGGTGACGATGACGTCAGCTCCGGCCTGCGCGAGGACGAGAGCAAAGCGTTGGCCGAGGCCCCGGGTGGCGCCGGTAACCAGCGCCGTGCGGCCTGATAGATCGAATGATTGCATGGTGGGTCAGGGTTTCAAAATCACTTTGAGCAAGCCTTCCTTGGGATTCGTCAGCCGGTGGAACCAGATGGCGCCCTCCGCAAGCGGAGCCGTGGCGCTGAGCAGGGGCTCCACCCGGATGGAGCCGTCACCGATGCGTTGAATCGCTTCGGGATATTCGCCGGCGCAGGCGCAGGAGCCCCGCAAGCTGATCTGGCGGGTGACGATTTCCTGCAACGGCACGGTGACATTGGGCTGGAGGTTGCCCACCAGGACCACGGTGCCACCCTTGCCGACACTGCGGATGGCCAAATCGACGGGTGCCCCCGCGCCCACGGCCTCCAAGGCAACCCCGGCCCCGTCGCCCCCGCAGATTTCCCGGAGGTGTGCGGCCAGATTATGCCGGTTGGCCACAAAAGTTTCGGCCGCTCCGAGTTGTCGCGCCAATTCGAGGCGCGACTCGTCGAGATCCACGGCAATGACCCGGGACCAGCCGCGGGCCTTGAGCGCCTGGACAATTAGCAGACCGATCAGGCCGGCTCCGATCACGATAGCGGGTTTGTCGAAATCCGGCGGCGCGAGATTCACCGCGTGCAGCGCGATGGCCACGGGTTCCGCGAAGGCGGCTTGGTCAAAGGTCAGCGAATCCGGCAGGCGATGGAGGATCCGGGTGGGCAGCACGACTTGTTCCGCGAAGCAGCCATGCCGCCGGTAATCAGCGCAGGAGACGCCGAGCACCCGGCGATTCGCGCAAAGATTGATATTGCCGCGCTCGCATTCGGGGCACTCGCCACAGAACTCGGTGGAATCAAAGGTCACCCGGTCTCCGGGGTTCCAGCCGGTCACGCCCGCGCCGACCTCGGCAATGAAACCCGCCGCTTCATGGCCCATGATGAGTGGAGGAATCCGCCGGCCGCTGCGCCCGTCCATCCCATGGATGTCGCTGCCGCAGATGCCGCAGGCTTTGACCGCGATCCGCACCTGCCCGGGGCCGAGGGGCGGATCCGGAAACTCGGTGAACTCAAAGGTGGAAGCGCCGGTCAGGAGGAGGGCCTTCATGCGGCTGAGGGAGGGTTCTGCATTAGCATCTTCGAGGTGGATAACATACTTCGATGGCGGGTAGTAGAACCAAGTTCGGATTCACTGATAAGAATTTGCAGAATTAAGACGCCGCCTAGTTCCGCAGACGCTCAAGAATTAAAACGTCGGGTCCAGACTCTGCGGCAAACGCGGGCGTTCGCGGACCGGCCTGGTAGGGCGAGCAGCCGAGCCATTTAACGCTCATGTCCTCTCCTGTGATCCAAAAATAACCATCTTCGCGGCCGCAACGGCTTGTCCGCAGGTGAGCGCGCGGCCAGCGAGGGGGGGCGTGGAGGAATTTCATGGCTTGATGGGTTGTGGCTCGAAGTCGGTCGAGTTGACCCAGCCTGCTTCGACCTTTCCGCCGCGCAGGTATTTCTCGTAGAGGCCGTCGCCTTTGACGGGCTTGTAGTGGTCAAATATTTCGCCGGGGGCAGTAAAGGGGTCATGCTGTACTTTTACCTTCCTGCACGCCAATCCATGCGCTTGTAGAGGTAGGTACCTCAAGAGGTAAATGGTACAGCATGACCTCTTCTGAAATCCCGTCGTCGTAGCCTCCGTCGTATTGGTTACCATTACGACACCTTACCACCATTCCTACGACCCGCCTACGAGGCACCCGGCCGGACGCTTACGCCTGCTCGGGGTTTCGACCTGAGGGACCGGTTTACTTTCCGAAGCAATAACCCTTCTCCTTGGCTTGGGCTTCCAGCGTCCGGAGGGCATCGAGTTCGAGGACCCCGTCCTTGCCTGCGAGGCTCTTGAGTTTGTCGGCGACCGCGGCGTCGCGCTTGGCGACGTGCTCCGCCAGCTCGGCCTGGAGCTTGCGACGTTCATCGACCTTTAGGGTGATCAGCTTCTGGCGGGCTGCTGGGGCCATGGCCTGGAGTTCGGGCGCGAGCTTCTCTTCATCGAGTTTGTCGACGCTTTCGCGGCCGTTCATGACCTCGACTACGAGGTCGCCGCGGCCGGACATGACCGCGCCGGCCTCGCCCTTGCCGAGATAGGAGGAACGATCCGCCATGGCCTCCGAAGACAGGCTGGCCAGCACGGACTTGTTATTGGTGGCGCTGGCCTGCTCGGCCTTGGAACCGTAGAGAATGATGGTGGAGTCGAGCTGGATATTGAGCCGGATGATATCCTGGTCGTAGGGTGTCTCAATCTTGATGGAGCCGCCGTCCTGCAGGATGGCGCCGTAGGTGCCGTTGGTCAGGGAGGCGATTTCGCGCCAGGCCTGCTCGGTGCCACTCAGGCGGCCGCATTGGAGGGTGTTGATGAGGATGCCGCGCGCGTTGGCCAGACGGCAGGTCTCGGGGTATTTAACGTCGTCCTGATAGTCCATGTGCGGCCGGGCGTCGCCGACGAGGAAGACCACGCGCAGCACCTCCGGGTCGGTGCTCCACTGGAGGTCGCGCACGGCCCGGTGCAGCGCCTCGTTGACCGATTCCGGCTCGTCGCCGCCGCCCTGTGCCTCGAAGGCGTATAGGTTGGTATAAACTTCGTCGAGGTTGCCGGTCAGGCCGAACACCCTGGTGACGTAGGCGTCGCGGCGGTCACGGTAACCCACGAGGCCGAAACGGATCTCAGGCGTGGGGCGGGCGGACTTAAGCTTGTTGGCGATCGCCCAGATCTTCTGTTTTGCGCCGGCGATCATGCCGCTCATCGAGCCGGTGGTATCGAGGACGAAGACGACCTCCATGCGCGGTCGGGCCATGAGCTGGCCGGGAGCCACGGCATCATGGGCGGACAGGCGGGAGAAGGGGGCGAAGGCAGCCGCGACGAAGGCGGCGAAAAGGAGGAATTTGGAGCGCATGGAAGGAAGACGAACGGGAGCGGATATTCTTAGGCCTGGGCGCGCGAAACGGTCCGCGGCTCACGGCCGGACGCAAGAAGGGCCGCCCTCGCGGGACGGCCCCTCAACTAGCACACACGACCACCATGCCATTATGGGCGCGTTACGGTAATGGGGTCTTCAACGTATCGCGGTCAACGTAGCTCAGTCTTCGGACGGGGGCGGACCGGCGCGCAGCAGGGATTCCTCGTGGTCCAGCAGCAGTTGCAGTGGCCGGTGGGCTTCGTCGGCGATCCTGTTGCTGCGCCAGAGTTCATCGATGGCGGTGCGCTCGGCCAGCAGCGCGGTCGTCCGGTAGCGGTGTCCTGCGGTCCGGCGCCGGCGGGCGCTGCGGCGCGTCTCGCCCTCGGCCTCAAGGATCGCAAGCCGGTGCTCATACTCGCCGATCACCTGGCTGAGCGCGGCGTTGTGGTCGGGAGCGTTGGCTTCCGTCTCGAGAGACCGCAGGGCTGTTAGGCCGGCCTCGACCGCCGTGGTGCGGGCCAGCCGTTCCTCCGTGACGCGCGTGCTGTCCTCGCGCAGGCCGAGTCGCTGGATCAGCTGCTCGAGCGTGGTGCCCTGCAACAGCAGCGTCACCGCGATGACCCCGAAGGCGAGGAAGATGACGATGTCACGACCAGGAAAGGGTGAGCCGTCGGGCAGAAACAATGGGATCGAAAGCGCGCCGGCCAGCGTGACGGTGCCGCGCATGCCGGCCCAGCCCATCACCAGCCCCGTGGCCGGGCGCATTTTATCGGCGCAGACCCCTGGCAGGAGGAACGGCAGATAGATGCCCGCGAAGACCCACGCCAGTCGCGCCAGGATGGCGGCACCGGCGACCGCGGCCGTGAAACCGAGCAACTGGACAATGGAGTATTGGTCGCGCACCGCCGCCAGCAGCGTGGGGAACTGCAGTCCTAGCAGCACAAACGCCGTGCCGTTGAGCCAGAAGATCAGGAGGCCCCATACGGCGAAGGCACTCTGGCGGGTCTCCACATTCATGCGCACCGGGTCGCGCCAGCCCGAGTAGAGACCGGCGGCAATCACGGCGAGGATGTTCGATACGCCGAGAAGGTCGGCGAGGAAATAGGCCGCGAAAGGCGTCATCAACGAGAGGGTAATCTCAATAAGCGGGTCCGAACTCTGCAGCCGTTGCAGCAGGTCGCGCAGCTTGCCGATGGCGTAACCGATGACCAGGCCGATGGTGACCCCCCCGACGGCCAGCAAGGAGAACTCGGCGGCCATTTGTGTCAGCGAGAAGCTGCCGGCCACGGCGGCGGCGAGGGCAAACTTGAAGGCCACGAGGCCGGTGGCGTCGTTCATCAGGCTCTCGCCCTTGAGCACGGTCGTGAGGCGCGCCGGCACGCGCAGGCGCTCGGTGATGGCGTTGACGGCGACGGCGTCGGTCGGGGAGACGATCGCGCCGAGGGCGAAGGCCATGGCCAGCGGCAGGCCCGGCACCAGCCACCAGGTCACGAGGCCGACGGTCAGGGTGGTGAAGATGACAAGGCCGATGGCCAGGATGAGGATGGCGCGCCGCGCGCGGACGAACTCACGCAGCGGCATCAACCAGCCGTCGGCAAAGAGCAGCGGCGGCAGGAAGCAGAGAAAGAAGAAGCCCGGGTCCAGCTTAAGCCGCGGGAACGCCGGCAGCAACGCCGCGCCGATACCGCCGAGCAGATAGGTGATGAGCGTGGGCCAGGGGAGCCAGCGGGCGACGACGCTCAGGCTGGCGATCAGCAGCAGCAGGATCAGGGCGTGTTCAAAGGCCAGCATGCGCCCACGCTACCTTCCCGACGGGATTCGTCCAGCGACATTGCCGGACATCTCCGGCTCGACATCGTCCGGACCGGCGCCACCTTCGATGCACATGGCGAAAACAAGGCAGCGGCTGACCAAAAAGGCCTACCAAGCCCGCGCCAGCCGGCTGCGCGAGCAGCTTGTTCACCTCCAGGTGAAGCTTAAGCACGTGCCCTTCAAGGTCCTGCTCATCCTGGCCGGACCCGAGGGTGCCGGCCGCGGCAGCCTGCTCAACACGCTTGCGGAGTGGCTCGACCCGCGCGGGGTGGAGACGTTTTCCTACCACGCCCCGACCGGGAGCGAGCAGGCCCATCCGCACCAGTGGCGTTTCTGGCGCAGCCTGCCGGGCATCGGCCGCATCGGGCTCTATGCCGGCTCCTGGTATACCGAGACGCTCCGCGAGGAAGCGCGCGGCAAACGGGCGCTGGGCCACGTCGAGCAGGAGGCGGAACGCATCCGCGAATTCGAAAAACTTCTGGCTGACGGTGGCACACTCATCATCAAGGTTTGGTTGCAGATCTCCAAGGATGCGCAGGGCCGCCGGCTGCGCACGCTGCGCGCTGAGCCGGCCACGGCCTGGCGGGTGACGGAGGAGGACTGGCACCACCATCGTATCTATGACCGCCTGGCGAAGACCGCCCGGCTCATCCGCGCCAAGACCGACCGCCTCGGCGCACGCTGGACCATCATCGACGCCGAGGACGAGCGGGCCCGTGACCTGCAGGTTGGGCAACTGCTCCTCTCACAGTTCCGGCAACAGCAGAAGAAGATGGCCCGCCTGCGGCCGGCCACGGCGCCGCGGGAGGTGAAGCCGCTGCGTCCCGCCGGCCTGCGGCGGCTGCAGGCCCTGCCGCTCGACCAGGACCTGTCTGAGAAGGACTACGACGCCCTGCGCGAGAAGTGGCTCGGCCGCCTGAACCGCGCCGTGCGCGCCGCCCTCGGGGCCGGCCGGTCCATCGTGTTTGCCTTCGAGGGCTGGGACGCGGCGGGGAAGGGTGGGGCGATCCGCCGGCTCACCAGTGCGATCGATCCGCGTGACTACAGCGTCATCCCGGTGGCCAAGCCCACCGCCGAGGAAAAGCACGCGCACTATCTCTGGCGTTTCTGGCGCGACCTCCCGCGCGACGGCCGCATGGCCGTGTTCGACCGTTCCTGGTATGGCCGCGTGCTGGTGGAGCGGCTGGAGGGTTTCTGCCGGCCGGACGAATGGCAGCGGGCCTACGCCGAGATCAACGGCTTCGAGCGCGAGCTTACCGGCCACGGCACGATCGTGCTGAAATACTGGCTGCACATCTCGCACGCCGAGCAGCTGCGCCGTTTCCGCGAGCGCGAGTCCACCGCGCACAAACGGCACAAGATGAACGCCGAGGACTGGCGCAACCGTCGCAAACGCGCCGCCTACGAGGTCGCCGTCGGCGACATGCTCGCACTCACGGACAAAAAGAACGCACCGTGGCATCTTGTGCCCGCGGACAACAAGCGTTATGCTCGCCTAGAGGTGCTGCGCTCCGCCAGCCGCCAGATCGAGGGGGCGTTGGAGGAATAATCAGCGGATGGAAGACAGAGGGCGGAGTCAGAGCGCTGCCCGATCCGACTCCCTGATCCCGGCTCCGTGCTTCCAGCTCACTCACGCGTCCAGGTCGACCACGCCGGTGGCTTGACAGAGCGCGGTCAGCACGCGGAATTCCGCGCTTTCCTTGTCGTGCGCGCCGGGCGTGACCTTGAATCCGCTGGTCAGGGTCTGCATGACGCCGCTGTAAGTGGCGCCCTTGGCGGAAAGCTGCACGCGCTCAAGCGCCCGCGGCCCCGGCTGCAAAAAGGTGACCGCCGCGCCAAACTGTTGCTTTGGTTCACCTTCGAAGTGCTTGGGTGTCCCCCGCACGGTGATTTCCATTCGCCCCTCGGGCGAGTCGAACCTGAAAGGCATGTGCGGCAGTTTGATGTCCATCAATGAAGGTAATGCGACGGAGGACATTAAGCAACTGCCACGATGAGGCGCTTGACTGACCGCAGCGGGGAGGAAGATTGGCTAACCCCCGCCATGAAATACCCCGCACGACTCCTCGCCTCACTCTCCCTGCTTCTCGGTCTGGCCGCTATTGCCCGCGTGGCTGACGCTCCTGCCGCCCGTCCGTGGATCCCGCTCTTCAACGGCAAGAACCTCGACGGCTGGACTGTGAAGATCACCGGTTATCCGCTGGGTGTGAATTACGCCGACACCTTCTGCGTCGAGGACGGCATCATCAAGGTCGCCTACGACAAGTATCCGAAATTCGACAAGCAGTTCGGCCACCTCTACAGCAACGTCGCCTATTCGCGCTACCTCCTGCGCCTGGAATAGCGCTTCGAAGGGAAGATGATGCCCGACGCGCCGAATTATGTTAACCTCAACAGCGGCGTCATGATCCACTCGCAGTCGCCGCAGAGCCTGCCGCTCGACCAGGCCTTCCCGGCCAGCCTTGAGGTGCAGTTTCTCGCCGACGAGGGCAAGAGTCCGCGACCCACCGCCAACATGTGCTCGCCCGGCACGCACATCGAGATGGGCGGCAAGCTCATTACCCAGCACATCGTCCGGTCCACCGCGCCGACGTTTCCCGCCGGCGAGTGGGTGAAGATTGAGGTCGAGGGGCACGGCCACGACGAGATCATCTACCGGGTCAACGGCACCGAGGTGCTGCGCTACCAGCACCCGCAGCTCGACCCCAAGGATCCATGGGCCGCCGCGGCCATCCAGACCGGCTCCGCCCGGCTGATCAGCTTCGGGGCACATTGCGCTCCAGGCAGAGGGCCAGCCGGTCTGGTTCCGCAACATCGAGCTGAGGTCGCTGGAGGAGCCGTAACGAGGGCTCGGCCAGTTTTAAGCGGTTGGATTTGGGCCTTTGGGCCGGTTTTGCTCCAATCCGTTTCGAACCAACCCGTCCAGAGGCCGGGCTCCACCAAAAATCTCGTGATCTGCGCCATCGCGGTCTTGTCAGGTCGCGGGGAACCCCCAACGTTCGCGCCTCCATGAACCGCCTTTCCTCCTCCTGCATTCTGGCCCTTGCGGCCCTCTCATTCACTGGCTGCGGCAAGCAGTCCGACAAAACTGCCGCCGGCACCCCGGCCGCCACTTCCGCTGCCGCGACCATCGAGTCGGTGGAGCAGAAGGTCAGCTACGGCATCGGCTACAACATGGGCGCCGGCCTGGGCCGGGACGACACCTTGAAGGTGGACCAGGCGGCCCTCATCGCGGGAATCACGGACGGCCTGGCCAAGGCCAAGACCCGTCTGCCTGAGTCGGAACTCGAGGCGGCCTTCATGGCGGTGCAACAGAAGATGGCCGCCGCCGCGGCCGAGGCCGGCGAGAAGCAACTGGCCCTCGGCAACGAATACCTCGCCAAGAACAAGGCGAAGCCCGGCGTTACCGTCACCGCCTCCGGTCTGCAGTATGAGGTGCTGAAGAGCGGCAGCGGCCCGAAGCCGACGGAGTCAAGCACCGTGAAGGTGCACTACCACGGCACGTTGATCGACGGAAAGGTCTTCGACAGCTCCGTCGAGCGCAAGGAACCCATCGAGTTTCCCGTGACCGGTGTTATCCCCGGCTGGGTGGAGGCCCTGCAGCTGATGTCGGTCGGCGACAAGTGGAAGCTCACGATCCCGTCCGCCATCGCCTACGGCCCGCGCGGCAAGGGCGACATCCCGCCGAACGCCGTGCTGGTCTTCGAGGTCGAGCTGCTCGAGATCAAGTGACCGGAAGCCAAGTCAGTTTTTAACCACTAATGGGCACTAATCAGACACTAATTGTCGGAGATCCCTGGGGTTCGGATTAGTGCCATTAGGGTGGATTAGTGGTAAAAGTCTGCGTCCGGATTTCTCCGGCAGGCCGTACTCGAAGGGGTAGTACTGCGCCCCGTCGGCGGCGATCAAGGGGTTCATCTTGCCGGGCAGGCCGGCGAACTCACCGGTGCCGGAGTCGGGGACGACGGTGATGCTCAGGCTGGGTGCGCCACGGTTCATGCTGCCGGTGTGCTGGAGCTGAAAGGTGCCCGTGTGGCCGGCGCGGCGACGTCTTCATCACCGAAAAAAACGGCAAGCTTGCGCTGAATTTCAGCCGCACCGAGAAACTGGCAGGCGACATGGAGCACTGGCAGCACGACACGTTCATCGTCCGCTGGCGCAACCGGGAGCACAATGCCGACGCCTTCGTGACCTTCGCCCTCACCCCCGACGGCGCGATCGACCAGGTCAAGATGCAGGCCGTTTCGCCCCTGACGGACTTCAGCTTCGATTTCCACGACCTCGTGCTCAGGCCGGTGGGGCAGTGAGCCGCCGGCCGGCACACGCAAGAAGGGCCGCCCTCGCGGGACGGCCCCTCAACTAGCACACATCCGCACTATAGCGATTCGGGACGCATCAGGCCATGGGGTGTTCTAGGTATTTGATCGACAAAGGAGTTTCACTGGGAAAACCGGTTTTCGCGAATTCACCTTGAAGACCGATCAAATAGCTGGACCTCCCCCGTCATGTCTTGGGCGGCTGGTGGATCAGGATGAGTTTGCCGCAGGTGTGGCCTTGAAGGGAATCAGGTGATTCGGACAGCGCCGTGCCAGGAGGGACTCGCTGCAGTCAGCTTGCTAAATCCCAGGCCACAAAGCCTGGCCCTGTCCGGCCGTCCCCAGGACGGCACGCCCCGCGGCCAGTCAAGGGTCAAGACGTGGCGTGCTTGGTCGGCTCCTGCTTATCCTTGTCCGGCCGACCTACGGTTTGACGAGAATCACAGAAGGCGGTGGCTTAGTTTTAACGTAGTGCTTCGCAGGGTTCCATTTCTTGGGCAGCCGTTTCCCGAATGGAGGTTTGATTTTTCCTTTCTCAAGGCCGACAGCGAATAAGGGTTCAATCACCAGCCAGAACGCAGCCTCGCTGAGGTGCGACTTCATATCGTTGAAAATTCGCGCCTCGACGACAGCCTCTTGGTGATTGGTCGGATCAACCAGATGCTCAAATGAGGGATACATCGAATTGGATGGTTCAAGATCCGGTTTGAGCACGAGATCGCTGAAATAGCCGCGGACCCTCTGACCGGACTCACGTTGTTGGACCACTCCGAGTGAGAGTCTGAGCGGGTTGTGGGTTACGTTTGAGGGTGTGAGGGGGAGCGAGAACCAAGGCAAGCTCCGGACGGAGGAAAGGCCCGGCTTGGCGG